>Ga0114931_10002916_pt1 | contig 21702 bp, 23 predicted proteins | sample 2SBtaG_FD_89579 | JGI IMG/M metagenome (GOLD analysis project Ga0114931, IMG submission 89579) | Deep subsurface microbial communities from Kolumbo volcano to uncover new lineages of life (NeLLi) - 2SBTROV14_V59a metaG | ecosystem: Environmental > Aquatic > Marine > Volcanic | place: Kolumbo... | reverse complement strand
TAGATCTCGGGCACTTCCTGGGCGAACAGCTTGGCCATGAACTGCGGATGCGTGCGCGAGAGAAAAATCTGCGGCCCGCGCGGCTCGCGCCGGACGTCGTAGATGTAGGCGCGCACCCGGTCGCCCTGGTGGAAGGATTCGCGGGGCAGCAGCTCGTCGCGGCGCAGCAATCCCTCGGCGCGGCCGAGATCGACCATCACGTTGCCGTACTCGACCCGCTTGACGAGACCGTTCACGATCTCGCCGGCGCGGTCCTTGTATTCCTCGTACTGGCGCTCGCGCTCGGCCTCGCGGACCTTCTGCACGATCACTTGCTTGGCGGTCTGGGCGGCGATGCGACCAAACTCGATCGGCGGCAGCGGCTCGATCAGCTCGTCGCCGACCTCGGCGTCGGGCTTGCGCGGCCGCGCCTCGTCGACGGTGAGCTGGGTCACCGGATCCTCGACCTCGTCGACCACGTGGATCACGCGCATCAGGCTGACCGCCCCCGTCTTGCGGTCGATCACCGCGCGGATGTCGTGCTCCTGCCCGTATTTGCGCTTGCCGGCGTGCTGGATCGCCTGCTCCATGGCGTCGAGCACGGTGTCGCGCTCGATTCCCTTCTCGCGCGCGACCGCGTCGGCCACCTGCAACAGTTCCTCGCGATCGAGGATCGACCCCGCCTCGGTCTGCATGGCCATGCCTAAATACGTCCTTCCTTTTGCGCCTCGGCGATCAGCCGGTCGGTCAGAACCAGCTTGGCGGCGCTGATCTCGACAAGCGGGATCGCCGCCTCGCCGTCGTCCTTCACCGCCAGCCGCACGCGCGCGTCGCTGAGCCCCAGCAGCCGGCCGCGAAACCGGCGCCGGCCGTCGAGCGGCTGGCGCGTCTCGATCCGCGCCTCGTGGCCGACGAACCGCTCGAAATCGGCGGCGCGCACCAGCGGCCGGTCGATCCCCGGCGAGCTGACCTCGAGGTCGTAGGCCCCGACGATCGGGTCCTCGACGTCGAGCAGCGCCGAGATCGCGCGGCTGACCGCCGCGCAATCGTCGACGCCCATCGTCCGGACGTCGGCCGGCTCGGCCATGATCTGCAACGTCCTGCGCGGCGCGGCGATGAGCTTCACGCGCACGACGGCATAGCCCATCGCCTCGAGGGCGGGCGCGACAAGGCGCTCGATCTCGCGCTCAATCCCGGAGCTCATGCTCAAAGTTACCCTGATGCGGATACAAAAAACGGGCCGGCGGCCCCTAAATCGTAAGGATGCTCGGCACCGTCACCAAGCCCGCAATTCCAACCGGATCATAGTGATCCCACCATGACCCGCAAGTATTTTCTTCGCGCCGTTATCCAGCAAATAGCGCCGCGCGTGGGTGATTTCAAGGGGTTTCCACGGCCCGCGGGCGGCGGCGATAGCGCAGGAACACGGGGCGCAGCCCGCGGGCGCGCGCCTTCGCCTCGTAGCGCGTCCCGGGCCAGTCGGCGGGACGCTCGCGCCAGTCGCGCGGCGCGCGCGCGGTCCATTCGAAGGCCGGGTGGCGGCCGAGATGATCGAGCATCCAGCGGGCGTATTCGGCATGATCGGTCGCCAGCCGCAACTCGCCGCCGTCGGCAAGAATTCGCGCGATCGGATCGAGCGTCCCCGGGCCGATGAAGCGGCGTCCGTGGTGGCGCGTCTTGGGCCAGGGATCGGGAAACAGGACGAACAGGCGCCCGATCGAGCCCTCGGCGAGGATCTCGATCAGCGGCCGGGCGTCGTCGGCGAGAAGCCGCAGATTGGCGGGCGGGTCGTCGGCGATCTCGCTCAACAGTCGCGCGACGCCGTTGACGAACGGCTCGCAGCCGATCAGCCCGACGTCGGGATGCGCGCGCGCCTGGGCGATCAGATGCTCGCCGGCGCCGAAGCCGACCTCGAGCCAGCAGGCGCGCGGGCGGGTCTCGAACAGCGTCGACGGATCGAGCGGACCGCGCGCGGGCAGGGTGATCGCAAGCCTGGGCAGCAGGGTATCGAGCAGCGCCCGGCGGCCGGGACGCAGCGGCCGCCCCCGGCGGCGACCATGGAGGATGCGCCGGCGCGCGGGCCCGGCGTCTCCCGCGCCCGTCGCCTTTGCGCTCATCGCCCGCTCTCAGGCGAAGGCGTGCTTGAGGTCGTCGATCAGGTCGAGCCGCTCCCAGGAGAAGCCGCCGTCGGGCTCGGGCGCGCGGCCGAAATGGCCATAGGCCGCGGTGCGCGCGTAGATCGGCCGATTGAGACCGAGGCGCTCGCGAATCCCGCGCGGCGTGAGATCGACCATCTCGCTCAAGGTCGCCGACAGCCGGTCGTCGTCGACCTCGCCGGTGCCGTGGGTATCGATATAGACCGCGAGCGGCTCGGCGACGCCGATCGCGTAGGCGAGCTGGATCGTGCAGCGGTCGGCGAGCCCGGCGGCGACCACGTTCTTGGCGAGATGGCGCGCCGCGTAGGCCGCCGAGCGGTCGACCTTGGTCGGGTCCTTGCCCGAGAACGCGCCGCCGCCGTGGGGTGCCGCGCCGCCGTAGGTGTCGACGATGATCTTGCGCCCGGTCACGCCCGCGTCGCCGTCGGGACCGCCGATGACGAAGCGCCCGGTCGGGTTGACCAGAAACCGCGTCTGGTCGCATATCCAGTCGTCGGGCAGCACGTTCTCGACATGGGGGCGAACGATCTCGCGGATTTCCTCCTGGTCGAGATCGGCGGCGTGCTGGGTCGAGACCACCACCGTATGGGCGCGCACCGGCTTGCCGTCGACGTATTCGAGCGTCACTTGGCTCTTGGCGTCGGGGTACAGCCCGGGCTCGGCGCCCGAATGGCGCGCGTCCGCCAGCGAGCGCAGGATGTTATGGGCGTAATGGATCGGCGCCGGCATGTAGACGTCGGTCTCGCGGCAGGCGTAGCCGAACATGATGCCCTGATCGCCCGCGCCCTCGTCCTTGTTGCCGCGCGCGTCCACCCCCATGGCGATATCGGCCGACTGGGCGTGGATATAGATCTCGACCGCCGCGTTCTTCCAGTGGAAGCCGTCCTGCTCGTAGCCGATGTCGCGCACGCAGGCGCGTGCGATCTCCTCGATATGGGCGGGGGTGATCGTGGCCGGACCGCGCACCTCGCCGGCGAGAACGATGCGGTTGGTGGTCACCAGCGTCTCGACCGCCACCCGCGCGTAGGGATCGGCGCCGATATAGGCGTCGACCACCGCATCCGAGATCCGATCGCAAACCTTGTCGGGATGGCCTTCGGAAACCGATTCGCTGGTGAAGAAAAACGCGCGCCTCGTCACTGCGACACCCCGTCTCTAAGCCCATCTCTATAAAAAATGGTGCTGAATATTGCGTGGCGGCGGATGGCACGGCGAGGACGACCGGAATCGCCGCCCGATCGCTCGGGCCAAAATTCGGCGGCCTTTGTGGCAAGGATCGCCACGCCGGTCAAGCGGATTCCCCGGAACGACGAAACACCGAACCGTCCCGGCCGGCCCGCGCCGTGTCCGGCAACGGGCGCGGCCGCGCGCTACCCGCCGTAGGCCTTCTCGGACACCGCGGCGACGGCCTTGGTCAACTCGAAGATGCGCTTGCGCGCATTGGCGTCCTTGATCCGGTAATACGCGCGCACCAGCTCGAGCGTCTCGCGCTTGACCATTGGGTCGTGCTCGAACGACGCCTGGACCGGCGCCGCAAGGCCGGCCGCCGGCCGCGAGCCGGCCAGGGGCATATCGTCGAAGAAGAACGACACCGGCACGTCGAGAATCTGGCTGAGCTGGTAGAGCCGGCTCGAACCGATCCGGTTCACGCCGCGCTCGTATTTCTGGATCTGCTGAAACGTGAGACCGAGCGCCTGGCCGAGTTTTTCCTGGCTCATGCCGAGAAGCGTTCGGCGAAGGCGCACGCGACCGCCGACATGCACGTCAATGGGGTTTGGGCCCGTTGCTTTGGCTCCCAAGCTTGCCTCCTGATTCCTAATGTTTTATTCCCCACGCCGCCGCGAAATGACACGTTGCATTCGGCGGGACGCCCCGATTCGCGCCCCAATTCAAGCGCACGGGGGTTACGCGCGCGTTAAAGCCCTGGGTCGCGCGGCGACGCTACACATACCATTGCGTGTAGTCAAACGGTCTTTGCCCACGGGTTCCGGGACTATGAATTCCGTTTAACGGAATACCCCAGAATGACGACAACCATTGCGAGCAAAGGCCAGGGGCTCCAGCGAGCAAACGGCGGTGGCGCGGCGAGCGCGACCGGCAGCGCGGCGTCAAGCACGCCGCCCTCGCCCAGGCCGAGACGCGCGCGGACGCGGCCGTAGGAATCGACCACCGCCGAGATCCCGGTATTGGCGGCGCGCACCAGCGGCAGCCCCTCCTCGACCGCGCGCAGGCGGGCGGACGCGAAATGCTGATAGGGGCCGCTAGAGGAGCCGAACCAGGCGTCGTTGGTGATGTTGAGCAGCCAGCGCGGCCGGTCGGAGGCATCGAGCACCCGGCCGGGAAAGATCGCCTCGTAGCAGATCAGGGGGCTGAAGGGCGGCAGGCCGGGCACGCGCAGCGTTCGCGGCCCGGGTCCGGCCGAGAAGTCGAGCGCCCCGTAAGTGATCTTGTCGAGCGGCAGGATCGAGCGAAACGGCACGTACTCGCCGAACGGCACCAGATGGAACTTGTCATAGCTCGCGACCACGCGCCCCCGGTCGTCGACGGCGGCGAGGTTGTTCCAGATCTGGCGCTTGGCCGCGCCGGCGGGCGACCAGCGGATCGCGCCGGTGATCACCGCGCCGCCGGGCGGCGTGACGGCGGCGATCGCGGCGCGCAGGCGCGGCCTGTTGACAAGATCGTAAGCCACCGCGGTCTCGGGCCAGATCACATGGGTGACGGTCTCGATCCCCGGCGCGGCGGTCAGTTCGAGATGACGGCGAAACAACGCGGCGCGCAGCTCGGGCTTCCATTTATGGTTCTGGGCGACGTTGGGCTGAACGATGCGCAAGCGGACGCCGGGCACCGTCGCCTCGCTGGCGCCCGCGAGCCGAATCGCGCCGCCGATCCAGGTCGCGGCGAGCAGACCCGCGCCGAGCGCGAGCGGCGTCCAGCGCGCGCGCGCCGACCCGGGCGCGGCGAGCGCCGCCGGCGCGGCGGCGGCGAACACGGTGAGAAAGTCGAGTCCCCAGACGCCGGTCAGCGCCGCGAGCTGGATCATCTCGTCCGAGATCGTCCAGCCGAGTCCGATCAGGTTCCAGGGAAACCCCGTGAACAGCACGCCGCGCAGCCATTCGGTCGCGACCCAGGCGGCGGCGAGCCCGGCGATGCGGGGGAAGCCCTCGGGAAGGACGCGCGCCGCCGTGGCGGCGAGCGCCGGATAGACCGCGAGCCCGGCGGAAATGCCGAGCACGGCGGGCGCGACCAGCCAGCCGAAGCGCTCGGCGTCGGTCATCAGCGCGTTGGCGAACCAGTAGAGCCCGCTCACGAAATGGCCGAAGCCGAACCACCAGCCGACCGCGAAGGCCGCGCGCCGCGAGCGGCTGGCGTCGATCAACCGCGCGAGCCCGGTGAAGGCGACCAGATAGAGCGGCAGGAGATGGAGCGGCGGCAACGCCGCCGTCGCCACGGCCCCGAGGCCGGCGGCCAGCGCGAACCGGCGCGCCCGCCCGCCGCCGCGTAGCCAGTCGTCGAGCCGCCGCAGGCGGGAAGGCCCCGGCGCGTGGCGCATATCAATCCACGGCCGGCATGGGCGGCACGTTGTGGATGCGCAGGCGCTTCACGCGCCGGGGGTCGGCATCCACCACCTCGAACTGCAACCCCGATGGATGGGCGATGATCTCGCCCCGCGTGGGCACCCGTCCGACCAGCGAGAAAACCAGCCCGCCCAGGGTTTCGATGTGCTCCTCCTGGTCTTCGGTCAAGAGATCGTAGCCGGTGCGGGCCTCGAGATCCTCGACCGGCACCCGCGCCGATGCCTCGATCACGTCGCCCGTCTGCTCGACGAGCATGGGGATGTCCTCGACGTCGTGCTCGTCCTGGATCTCGCCAACGATCTCCTCGACCAGATCCTCGATCGTCACCAGGCCGTCGGTGCCGCCATATTCGTCGACCACCACCGCCATGTGAATCCGCGTCACCCGCATCTGCAACAGAAGATCGCGCACCCGCATCGACTGGGGCACGAACAGCAGCCGGCGCGTGATCCCGGCGAGCGCGAAGGGCTCGTCCGAGCCCCAGAACCGCAGCAGGTCGCGAACATGAACCATGCCGACGATGTCGTCGAGGGTGCCGCGATAGACCGGTAGGCGCGAATGCCCCGCCTCGCGCATGACCGTCACCACCTCGTCGAGCGGGGTCGCGAGCTCGACCGCCACCACGTCGGCGCGCGGCACCATCACGTCATCGACCCGCAGCTCGCCGAAATGCAGGAGGTTGAGGAGCATCGAGCGCTCCTCGGCATTGACGGTCACGGCCTCGCCGGTGTCGTGCTCGACCAGCGGCTCGATCGCCTCGCGCAGATGGTCGTCGCCGTTGCGCCGGCGGCCGAGGCCGTGCAGCCAGCGCCGCAGGGTCTCGCCGAGCGAGCCGCCGGGGCCATTGTCACGCGGCCCGGGCGACGCCGCCTGGGACGGATCGGGCGACGGGTCAGGCCGCGGGTGGTTGCTCATGGCCTTTCGGTCCGTTGTCGGGTTCGCCCGAGGAAGACGGCGTGGAATAGGGGTCGGGAACGCCGAGACCGGCGAGGATCGCGATCTCTTGGCGTTCCATCGCGGCGGCGTCCGCCTCGGTTTCGTGGTCGTAACCAACAAGATGCAAGGTCCCGTGAACGATCAGATGAGAGAAATGGTCGGCGAGCGGGCGACCCGCAAGCCGCGCCTCGCGCGCCGTGGTCCCGAGCGCGACCACGAGATCGCCGAGCGCGAGCGGCGCGCCGGCGGCGGGCGGCGCGGGCGGCCGGCCGGGGACACAATCGGCGGCGGCGAAAGACAGCACGTTGGTCGGCCGGTCGATGGCGCGATGGCGCGTGTTCAACGCCCGCAGTTCGTCGTCGTCGGAAAGTCGGACCCCAAGCTCGATGCGATCGGCGAGCGGCCCGTAGCCGGTCGCCGCGAGCGCCGCCGCCGCCGCCGCGCGGGCCAGCGCCGCCGCGCGGGGAAGCGTGGCGCGCCAGCCCTCGGCCGCGACCTCGACGGCGATGTCGAAGGCTGGGCGCTCGGTGGCGGAGGAAGGGCGAGGTCTGGATGACGGCGGTTCGTCGTCGCTCATGTCGTCGGCCCGCGGCTTGCGCGCGCGGCGCCCTTCCTGTCGTGGCTCCCCTGGGTTTTCCGGTCGCGCGCGTCGTAGGCGCGCACGATGCGCGTCACCAGATCGTGGCGCACCACGTCGGCGTCGGTGAAGGTGATCGTCTCCACCCCCTCGACGCCGACAAGCGTGTCGAGCGCGTCGCGCAGGCCCGACGGCATCCCCGGCGGCAGGTCGATTTGCGAGAGATCGCCGGTCACAACCATGCGTGAGTTTTCACCCAGTCTGGTTAAGAACATCTTATCTGCACGGGCGAGGTGTTCTGCGCCTCGTCGAGAATGACGAAGGCGTTCGACAGCGTGCGGCCGCGCATGAAGGCGAGCGGCGCGATCTCGATGTCGTCGCTCTCGAGCCGGCGGCGCACCCGATCGCCGGGCATCATGTCGTGGAGCGCGTCGTAAAGCGGGCGCAGGTAGGGGTCGACCTTCTCGCGCAGATCGCCGGGCAGGAAGCCGAGCCGCTCGCCGGCCTCGACCGCCGGACGCGAGAGCACGATCCGGTCGACCCGTCCGGCGGTCAGCATCGAGACCGCCATGGCGACCGCGAGATAGGTCTTGCCGGTGCCGGCGGGGCCGAGCGCGAACACGAGGTCGGTATCGGCGAGAACGCGCAGATACGCCGCCTGCATCAGCGAGCGCGGCTCGATCGCGCGCTTCTGGGTCTGGATGACGAGCTCGCCCTCCCAGTCGCCGGCGATGGTCGAGGCGCTCGCCCCGCCGCCCCGCGCCATGCGGATCGCCGCCTCGACCGCCGCCTGGTTGACCTCGCGTCCGCGCCGCAGGCGGCCGTAAAGCCCGTCGAGCACGAGCTTCGCGGCCTGCACCTGCCAGGGCGTGCCCGAGATCGCGATCCGGTTGCCGCGCGGCGTTAACGACGCGCCCAGGCGTTGCTCGATCCGCGCGAGGTTCTGATCGTGCTCGCCGAACAGCGCCGGCAGCAGCGCGTTGTCCTCGAACTCGGCCTGGGCCGAGACAAGCGGCTCGCGGGCGGCGGCGGCGCGGTGGGGCTTGCGGCTCAAGCGGGCATCCCCGCGGCGCGCGCCGCGTCATCGAGACCCGGGCGCGCCGCGTCGTCGTCCGGGGACGGGGCGACGCCTTCCAGGCTATGGGCGTGACAGGCCGCGATCTCGACCGGGACGATCGCGCCGAGCGCGTCGTCGGGCAGCATGGCATGGACCGCCTGCATGTGCGGGCTGCGGCCGACGAGCTGGCCCGGGCGGCGCCCCCGGCGCTCGAACAGGACCGGCAGGACCCGCCCGACGAAGGCGCGGTTGAACGCCGCCTGACGCTCGGCGAGCAGCGCCTGAAGGGCGTCGAGCCGCGCGGCCTTCTCGGCCTCGGAGACCTGGCCGTCGAGGGTCGCGGCCGGGGTCCCCGGGCGCGGGCTGAACTTGAAGGCGTAGGCCTGGGCGAAGCCGACCGCGCGGACCAGCGCGAGCGTCGCCTCGAAATCGGCCTCGGTCTCGCCCGGAAAGCCGACGATGAAATCGCTGCCGAGCGCGATGTCGGGGCGCGCGGCGCGCAGCCGCTCGATGGTCCGGAGATAGTCCTCGACCGTATGGCGGCGGTTCATGGCCGCGAGAATCCGGTCCGAGCCCGACTGCGCGGGCAGGTGCAGAAACGGCATCAGCGCCGCCAGATCGCCATGCGCCGCGATCAGCTCGTCGTCCATGTCGCGCGGGTGCGAGGTGGTGTAGCGCAGCCGCTCGATCCCCTCGATCGCGGCGAGCCGGCGCAGCAGCGGCGCGAGCCCCCGGTTGCCACCCGTCGCCGCGGGCGCGCCGCGATAGGCGTTGACGTTCTGGCCCAGAAGCGTGATCTCGCGCGCGCCGGCGGCGACCAGGCTCTCGGCCTCGGCGACGATGTCGGCGACCGGGCGCGAAAACTCGGCGCCCCGGGTATAGGGCACGACGCAGAAGGCGCAGAACTTGTCGCAACCCTCCTGGATCGAGAGAAAGGCCGAGGGCCGCCGCGCGGCGCGGCGCGCGGGCAGGGCGGCGAACTTGTCCTCGACCGGGAAATCGACCTCGATCACCGGGCCGTCGCCCGGGCGCGCCAGAATCTCGGGCAGGCGGTGGTAGGTCTGGGGACCGACCACGATATCGACGCAAGGCGCGCGGCGCAGAACCTCCTCGCCCTCGGCCTGGGCGACGCAGCCCGCGACCGCGATCAGCATTTCCGCGCCCGCGCCGCGCCGCGCCGCCTTGAGGCGCGCGAGCCGGCCGAGATCGGAGTAGAGCTTCTCCGCCGCCTTCTCGCGGATATGACAGGTGTTCAGGATCACCATGTCGGCGTCCTCGGCCGCCGCGGCATGGCCATAGCCCAGCGGCGCCATCAACTCCGCCATCCGAGCGGCGTCGTAGACGTTCATCTGGCAGCCGTAGGACTTTATGAAGAGCTTTTTCGCCAATAGACGGCCTAGGCGGAACCGGCCCGCGGACGGCGCATGAATCGCGGCGTTGTCGGCATTTCGGGACTGTAGCACCGAGCCTTGGAGAGTCAAGCCAGCCGCTCGGTGACGGGCGCGAGCGGGCCGGCGTTCCGCAACGCCTCCGCGACCCCCGCCGCGATCGCCGCGTGGCAATGGGCGGCCAGCGCCTTGCGCGAGGCAAACGCCTCGATCGTCACCGGCTCGTGGAAGATCACCCGCGCCCGGAGCCGCCCGAGCCCGACGAGCCGCCACAGATGCCCGCCCATCTCCATGTCGCCGTACCAGGCGACCAGGGGTCGTTGGTGGCGGCCGAGCGGCAATCCGTCGAGATGGCTGTAGGCGAGCGAAACGGGCTGCACGACCAGGGGCCGTCCCCGGGGGCGGCGCGCGGCGACCGCGAACAGCGCGCTCTTGAACGGCAGCACCCGGTTGCCGTCGTTGCTGGTGCCCTCGGGGAACAGGATCAGGTTGTCGCCGGCGTCGAGCCGCACGGCGACCGCGTCGCGCTCGCGCGCCGCGCCGGGACGACGGCGGGCGACGAACACGCTGCGCTGGAGCTTGGCGAGCAGGCCGAAGACCGGCCAGCCGGCGACCTCGGTCTTGGCGATGAAGGAGCCCGGGATCAAGGCCCCCAGCACCACGATGTCGAGATACGAGGTGTGGTTGCAGACGTACAGCACCGGCCGCGCGCGGGCGCGGGCGCCTTGCGCGTCGACCGTAATGCCGAGAATGCGGCAGGCGCCTCGGTGATAGAACACGGGCAAGAGCGCGGCCGCCCGGGGCGAGACCGCGAGCGCCACGAGATGGGCGGGGAGCAACGCGAGCGTCCAGCCGAGCCAGGTCGCGAGCCGAAAGGCCGCGCGAAGCGCGTGGATCACGGGATCACAGCCTGGCGGCCTCGCCCGCGCCGCCTTCGTAGCGGTTGCGAAATTTGTCGCTCACCTGGTCGATGTCGAGCACGATGCAAACGTCCACCGTATGGAACTGACGGTCGATCACCGCGCCGTCGCCGACCCGGCAGCCAGCGCGCAGATAGCCCTTGATCATCGGCGGCAACGCCGCGAGCGCGGCGCGCGGATCGACCGCCTCGCGGGGCAGGCGGTCCATCGCCACATGGCGCTCGGGCAGCGCCCGGGCGCGCAGCGCCGTCGGCGCGAGATGGTAGTGGTGGAGATAGGCGAGCGGCAGCGCGAGCGCGTCGGGATCGACCCCGGGCAGACTCGCGCAACCGAACATCAGAACGATCCGGTGGCGCGCCACATAGGCGCCGATCCCGCGCAGCAGAAGCTGGATGGTCGCCCGGTTGCGATAGGCCGCATCCACGCAGGAGCGTCCGAGTTCGAGGATCTCGCCCTCAATCGCGACGAGCCGGGCGATGTCGTACTCGTCGGCCGAGTAGAAGCGTCCGAAGCGCCGCGCGACCGAGCGCCGGAGCAGTCGGAAGGTGCCGACGATCACCGGCTCCGATCGTCCCGGCGCCTCGTGATCGAGCACCAGGAGATGATCGCAGACCGCGTCGAAGTCGTCGAAGTCGCGGCGCGTGGCCGCCATCGCCGCGCTCGGCTCGGCGCTCATCTCCCGATAGAAGACGCGATAGCGCAGCGCCTGGGCGGCGGCGACCTCGTCGCGATCGCGGGCGAGCCGCACCTCGAGGCTGCCGGCGCGCAACCCGGTAGCGATGTCATCGACTTGGCTTCGTTCCGGCGTCACGGCAACCTCTCGCGGCGTAGAGCGGTCCCAATGATCCCTCGTTCCCATGACGCGAAGGCGACGGAAACGGCGACGGAATGATACGACGCGAGTCGGCGCGCGACTCGCCGCGCGAGCCGGTCAGGCGCTCCGCGCGCGTTTCGCCCGCTTGCCCCGCTTGCGCCCCAGGCCGATCTTCTTGGCCAGCGCGCTGCGCTGTTCGGCGTAGTTGGGCGCCACCATCGGATAGTCGGCGGGCAGGCCCCAGCGCTCGCGATACTCGGCGGGCGTCATATTATAGCTCGTCTTGAGGTGGCGCTTGAGCATCTTGAGCTTCTTGCCGTCCTTGAGACAAACAATATAGTCGGGCGTGATGGAGCGACGAATCGACACTGCGGGGCGCGGGCGCTCGGCCACGGTTTCGCCGGGCGTCGCGGTGGCGAGCGTCGAATAGATCTGCCGGATGAGGTCGGGAAGTTCGCCCGCCGCGACGACGTTGTTGCCGACATGGGCGGCGACGATATCGGCGGTCAGGGCGAGAAGATCGGTCTGGCTGGGCTGGTCCGGCATGAAAAGCTGTCCTTTGTTACTGTCATTACTCGTCATTTAGTCGGTGATGTGCGGATTTCAATACTGAAACCCTGGGTACGAGGAATTGGTGAACAAAATCGACCCCGAAAACCCCGATTATTTTCTTGATATCACGTCGGATGTCTGCCCGATGACCTTCGTGAAAACCAAGCTTCTGATCGAGCGCATGTCGAGCGGCGAGACCGCCGAGGTCCGGCTCAACGCCGGCGAGCCGCTCGAAAACGTGCCCCGCTCGGTCGTCGAGCACGGGCATGAAATCCTTTCCCTCGCGCCCGAGGCTCCCGGCGCGACCGTCCACCGCCTGCTGCTGCGCAAGCATTAAGCGACCCCCCGCGCGTCGAGATCGCGTCGCAGGACGAGCGCCGCCGCCGCGCCGCCGGCGCCCGCGTTGCCCGGGCGCGCGTAATAGGCCGGACGCCGCCCGGCGCGCGCGAAGCCCGCCGCCGCGTAAAGCGCGCGCGCCGCCCGGTTGTCCTCGGCGACCTCGAGGAACATCGCCCGCGCGCCGCGCCGGGCGGCCTCGCGGGCAAGCGCGGCGACGAGACGCCGGGCGAGCCCCCGGCGGCGCGCCCCGGGCCGGGTGCCGAGCGCGAGCAGCTCGCAGTCCTCGGCGACGACGCGGGCGAGCGCGAAGGCTTGCGGAACGTCGTCGATCCGCGCGATCACGGCGAATCCCTCGGGCGTCGCGAGCAGGCGGGCGAGCGCCTCGGCCGACCAGCCGTCGTCCAGGCAGGCGGCGTACAGCGCGGCGAGCGCGTCCACGTCCTCCGCCCCGGCCAGCGCGAGCGCGACCCCGGCCATCGCCGTCCCTATGTCCACCGCGCGGCGGGCGGCCGCGCGCCGTGGCCGCGCACATAGAGCGGGCGCGGCGGGCGGATCGCGGCCGGGTCCTCGGCGAAGCGCCGGGCGGCGAGCCGCGCCACCGCGGCGGCGTCGGGCAGCCGGGGCGTCTCGACGGGCCGCCAGCCGGGGCGCGCGCCCTGGGCGGCGAGCACCAGCGGCGCGCCGGCGCCGACCAGCACCAGCGGCCCGTCGGGAAGATCGGCGGCGGCGGGCGCGACCGCGACCGGCGCGCCGCGCGCCACGGCCCGAGCGTCGAAAAGCTGGACATAGACCTCGCCCCGGCGGGCATCCAGCAGGGCCGCGACCGGCGCGCCGGCGCGCGCGTCCTCGTCGAGGCCGGCGGCGAGCGCCTCGAGGGTGGTGACGCCCAGCGCCGGAATGCCCGCCGCGAGCGCGATCCCGCGCGCCGCGGCGAGCCCGACGCGCAGCCCCGTGAAGCTGCCCGGCCCGACCGTCGTCGCCACCAGATCGAGATCGCCGTGGGCGAGGCCCGCCGCCGCCATTGCCGCCTCGACCATGGGCATCAGCGCCTCGGCATGGCCGCGTTGCATGGGCACCGCGCGATGGGCGCGGAGCACCGCCCCATCGAGCACGGCGACCGAGCAGGCCGCCGTCGCGGTCTCGAGCGCAAGAACCTTCATCGATCGTCAACCGGCATCGCTTATCGCATGGACGCGCAAGGGAGCGGGTTGGGGCGATTTCGCGTCGGCGGAGAATGCGCTAGTCTGCCCACCCGTCCCGCCGTCACCATATAGCATGCCGGAAGAGCCCGATGACATTGGTCGAGATCGCCCCGCCCGCCTTCGACGTCGAGCAGGATCTGATCTATGCCGGCGCGGGCAACTTCACGGGTCGGCCGGTCTATCGCCGCGCGGCCTGCTACCTGCACCCCGACGCCGCCGCGCGCCTCGACCGGGCGATCGCGCTGGCTCGCGCGCTCGGCCTGCGCTTCCGGGTTTGCGACGGCTTCCGGCCAGCCGAGGCGCAATGGGTGCTGTGGAACCACACCCCCGATCCCGAGTTCCTGTCGGACCCCCGGCGCGGCTCGCCCCATTCGCGCGGCGTCGCGATCGATCTCGCGCTGATCGACGGCGCGGGTCGGGCGCTCGACATGGGCACCGAGGTCGACGCCTTCACGCCCCTGTCGCACCACGCCTCGGTCGCGGTGTCGGAGACCGCGCAGCGCAACCGTTTCCTGCTGCTCGGCATCATGACCGCGGCGGGCTGGGACAATTATCGCAACGAGTGGTGGCACTACCAGCTTTTCGATCCGCGACGCTATCCGTTGCTGAGCGACAAGGCCGCGGGCACGGGCCTGATGTGAGCGCGGCGCGCCACACCCTTGTCGCGCGGCGCGCGAGCCGCGACAATGGCGCCATGACGCGCCCCTGGTTCCGCATGCGCCCGCGAAGACTCGCGCGGCTCGCGCTGATCGCGGCCGCGCTGGTCGGCGCGGGCGTCGCGCTCGCGTGGTCCGGCCCCGCGATCGCCGGCTCGACGGCGGTGTTCATCATGTACCACCGCTTCGGCGACGAACGCTATCCGGCGACCAACATCGCGATCGAGCAGTTCGAGGCCCATCTCGCCGAGCTCGCCTCGGGGGGCTACGTGGTCCTGCCGGTGCCCGAGATCGTCGCCGCGCTCAAGGCCGGGCGCGACCTTCCCGAGCGCACCGTCGGGATCACCATCGACGACGCCTACGCCTCGGTCTACCGCATCGCCTGGCCGCGCTTCAAGGCGGCGGGGCTGCCGTTCACGCTGTTCGTCTCGACCGATGCGGTCGACGGCGGCTTCAAGGACATGATGACCTGGGCGCAGATCCGCGAGCTCGCCGACGCCGGCGTCACCATCGGCAACCACAGCGCGGCCCATGGCCACATGGCCTACATGAAGCCGGACGAGGCGGCGGCCGATATCGCCCGCGCCACCCGGCGGCTCGACGAAGAACTCGGCCGCGCCCCCCGGCTGTTCGCCTATCCTTACGGCGAATACGGGCGGAGCCTGCGCGATCTGGTCGCCGCCAGCGGCTTCGACGCCGCCTTCGGCCAGCAATCGGGCGCCACCGGCGCGGGCGGCGACGTTTATGCCGAGCCGCGCTTTCCGCTCAACGAGACCTACGGCGACATGAAGCGCTTCCGGCTGGTCGTCGACACCCTGCCGATTCCCGTCGGCGACGTGACCCCGAGCGATCCGCTGCTCGGCCCCAACCCGCCGCCCTTCGGCTTCACGGTCGGTCCCGGGGTCGACAATCTGGAGCAGATCAACTGCTTCGCCTCGGGCCAGGGCCGCGCCCGGGTCGAGCGGCTGGGCGCGCGGCGGATCGAGGTCCGGGTTTCCGGCCCGTTCCCGCCCGGGCGGACGCGCATCAACTGCACCATGCCCGCCGGCAATGGCCGCTGGCGCTGGTTCGGCACCCAGTTCCTGGTTCCGCCCGGTTAAGAGAACGGCTACGCCTTGGGGCCGGCGATCAGGATCAGCGCCTCCTCGCCGAGCCGCGCTCGGTCGAGCGCGCGCAGGCCGTTGGCCTCGATGATCGAGCGAATGGTGCGCACGTAGTCCTCGCCGCGCTCGGAATAGCGCGTGAGCGTGCCGGCGAGCGCCCAGCCGTCGAGCCGACCGAGCACGCTGCGCTGGCGCTCGCGCGAAAGGCGGAACTCGCGATAGGCCGCGTGGCTGTTCAGATTGGTCATGTAGGACATGATCGAATCGAGCAGCCGACTGAAGACCCGCACCTCGTGGCGCTGGCCGTCCTCGCGGCGCTCAGGCACCAGCCCGGCCCCGCGCTTGAAGGTCCGCTGGCCGAACAGCGCGTTGCCCTCGCGCACGAAGCGCGAGGTGCCCCAGCCCGATTCCTCGGCCGCCTGGGCGAGCGCGAGCGAGGGCGGGATCATGTCGACCCGGCGCAGCAGGGCATCGAAATCGGGATCGTCGAGCCCGTAGCGGCGACATTTGCGCTCGAGCCAGGCGCGCTCGCTCGGCGACAGCGCCGCCGGACGCCCGCCGACCCGGTCGCGCAGCGCGCGTATCTCCCGGCGGTCGGCGAGAATCCGCTCGTTGGCGGCGAGCACCAGCGGCAGCATCATCTTGATGAACACCTGCTTGCGCTCGCTCGCCGAGCGCATGTCGGCGAGATCGGCGGGAATCCGGTCGATGACGATCCGGGGGACCGGGCGCGCGCCCGCGCCGACGCCCCCCAGGCGATAATCGATGCGGCGGAAGATATCGGCGAGATCGGCCGCGCTGACGGTTCGCGCGTCGCGCGCCACGCCGGGCGAGACCCTGGCGGATGCCGTGGACACGCCTTCGATCGGCGGCCGCGCGGCCGGATCGCCGTGCCCGGCGTCATGAACGATCGCGCGGACCGGCGGCGGGGTCGCGTCGACCACGTCGCCCGCGCGCTCGCCGAGCACGAGACCGTACATCGCAACCACGCCCAGAATGATCAGGCCGAGCGATCCCCGCTCGAACCCAAAGCCCCTCTCCTGGCCCCTCATGTCGCCGTCCTCTCGCTTCCGTCGATCCGCCAACTCGCGTGTCCCCGGCGTCCGCCGAGGGGCCGCCGGTTTATCCGGCGTGCCGGGTCCCTCCAGGGAGATGTCGGATGGGCGCCTGCCTGGCGACCGGGTTCGCCCGATTGCGATCACCGCGAACGAACTCTCGGCCGTTCCTTGGCCGTCCGTTCCTTGGCCGATCGGCGCCGGGCGCGCGCATGGTTGCTCGTCTCCTCGATTGGTCCTCGGTCTCCGGCGGCCGCCGGAAGGGATGACCGTTCGGTCGGCCCAACACTCGAAACGAAATCGCCGCCGAAAACGGCAGCGAGACCCGCTTTAAGAATGCGCCGGAAGGGCAACGATTTCAAGCCCCTGGATCGCGTAACGTTAAGCCGCGCCCGGAGCCGCGCCAACCCCAGACTTTTCCTCGCGTTCTCCGCGCGGTACAAGACGCTTCTTAACCACGATTGAATGAAGAAGGCCGATGGGCGCGACCGACAAGGCACACCCCCCCGTCCCGCCACGGAACGACGACGTGCGGGGAACCGGGCTGCCGGTCGCCGACTTGCTGTGCTGGCTGATCGCCGAGGGGCGGGTGCAAAAGGGCCCCGACGCGCTGCTCGTCGCGCTCGGCCGCCGGCTTCTCGCGCAGGGGCTACCCCTTCTTCGCGTCTCGTTTCACTTGCAAACGCTGCATCCGCTGTTGCGGTCGCGCTCCTTCGTCTGGTGGCGCGAGTCCGAGGACGTGGCGGTCGCCGATCACGGTCGCGAGACGGTCGATCAGCCACGCTACCTGCGCGGCCCGCTTCGTCCCGTGTTCAACGGCGCGGGCGCGCTGCGCTGCCGCCTCGACGCCGAGCCGCCGCAGCTCGATTACCCGATCACGATCGACCTCAAGCGCGCGGGCGCGACCGATTACGTCGTCATGCCGCTGCGCTTCGGCGACGGAACGATCAACGCCGTGACCTGGACGACCGATCGGCCGGGCGGCTTCACGAGCGCCGAGCTCGCGGGGCTCGACGCGCTCCTGGCCGGGATCGCCCTGCTTCTCGAGGTCGCGATGGTCCGCAAGGTCGCGGCCACCGTGCTCGAAACCTATATCGGACGCGACGCGGCGCGCCGGGTTCTCGCCGGCGAGATCACGCGCGGCCGGGGCCATACCCTGCACGCCGCGTTGTGGTATTGCGACATGCGCAATTTCACCCGTCTCAGCGAGACCCTGCCGCGCGACGTTCTGATCGGCCTGCTGGACGGCTATTTCGATTGCATGGCCAAGCCCGTGCAGGCCGCGCGCGGTGAGATTCTGAAGTTCCTCGGCGACGGGATGCTCGCGGTGTTTCCCTGCGGGACGGGGCCCCAGGCCTGCGACGCGGTCGACCGCGCGCTCACCGCCGCGACCGAGGCGCTGGCGGCGCTCGAGGCCCGCAACGCCACGGGGGAAGGGCCGCGGATCGAAACCGGAATCGCGCTCCATATCGGCGACGTCATGTACGGCAATATCGGCGCCGCCGACCGGCTCGACTTCACGGTGATCGGTCCGGCGGTGAACCGGGTCGCCCGGGTTGAGGATATCTGCCGCGACACCCGGCTCACCCTCTTGACCACCGCCGAGTTCGCCGCCGCGAGCACGGCCGACCTGGTTTCGGTCGGGCGCCATGCGTTGCGCGGGATCGCGGGGGAGCAGGAACTGTTCACCCCGCGCGCGATGGCGCCGGCGACTTGACGCGTCAGGCGATGTTGGCGAGATGCGCGTCGGTCAGGTTGCCGGGCACGATGACCAGCGGGATGGCGAGCCGGTTCGCGAGCTGGCCGGCGAGCCAGGAGATGAGCTTGCCCTTGCCGCCCGGCGGCGCCGCCGCGCCGACGACCAGAAAGCTGATTTCGGGGTCCTCCTCGACCGCGGCGAGGATCTCGTCGCCGATCCGCCCCTCGCGGACCAGGAGCACGGGCATCACGCCCGCCCATTCGTTGACCTCGGCGGCGAGGTCCTGAAGCAGGCGCTCGACCTCCTCGCGGCGCTCCTCGTTCATCACGTCCTCGACCGCCAGCCAATGTTGGTACTCGGCCGGCTCGATGACGCTGAGAAGGACCACGTGGCCACCCGTGTGGCGCGCGCGCAGACAGGCGAAACGAACCGCAACCCGCGAATGCGGGCTGTCGTCGACGCAAACCAGATACTTGGCCCGGCCAGGGATGTGGCGGGGGATGCGCCGAGAGTCTTCGGCCATCCTGCGCTTGCCTCCAAGGTCGCCTTTGCGATCTTCATCCTGCCCGGCTTCGCGCCGGATCGCAACCGCGCACGCGCCACGCGCCTTCGCGACGGCCCGAGGGTGGCGTGAATTATTCCTTCTATTTCAGAAGGATATTCGTGACCTCGCGAAGCTGCGTGCGGGCTCTCAAAAGGTAGAAACCCTGAACCGCGAGGTGGTTTGGCAGCACCAGCCCATCGGGCTTGCCGTTGATCACGACCCAGGGATCGAGCTCGGCGGCGGCGCGGAAGCTCGCCAGCATCTGCTCCCAGGCGGGGCCGAGCTGGCGCTCCGAGATCACCTTGGCGTAGTCGGCGCCGAGCGCGCGCAGCAACAGGTAATAGGCGTACAGCCGCCCCTTGACCGCGTAGAACAGATCGTCGGCCTTGGTGTCGATGCCCCAGCCGCTGTCCTCGCGAATCCGGCGGTCGAGCGCCGCCGACGACGAGCCGGTGTCGGCGGCGAAGCGGTCGAGGGTGGCGAGCAGGTTGTCGGCGCGGCGCTCGAACACGGCGTTGCCCTCGGCGAGGCGCTCGTTGTAGCGGGCGAGCGCCCGGCGCGCGGCGCGGTACTGCTGCTCCGACGGCGCGGTCGGCGCCCAGGAGGTCGCGAAGTCGAAGATCCAGACCGTGCCCGAGTATTTGAGCAACCCGGCGGCGGTTTCGAGGTCCGGGTCGACCTCGCTCGATCCCCGGGTACGGCCGATCTGGTCGGTGAGCTCGATGGCGAAGCGCGACAGGGCGGCGATGATGCCCTGCTGGAAATTGGGCATGTTGTCGAGCGCGGCGGCGGGCAGAAAGAACGGGTCGTTCGCGGTCCAGCGGTTCTCGTCGACCTCGCGTTCGATCAGCGCGACCGCGATCGCGACCGCGCGGCTCGCGCCCTCGGCAACGGGCTCGGGCGGGGCGAAGGCGGTGTCGTCGTCGACCCGGTGGATCCAGGCCATGCCGAGGAGATAGTAGAGCGGCACGACCGCGAGCAGCGCGGCGGCGATCCATCCCAGCCCGCGGCGCGGCAGGAAGCGGCGCCAGAGGCGCGCGCGGTCGCCCCGGGGGCCGGGTTCGTCGGTCATCGAAGCCCCATGATCGTCTGCGCCTCGGCGAGGTTCCGGGCGGCCATCCCGGCGGCGCGCGCGGCGCCGTTCGCGAGCACCCGGTCGATCGACGCCGGGTCCTTCATCATGCGCCTGATCTCGTCGCCGATGGGCTCCAGCACCGAGACCGCGAGGTCGGCGAGATCGGCCTTGAAGGTCGAGAACGGCGCGCCCGCGTAGCGCGCGCAGACCGCCTCGACGGTCTCGTCGGCGAGCGCCGCGAAAATGCCGATCAGGTTCGCCGCCTCGGGCCGCTCGGCGAGCCCCTCGGGCGTCGCCGGCAGGGGCTCGGGGTCGGTGCGCGCCTTGCGGATCTTGAGCCGGATGGTGTCGGCGTCGTCGGTCAGGTTGAGACGCGAGTAATCCGAGCTGTCGGACTTGCTCATCTTGCGCCGCCCGTCGCGCAGCGACATCACCCGCGTCGCCGCGCCCATGATCTGGGGCTCGGGCAGCGGAAAGCACTCGACCTCGTAGCGGCGGTTGAACGCGCCCGCGATATCGCGGGCAAGTTCGAGGTGCTGCTTCTGGTCCTCGCCCACGGGCACATGGGTCGCCTTGTAGAGCAGAATGTCGGCGGCCATCAGCACCGGGTAGGCGTACAGCCCGAGAACCGCGTTCTCGCGGTGCTTGCCCGCCTTCTCCTTGAACTGGGTCATGCGGTTGAGCCAGCCGAGCGGCGTGAAGCAGGCGAGCAGCCAGGCGAGCTCGCTATGCCCGGGCACCGCGCTCTGGTTGAAGATCACGCAGCGCTCGGCGTCGATCCCGGCGGCGAGCAGCCCGGCGGCGACCTCGCGCACGTTGGCGCGCAGCTCGTCGGGGTCCTGGGGCACGGTGATCGCGTGCAGATCGACGATGCAGTAGATCGATTCGAAGCTCTCCTGCAACGTCACCCAATTGCGAATCGCGCCGAGATAATTGCCGAGGTGCAGGTTGCCCGTGGGCTGAATGCCCGAAAAAATGCGGTTCATGAACGGTATCCCGGTTGCGATGCGGGGCGAAGGCGATGCGGCGCGTTTATCGCCCTCCCACCCGCCGGGGTCAAGAGCGGCGGCTCACCCGCGCCGCCGCATCATCGCGGCGAGCTCGGAAAGCCGCGTCGCGCCCAGCGCCTGGGCGGCGACGGCGAACACCGCGAGCCCCCCCGCGACCAGCGCCGCGAGCCCGGCGACGCGCAGCGCGGCCGAGCCCGCGAAGGTGGTCTCCAGCGCCGCCGCCCCGGCCCAGAGCGCGCCCGCCATGACCGCGCTCGCCAGCAGCGCGCGCGGCGCGCGGGCGCGCAGCCGGGAATCGAGCGCGAGCTGGCCGCGCCGGCGCAGGATCGCCCACATCAACCCGGCCTGAAGCCAGGAGGCGAGCGAGGTCGCGATCGCGATCCCGACATGGGCGAGCGGCCAGAACAGCGCCAGGCTGAGCGCGATATTGGCCGCCACCGCCGCGAGCGAGACGTAAAGCGGCGTCACCGTGTCCTCGCGCGCTAAGAAGCTCGGCGAGAGCACCTTGACGAGCACGAAGGAGGGCAGGCCGAAAGCGAAGGCGGCGAGCGCCCGGGCGGTGGCCGCGCCGGCGGCGGCGTCGAACGCGCCGCGCTCGAACAGGACCGCGACGATCGGCCCGGGCACCACCATCAGCGCCGCCGCCGCGGGCAGCGTCAGCAGGGCCGCGAATTCGAGCGCCCGGGCCTGGGCGTCGCGCGCCGTCGCCGCCTCGCCCGCCCTGAGCGCGCGGGCGAGCGTCGGCAGAAGCGCGGTGCCGATCGCGATCCCGACCACGCCGAGGGGAAGCTGATAGACCCGGTCGGCGTAGTAGAGATACGAGACCGCGCCGTCGCGCAGCGTCGCGATCACCGTGCCGACCAGCAGGTTGATCTGCATGACCCCCGCCGTCAGCCCCGCCGGCACCATCAGACGCAGAAGCCGCCGCACGCCGGGGGTGAGCCGGGGCCACGGCAGCCGCAGCGAAAGCCCGGCGCGGCGGCAGGCGATCGCCAGCCAGACGAACTGCCCAGCGCCGGCCGCCGCCACGCCCCAGGCGAGCGCGTGGCCCGGCGTCGAGCCCGC
>Ga0114931_10002915_pt1 | contig 21705 bp, 16 predicted proteins | sample 2SBtaG_FD_89579 | JGI IMG/M metagenome (GOLD analysis project Ga0114931, IMG submission 89579) | Deep subsurface microbial communities from Kolumbo volcano to uncover new lineages of life (NeLLi) - 2SBTROV14_V59a metaG | ecosystem: Environmental > Aquatic > Marine > Volcanic | place: Kolumbo... | reverse complement strand
CTCCTCCTCGGACCCCCGCCTTCGGCGGCGGTGCCCGAACCACCACGACGCGTCGTCGTTCCTACTCTGAGTCTCGCGAGACCCCTGCGTGAGGCCCGCCGTAATTCTACCACGGGCTGCTAGGTTACGCCTGCGGCGTGAAGGGGCCGGAACGCTGCGGATCGGTCGTTGTGGATTCAGCCGGAGGTATGCCATGCGAGGGACCGTCAAGTGGAGGTAAGCCGAGCCTGAGCCCCTCTGTACGCGCGGATCCCGGCGCCCTGCGACCCTTCCGGCCGCAGGGCGCCTTCGTATGGCTCGCCGTGCGCAGCCGGTCGAGCGCGGCGGTCGCGTGCCGCCGCCGGCGAGCCTATGTTCGGAGCGATCGCCGTGATCACCGCGCGACCCGAGCGTCGGCCCGGGCACCGGCGGTGCATTGCCCGTCGACCCTCTACACGCCGCCCGTCCGTTGCAGATTCCTCCCAAGACCGCGCCTCGCATCTTCCTCATCGACGCGTATGCGCTGATCTATCGGGCGTTCTACGCGTTCATCAACCGGCCCCTGACCAACTCGAGGGGGCAGAACACGTCGGCTGCGTTCGGCTTCACGAACTTTCTCATCGATATCCGGGAGAGCCATCAGCCCGATTACCTTGCCGTCGTATTCGATGCGGGCACCAGCTTCCGCGAGGTGGAGTACCCCCAGTACAAGGCCACGCGAGAGAAGATGCCCGATGATCTCCGCGACAGCCTGCCGTGGATCCGGGAGATCATCGAGGGCTTCAACGACGCCGTGGTGGAGCTGGACGGCTATGAGGCCGATGACGTCATCGGCACCCTGGCCAGGAAGGCGCGCGCCGAGGGTCTCGAGGCGGTCATCGTGTCGGGCGACAAGGACTTCTATCAGTTGCTGGGCCCGGGGGTCCACCTTCTGAACCCGGGGCGGGGCGGCCCGACGGGTGTGGCGGCGGAGTGGGTCTCGGAGGAGAACGCATCGGAGAAGTTCGGGATCCCGCCCTCCCAAGTGCCCGACTACCTGGCGCTGATCGGAGATGCGTCCGACAACGTCCCGGGTGCGCGGGGCATCGGGCCGAAGACCGCCATCAAGCTCCTGCGTGCGTACCCGTCCGTGGAGAAGCTGCTCGAGCACGCCGAGGAGGTCGGCCCGCCCAGGGCGCGTGCTTCCCTCATCGAGCACGCCGACGAGGTTCGCCTCTCGAAGCGATTGGTAACGATCCAGACCGATCTGTCCGTCGACCTCGACCTCGAGGCGTTGCGCGTGCACGAGCCGGACGCCGAGCGGTTGCGCAACATCTTCTCCGACCTGGAGTTCCGCCGTCTGACGGAGCGCTTCACCCAGGAGGCGGGGAGCGAGTCCCGTCGCGCCCCGGATGCGGAGGAGAGCGCCGCGGTTGAGCCCGCGTGCGGGATTGCCGACACGGCCGAACGGGTGAGCGATCTGGTCGCGCGCGTGCGTGAGGGCGGCGTGATGGCGCTGCACGCCGAGACCTCCGATCCCGATCCCCTCAGGGGACCGCTGGTCGGGATCGCGGTGGCCGTTGCGCCGGGTGACTCATCGTACCTTCCGCTCGCGCACAGGCAGCCCTTCGCGTTGACCTTCGAGGGGGAGCATGCCGGTGAGCCGCGTAATCTGCCGGACCTCGGGAGCCCGGAGATGGCCGGGTTGCGCGCGCTTCTCGAGGATCCCGAGGTCCGGAAGGTCGGGCACGACCTGAAGCGCATCTGGCTGGCGCTGGCGGAGGCGGGCGTGACGCTCCATGGGCTCGACATGGATGTGATGGTCGCCAGCTACGTGCTCGATCCCGGCCGCCGCGACCATGTGCTGGAAGGACTGGCTCTGGATCTGCTTGCGCGCAGGATTCCCAAGCGGAGCGAGATCGTGGGCGTTGGAAAGAGCCGCGTTCCGTTCTCGGACGTGTCGGTGGAGGATGCCTGCCGGTACGCGGCGCCCCGGGCGGACCTGAGCATGACATTGGCCGAACGGTTCCGTCCCGATCTGGAGAGGGAGGGCCTCGCCGGACTCTTCGCCGATCTGGAGATGCCGCTGCTGCCGGTGCTCGCGAGGATGGAGCGCACCGGGATCGCCATCGACCGGGAGTTCTTCGAGGAGATGCGCGCGAAGCTGGCGGCCGAGCTCGACGCGATCCGCAGCGAGATCTTCGCGCTCGCCGGGGGTGAGTTCAACATCAACTCGACGCCCCAGTTGAGGGAGGTGCTGTTCGAGCGGCTCGAGCTGCCGGTGCTGAAGCGGACGAAAACCGGACCTTCGACCGACGCGTCCGTGCTGGAGGAGCTGGCCGCGGAGGGTCATGCATTGCCCGGGCTGCTCATGGACTACCGCGAGATGGAAAAGCTGCGCAGCACGTACGTCGAGGCGTTGCCCAAGCTCGTGAACCCGGCAACCGGGCGAATCCACACGAGCTTCAACCAGACGGTGGCCGCGACCGGGCGCCTGTCGTCCAGCGATCCGAACCTCCAGAACATTCCCATACGGACCCCGCTGGGCCGCGAGATCCGGAAAGGATTCGTGGCGGATCCGGGTACGGTGTTCCTCGGAGTGGACTACTCCCAGATCGAGCTGCGCATTCTCGCACACTTTTCCGGGGATGACGCTTTCGTCACCGCGTTCCGTGAGGGGGTGGACGTCCACCGGCAGACGGCGGCGGTCATCTTCGACGTCGATGTCGAGGACGTGACGCCCGAGATGCGCGCCCAGGCCAAGACCGTCAACTTCGCGACGCTCTACGGGCAGGGTCCCTTCTCGCTCGCGCGGCAGCTTGGCATCACCCGCGAGGAGGCCAAACGCTTCATCGAGACGTATTTCGAGCGCTTCGCGGGCGTGCGGGAATTCCTCGACCGGCAGATCGCCACCGCGCGGGAGCAAGGATATGTGGAGACGATCATGGGGCGTCGCCGCTACGTACCGGAGCTGCGGTCCAGCAACTGGAACATCCGGCAGTTCGGCGAGCGTGTCGCCCAGAATACGCCGATTCAGGGCAGTGCGGCCGACCTGATCAAGAAGGCGATGATCGACGTCCAGCGTGCGCTGGATGCGCGGCGGGCGAACGCGAGGCTCCTGCTCCAGGTGCACGACGAACTTCTCCTCGAAGTTTCCGAGGAGGAGGTCGACGAGGTTCGGAGCGTCGTGGTCGACAGAATGGAGGGCGCGATAGCGCTCTCGGTGCCGCTCGTGGCGGAGTGGGGCACGGGTCGGAACTGGTACGAGTGTAAGGGCTGACTCGATCCCGCGGAATCGCGGCGTGGGCGCGCCACCCCTATGTGACGCCACGTCGGTGGTCCCCATCAGCTATGGGACAGCCCCGCAGCCCCTACGATCGTCCCGGCACGAATGGCGCCGGGCCGTCCGCGCCCGGCCACGCACCCGTGCACCGGAGGAATCTCATGAGCCGATCTGTCAACAAGATTATCCTGGTGGGCAACGTCGGGCGTGACCCCGACATCCAGCAGACCCAGAACGGCACCAAGGTCGCCCACTTCTCGCTGGCGACGAACCGGCGACCCGGACCGAACGGAGAGAGCGAGCGCACCGACTGGCATCGGCTCACCCTGTGGAACCGGCTGGCCCAGTTCGCCGAAGATCACATCCGGACCGGCGACCGCATCTACGTGGAAGGGCGGCTCGAGTACGACCAGTACGAGCGTGACGGGGTGACGATTCCGACGGCGGACGTGACGGTCAAGGAGGTGGTCCTGCTGTCGGCGCGGCCGGCCGTGGAGGAAGCGGCCGCGTGACCGGGTCCGGGCCGGCCGCCTGAGCGCGGTTGGTTCGCGCGGGACGAGAGGGGTCGCGGTCCCGGCGGCACGACCGCCGGGATCGCGCCGTCGGCCCGGTCAGGAGCGCATGCCGCCGGCCGTTACAGCCAGGGGTGGAAGCGCGCGTCCACCGAGAAGGTCAATTCCCAGTCGCCTCCGTTGAGGCCGCGGCCGAGGTCGAGGCGGAGGACGTCCCAGGCCAGGGTGAGTCCGAGGCCGACGGAGGCTCGGATGCCGTCGGAGGGCGTGGTGCGCCACCCGGTCGGGACCGCGTGGCGGGAGAGGTAGGTCCGGCCGAGGGCCGCGAAGGCCCTGAGTCCCACCCACGGTTGGAGGAGGGGGTGGGAACCTTCCGCGCGCGCGAGCCAGAACCCGTCTCCGACGAACTCCCGGTAGCCGTGTCCGGGCAAGGTGTTCCGCCCGCCGAGGAGAAACAGCCTCTGGACCGGAGTTCCCGCCGACGCCACGCCTCCGGACAGGTCCGCGCGGGCACCCCAGCCCCCGCCCAATTCCTCACGGGACCACTCGGCTTTGCCGAGCAGGGTGGCGAAGTTGTGCGTCTCGAACCTGCCCCACTCGCCTGACAGCGTCGTGGAGCTTCCCCAGGGCCCGGGAGAAGCGAGTGTGGCGGACACCGAACCCAGGATGCCCTCGTCCACCGGGCGGACGGGCCTGAACCCGCTTGGTTCCTGTGGCCCGGAGAGCACGTTCTCGGCCGAACGGTGCCGCTCCCACGTCAGCGTCGTCGTCAGCGACGGACCCTCCGTGTGGGGGGCGGAGAAGGTCAGCCGGACGCCCCGGGCGAAGAACGGATCAATGAAGTCCTGCGACGCGAAGAGCGCGCCCAGCGTGTTGACGGCGCCGGAGGCGCCCGGGTAGGGTCCCAGGTCGCGCAGCTCATTCCACACGATTTCGAGCCTGGGGGTGATCCGCTCGGTTCCGCCCGTGGCGGTGACCTTCCAGAACACGTCGCTCCGGTCGAAGCGGTATCCCGCGCGCACGCGGACCATCACATCCTCGGACGGGAGGGCGGAGATGCCCGCACCCAGAAACAGCCCCTCCGCCCGGTCGTAGCGCAGCACGTCGGAGAACGAGCCCAGGCTGGCCCGGGCGCGCGACAGGCCGCTGAGGTAGCGCTGCCGCACGACCTCCATGACCTCGGCCTGGATCGCCTCGAGTGAGGGCGAGGGGTTCAGTCCCTCCTCTTCAACCTCGTCGAAGAGTCCCTTCTCGAAGGGGAAGTTCTTTCGTGCCTCGGGTGCCACCGTGCTGACCCGCCGCCCGGCGAACAACGCGTCGGGGAGGTCCTGATTGAAAGTGTATCCGCCGATCTCGAACTTGCCGCGGATCACGCCGCCGGCGAGGAAGTCGAGTTGGGGAATCTCACGACGGATCTCGATCTCCTGGCGATACGGAAGCCAGTAGCGGCCCAGCCAGCGGGAGTTGTCGAGCGAGATGCGGATGTGGTCGAGGTACGGATCCACATAGCTTGCCGGAGTGAAGGTAAAGGTCATCCGGACGATGGCTGCGGTCGCCCTGTCCAGGTACACGCTGCCGAGGAAGCCCGGCCCGTCGAGATCCTTGGGCCGTACCTGCACCTCGTAGACGCGGACCTCGTCGGTATTGCCGCCGTAGCGCACCGAGAGTGAGTCCGCCAGCCGGAAATCGTAGTACGCCTCCGAGTTCGGGCCGATCGGGTGCAGGACGGCCGCCACTTCATCGCCGTCGCCTATGCGGATCAGGTCCGCAAAGTCGTCCTGCACGACGGTCAGGTGATCGAGGTGATAGCGGATGCTGGTGGGCAGGACCTTGCGGTCGCGGAGCCCCACGATCCGCTGCTTCGTGTGGTTCGGCGCCTTCCAGTATACCTCCAGCGCGACCTGATCCGCCTTGACGAGCGTGCGTTGATCCGAGTCACGCCGATCGAAGAAGAAGTATACGTACCCCCGGGCACGCGCGGAGTATGAGCGGAACGAAGTATCGACGCCGGTGGCGTGCCTCCGCACCCGGGCGCGGCGCACGAGGGCGAGCACGGCCGGATCATTCCATCCGCCGGCCCGTTCCGATCGGAGGGGGGCTGTCGTGGTCGCTTCCGCCGTCCCCGTTCTCCCCGCCGTCTGCCCGCCTGCGCGGAAGGGGTGAGCGCCGAGCGCCACGGCCGAGACAAGGGCCGACACGGTGATGCGCGTCATGGGGTTGGAACGTCGGGTCGCGGGCGTCAAGAACACCGCTCCGGGAGTGGGATGAGAGCCGCCACGTGGTACGCGTCGCGCGAGAGGCGGTTCCCGTAACGGAACGGGGGCCCCGTCCGCCTGGACGGGGCCCCCGGGGGCACGCACGCGCCGAGCCCGTCAGTTGGCGTTCCAGAATCCGGATAGAGATTCGCCCTGCGGACTCTCCCGGAGCTTCTCGAAGGCCCGGTTGCGGATCTGGCGGATCCGCTCACGCGTGACTCCCAGGAGCGATCCGATCTCCTCCAGTGTGCGTTCCTCTCCGTCGTCAAGGCCGTAGTACAGGTACAGGATCTTCCGTTCCCGCTCCGTGAGGTAGGCCTCGAACATGGACTCGAGGAACTCGCGGCGGGCGAGCGCCTCCACGTCTCCCTCGATATCGGAGGCCTCCGCGCCGGCGAACCGCTCGCCGAAGCTGGCGCTGTCGCGGTCGCCGCGATCGATGGGTGCATCCAGACTGAGCTCGCTGGCGGCGACGCGGCGCAGAGCGCGGATCGTGTCGACCGGTTCGCCCATCTCCGCAGCGATCTCCTGGTCCGTTGGAGACCTGCCAAGGTGCTGCGTGAGGTGGGTGTCGGTGCGGGCCAGCTTGGCCAGGTTGGAGTTCTGGTTGAGAGGGATCCTGACCGACCGGGTCTGCTCGGCGAGCGCCTGGAGCACGGTCTGGCGGATCCACCACACCGCGTAGGAGATGAACTTCACCCCCTTCTCGGGATCGAATTTCTTGACGGCCTTGAGCAGTCCCTCGTTGCCGATGCAGACCAGCTCGGCGAGCCCGAGGCCGCGTCCCTGGTATTTCTTCACGTAGGAGATGACGAATCGGAGATTCGCCGTCACCAGACGCTCGGCCGCTTCCTTGTCACCCTCACGGGCCCGCCGCGCCAGAGCGCGCTCCTCCGCCGGGTCCTGGATGAGTGGGTATTTCTCTACGTCCTGCAGATACTGATCGAAGGAGTCCAGACCACGCGAGGGTGAAAACATCCGTTTTTCCGTTCCTCGACTTCCGTACGGTTGGGACCTGGTCACCGTAGCCGGTAGCGCCGCTGCGCTTCCCGGGGGCAGGAGATCCGGGGGGTCGGTGAGCGCTGACCTGCACATGATGGGGCGATTGCTAAGCTATAAAAGCCTGTTTCCGCTCTCAAGGATTTTCCTTCCGATTCACCCTGGCGCAGGGCCACACTTCCCTGATTCGGCCGCTGAGTACCCGTGGATCCCGGCTCGGTTCCAGGGACAGGGCGCCGGCATTCCGACGCGGTGCGCCGGGCGAAACCGTAGCGCCTCACGCATGGTGCTGGCTTTCCTCACCCCCCGAGCGGGCCCGGCGAGTGCAGGCCGGGTTCGGAGAGGATCACGGCGGCGTTGATGCCTCCAAAGCCGAACGAGTTGGAGAGTACGGTCCGGACCCTCTGGTCTCGTCCCGCTCCGTTGACGTAGCTCAGGTCGCAGCCGTCGCCAGCCTCCTCGAGGTTCAGCGTGGGGGGCACCCACCCGCGCTGGATGGCCAGGGCGGAAATCGCCAGCTCAATGGCGCCCGACGCGCCGAGCGCGTGCCCGTAGAACGGCTTGGTGCCGCTCACCGTCACCTGATCGGCGTGGTCGCCGAGCGCGATCCGGATGGCCAACGACTCGGTGGAGTCGTTGAGCTGGGTCGAGGATCCGTGCGCGTTGACGTGATCCACTGCGCTCGGCTCGAGGCCGGCGGTGCGGAGCGCGGCGCGCATGGCGGCGGCGGCCTGCGATCCGTCGGGGCGGGGCGCAGCCATGTGGTGCGCATCGTTGGTCACGCCGTAGCCGTTGATCTCGGCGTAAATGCGCGCCCTGCGGGCCTTCGCGTGTGATGCCTCTTCCAGGACGAGGACGCACGCACCCTCACCCATGACGAAGCCGTCACGCCCCCGGTCGAAGGGACGGCACGCGGCCTCGGGGTCAGCGTTGCGCTGGCTCATGGCGCGGATGACCGCGAAGGCCCCGAATGAGAGTGGAGCCAGGGGGGCTTCCACCCCGCCCGCCACGGCAACGTCCACGGTTCCGGAGCGGATCAGTCGGAATGCGTCGCCGACGGCGATGGACCCGGAGGCACAACTCATGGCGTTCGTCGAGTTGGGTCCGGTGAAGCCGAACTCGATGGCCGCCTGGCAGCTCGCGGCACCACAGAACACGGTGGTCGCCACCCGGGGGTCCACGCCGCGGATGCCCCTGGTCAGGTAGTTGTGCATCTCCTGCTGTGCGTGCGCCAGCCCTCCGAGCGCCGAGCCCATCTGCACGGCGGTGCGTGCGGGATCGACGGCGGCGGGATCGAGGTGGGCGTCTTCGAGCGCCAGCCGCGTGGCGGCGATCGCGAACTGGGAGAAGTGGTCGAGGCGGCGGGCCCGCTTCCGCTCCATGTAGTCGGTGGCGTCGAAGGTGTTCACCTCAGCCGCGATCCGAGTGCGGAAGGAGGAGGGGTCGAACCGCGTGACCCGCGACACGGGAGAGCGGCCACTGTGGAGACCGCTCCACAACTCCTCGACGCCCGTACCGGATGCGGTGATCGGGCCGATGCCCGTGATGACCACCCTGCGGGCTCCTACGGCGTTCGACGCTTCTACGCTCACACTTCCGCCCTCCGCTGGGCTTCCGCCGCGATGCCGGCAAGGGTGCGGCCCGCGATGTGGCTGACGAAGTGCGGACCGATGACGAGGTTGGCCGCCGACCGTCCCATGAGGGGCCAGGCCGGACCATCCCACTCATGCACGATGCGCAGCCGCGTTCGCCCGGAGTCCATCGGGCGCACCTCCCAGATCACATCCATGCCGCGCTTGATACCATCGACGTGACGGTAACGGATTACCCGCGCCGCCGCATCGTGGTTCATCTCCGACATCCACCACGTAGGATACTTCAGGGGCCCGAACGGCCGCCATGCCGCCATCTCCACGAGCCCGCTGGCGAAGCCGTCACGGCGCCGGAAACGGACCCAACGGTAGTGCGGCAGGAACTCGGGCCACCGCTCCACGTCGGCCGCTGTACGGAAGCACACGTCGGCCGGCGCCGTCGCCATCTGCTCGTCTATGGTTCTCACTCAGCTCTCCATCCCGGACGGGATCCGCCACGTTCCGGAGCCACGGGTCGCCGGCACATCGCCGGTCATGCGCACCACGCGGTCGAGCCATCGCGTCCGCCCCAGAATCGCGACCGCGCGCCGCCGCAGCGCATCGTGGGACAGTACGGCCTCGATCACACGCTGCACGCGGCGCCCCGCCGCGAACTCCCTGCGGACGTGGCGAGCGTAGCTCCTGAGGGGATGGGATGGGACCGATTCCCATACGCTAGCGCGCGGGTCCGTACGCGCCGCGTCCGCCGCCTGCCGCAGCGCGGAGTCGACCGCCTCGGCGGCCAGCTCCGCCGAGCGCAGCGCACGATGGATGCCCTGGCCCGTGAGCGGATCGAAGTACCCGGCCGCATCGTCGACAAGGATCACGCTTCCGGCCCACGGCCTCGGTACGGGCCAGTCGAAGGGCCCGCTGACCCAGGGCCCCTCGACGATCGCGCCCGGGGCGATCCGGAGCTCGGTGCAGGCCAGGGCGCGGTGGAAGAAGGCGAGGACGTCTCCCGCCATCGATCTCGCGTTCGCAGCGGGCACGGCGACCGTGACGTTGTAGATGACGCCGGACTCGGCGAGCGGCGCGACGCCCACGGTCAGGCCGGTGCGGAGGTAGAGGCGACCCACGCCGCCGTCTCCGGGACGCTCGATTCCCGCTCCGGCCACGTGGCACGTGATCGAGGTCTTACGCAGCCGCGGCGTGCGTGCAACGAGGCCGAGCCGCCGCGCGACGACCGAGCGCAACCCGTCGGCTCCGATCAGGACGCGGGGGCGGAAGACGAGGTGTTCTCTCCGGTCCGTACGCGCCCATGCGCCGGGATGGTCAGCCTCACCTCCCGCGTCCACCCGCAGGACGTGGACCCCCTCGAGGACCCGCACTCCCCGTCCGCGGGCGCGGTCCAGGAGCGCCGCGTCGAGCCGGGCCCGGTCCACTCCCAGCACGAACAGATCGTCTCCGAAGCGGCCCTCCGCGGTCGCGCCGTCCGCGTGCAGGCGCCATCCCTCGATCCTGGCGGGGCGGAGTGCGTGGATCGCGTCGAGGAGGCCTAACCGGGCCAGAAGGGCGACAGCCCCCGGGTTGAGGCACTCGCCGCACGGCTTGGGGCGGGGAAAGCGCGCCCGGTCGACGAGCGTGACCGACCACCCGGCGAGGGCAAGGAGTCCCGCGACCGTGCTGCCGGCGGGTCCTCCGCCGACGACGAGTACGTCGGGACATTCGAGTACGCCGGGACGTTCGGACGCGCCGCGCGCCGCGCTACTCGTCATCGGTCTTCCTCGCACGCCGGACGCGCCTCGAGCACGAGGCGGAACGGAAAGTGGCGGCGGACCCGCACACCGCTCAGTCCCGCGCGGCGGCCGAGCGCAGCCAGCTCGGCGCGGGTGAAGGACCGAAGCACGGAGAGCGGTCCGTCATACCGCGTAACGGAGCAGTGCCGCCACACGGTGGCCGCGAGCGCGCGGGCGCCGAGATGGTGGAGCCGGTGCCGCTCCAGGTCGTTGACCAGTATGATGCCGCGACACACACGCGCCATCTCCCGGAGGAGGCTCACGGCATCCTCGTCTCCGAAGTGGTGGAGCGTCAGCGTGCAGAGCACCGCGTCGAAGACGCGGGAGGGGAAGGGCAGGGCCAATCCGTCGCCGCGGACGACCGGAAGAGAGCCGTCGCCCCTCGCCAGCCGCACGACTCCGGGGAATCGGTCGAGGCCGACCACCCGCCAGGGCGTTCCCCTGCGGGCAGCCCATGCTGCCGCCTCGCGCAGTGTCTGGCCGTTACCCGTACCCACGTCGAGGACGTGCAAAACACCTTGCTGCCTGGACAGGGGTCCGAGATGCCGCTTGAGGGCCCGAAGTCCGCCGAGGCGCCGGTTGACCTGAGCCACCAGGCCAAGGGAGAGCCGTAGCTCTTCGAGCGGCCGGCCCGGCGTGTCGAGAATCTCGGGCTCGAGGGAGCGGGCGATCACGGATAGGGCTCCACGTGCACGACCACGCGGCGAGCGCCCAGCTCCGCCGTGATCCGTCGCTCCACTTCGTCGGCCACCGCGTGCGCGGCGGTCACGTCCATGCCGGCCGCCACGGCGATGGTAAGCTCGGCGAACACGTCGCCCGGTCGGCCCCGGGAACGGATGCCGTAGGCCGAGACGACGTGATCGACCTGCTCGGCGATGCCCTGGATGCGGATCGGATGCATCGCGCGCTCGTCCACCAGGACCGGCACGGCTTCCCGGATGATGCGCCACCCGGTGAACGCGATCACTCCCGCCACGCCCAGAGAGATCCAGGGATCGGCCTCGGGGTGTCCTGAACGCACGACCAGGAGTCCCAGAAGGACGGCGAACGTCGCCAGGACGTCGGCGCGGGTGTGCGCGGCGTCCGCCTTGAGCAGGTCGCTGCCGAGCGCTTGCCCCCGCCGGTGCTCGTAGATCGTGACCCCCGTTCCCGCCCCCAGCGAGAGGGCCATGAGCAGGAGTGCCAGGGGCGTGGCCTGCACCGTCGCGGGGGCCTCGGAGAGGAGCCGCGTCACCGCCTGTTGCGCCAGCTCAAAGACCGTCACGGACAGGACGCCGACCAGCACCAGGGCGCCGAGCGTCTCGAATTTCTGGTGTCCGTAGGGATGCTCGGCGTCCGGCGCGCGGGAGGCGACCCGCATCATCCCCAGCGCGAAGAGGTTGCTCAGGGCGTCGAGGGTCGAGTTCGTGGCCTCCGCGAAGACGGACAGGGAATGAGACGCCCCCCACGCCATGACCTTGGCCGCGACGACGGCCGCGTTGATCCACAGGACGAGACGCAGGACGCGGCGCACCTCTTCCGCGGTCTCCTCCGCGTGCCTACGGCGGTTGGTCATCCCGCCGGACCCGCGCGGGTCAAGCGGCGGACGCTCATGCTGCCGGCTCCGCGCAGGTCACGCATTCAGCCTCCCGTCTGGACGAAGCTGTCCGGGCCGATCGTCATTCTCCGGCTCCGGCGGAGCTGGTCCTCGGAGAACCCGAAGACCACGCCGAGGCGCTCGAAGAGCGTGACCCGGAAGATCGGGCCGCTTCCTCCGCCCCCTACGGGAAATGCGAGATCGAGACGGGTGACGCCACGCGTACCAGCGGGGAACCCCAGGCGCAGCCCGAAGCCCACCGTACCCTTCCAGCGGGACGATCTGCCGAAGGGCGTGCCGCCGTCCCACGTCCGTCCCGCGTCGGCGAAGAGCGAAAGCCCCAGATCGAAGACATCGGGCATCGGCCACCCCAGGTACACCCGGTCTTCCACGGTGGCCAGCACGCGGCGGGCGCCCGGGTACGCCTCCTCGAGAAAGCCGCGCACGCCGTCACGACCGCCCAGGGTGAGCTGGAACGGCGTATCCATGGACCATCCCCCGGATGCGGACAGCCTGGCGAACACGGTGTGGCTCGGCAGCGCTCTGGTTCGCAGGTATGTATAGAGATCGAACTCTCCGATCACGTCTCGCCAGCCTTCCCGCGATCCGTTCCCGGAAAAGCTGCGGCGGCCGTCGAAACCAAGATTCGTCAGAATGAGACTGCTGCCCGGATCGAAGCCGGCGAAGGCACGAAACCGTGTGTAAAGATCGTTGCGCGACGGTGTGGTCGACGAGGTAAGCACGTCAACGCTCTTGCCGATCGTCAGTCCGAAGTCCGTGCCGAGCTGCACGTCGCGGTCGCCCTTGAGCGCATCGAGCCCGCGCATCCTCCGAAAGCGGACGTTCCTCTGCCCCAGCATGAGGTTGACGCGGGTCGTCGAGGTCGCACGGACCTGGCCGGCGAGTGTCTCCGCGATGTCGAGGGGCGCAGGTGTGGGGTTGCCGAAGTCGCCCTGGGTCACGAGCTCGACGCTTCCCGGGAACTCGTTGAACTTCAGCCTCTCGCGAGACACGCCGAAGCCGAACAAGGTCAGGTTTCCGGGCTGCCCGAGTCGTCCGGCCACCGACACCTCGAAGCGCTCGTCCACGAGCGGCAGGAGAACGTGGGAGTAGTCGCGTCCGAGCCCTGCCGAGTACTGGAAGAGCTCGTCGCGGCGGCGATACGACTGACGCAGCGCCACGCGCCCCACCTCGCCGACGAAGGGGTAGGAGAGCAGCTCGTCGGCAAACGAGCCGTTGCGGGTCCGTCCCGCTCCGGTGCTGAAGTCCATCCGGGTGCCGAAGAGTCGAGGAAAACCGATCCGAGCGCCGATGTCCTGGCGCTCCTTGCGCTGCTTCAGGAACACCGACGCCAGCACCCCCCGGCCCAGGAGGTTCTCTTCGGTCACCCGGACTCCTTCGATCTGGAGGCCACCGTCGAACGACACACCCATGTCCACTCGGGTCGTCCATTCGTCCTGGGTGTCGACCACGACGTGCTTGGCTCCGCCGTCCTGATCGACCGCGAAGACGTCCGCGTGGGCAATGAAACCGTAGCTCCGCAGAATGCGCCCGGACTCGGCGAGGAGGAGTGGATCGAAGCAGTCGCCCTTATGGAAGAGCAGCTCCCTGCGGATGAAGCTGCGGCGCGTGTTGACGTGCAGGGCGTTGGCCAGCCGGTACGCCCAGCGCAGGGGGTTGCGCCCGCCCGCCTGGTCGACGTCGAAGATCGAGTGGTTGTCGATGAAGATGCTGGTGATGCGCCCGTCGGGGCATGCAGTCGCGCTGTCGGGCGCGCTCTGGCCCGCCGCCGGCGGGGCGCTCAGGGCACATAGAGCCGCCATGGCCAGGATCGTGAGGCCTGGCGCGGGAATGCCGAAGCGCCGGGCATGGCGGCCCGCGAGCCGAGCGACGATGGGCAAACCTCCGGAGTAGAATGTCATAAGGTGTAGGCGGAGAGGCGCCACCGACGCCCTTGCCAATCTAGTCCGGTGCGCACGGATTGACACTGGCTTCCGGCTGTGTCTAGGATGAAACCTCTCCCAACCGAAACAAGAGAGCACAGGCTCATGGCCAGTCGGCGCACGGAAGCCCTGGAGTACCATACACGGGGCCGCCCCGGAAAGATCGAAGTCGTTCCCACGAAACCCGTTTCCACCCAGCGCGATCTGGCGCTGGCCTATACGCCCGGCGTGGCCGAGCCGTGCCTGGAAATCCACGCCACCCCGGACGACGTCTTCAAGTATACGGCGCGCGGCAATCTGGTCGCGGTGGTCTCGAACGGCACCGCTGTGCTCGGCCTGGGCAACATCGGGCCGCTTGCCGCGAAGCCCGTGATGGAGGGCAAGGGCGTGCTGTTCAAGCGCTTCGCGGGAATCGACGTGTTCGATCTGGAAGTGGGTTCGGAGGATCCCGAGGATGTCATCCGCTTCTGCGAGCTGCTGGAGCCGACCGTCGGGGGCATCAACCTGGAGGACATCCACGCGCCCGACTGTTTCATCATCGAGCGGCGGCTGAAGGAGTCGCTCGACATTCCCGTGTTCCACGACGATCAGCACGGCACCGCGATCATCGCCGGGGCGGGACTCGTCAATGCGCTCGATCTCACGGGCCGCGACCCGGCCGACGTGCGCGTCGTGTTCAGCGGCGCCGGAGCGGCGGCCCTGTCGACCGCGACGCACTTCATGCGCCTCGGCCTGCGGCCCGAGAACGTACTCATGGTGGATTCGAAGGGCGTGATTTACGAGGGACGCACCGAGGGCATGAACGAGTACAAGGCTCCCTTCGCGGCGAAGACCGAAGCGCGCACGCTGATGGACGCGATGAGAGGTGCGGACGTGTTCGTGGGGCTGTCGGTCAAGGGAATCGTGTCGAAGGAGATGGTGGCGGCGATGGCGGACAGCCCGATCATCTTCGCGCTGGCCAACCCCGATCCCGAGATTTCTCCCGAGGAGGTGGCCGAGGTGCGCGACGACGCCATCATGGCCACCGGTCGGTCGGACTACCCCAATCAGGTGAACAACGTCCTCGGCTTTCCGTTCATCTTCCGGGGTGCGCTCGACGTGAGGGCGACGAGCATCAACGAAGAGATGATGCTCGCGGCGACGCACGCGCTCGCCGGGCTGGCGAGGGAGGAGGTTCCCGACGCGGTGCGGGGTGCGTACGACGGCAGCCAGTTCCGCTTCGGCCGCGAGTATCTGATTCCCAAGCCGTTCGATCACCGCGTGCTCTTCCACGTCGCGCCCGCCGTGGCGCAGGCCGCGATGGAGTCGGGCGTGGCCCGTACGCAGCTCGACCTCGACGAGTACCGTGACCGGCTCCGGGCAAGTCTGGGCCCGGGGCGTGAGGTCATGCGGTGGATGACGAACCGGGCGCGGAGGAGAAGGGCCCGCGTCGTCCTTCCGGAGGGCCACAACGACCACATCATCCGTGCCGCGGCGCAGATCCGGGAGGAAGGAATCGCGGAGCCGGTGCTCCTGGGCAGGCCGCCGCGGGTGCGCGAGAAGGCGGAGGCGCTCGGCGTCGACCTCGATGGCATCGAGATCGTCTACGCCGCCGACATGCCTGAGCAGCGTCATCGGTACGCCGAGGAGCTCTTCCGCCGCCGGGCACGCAAGGGCGTGACGCTGGCGGAGGCCCAGTGGGATCTGTACAAGCCGATCTACTACGCGGCGTGTATGGTCAACCACGGCGAGGCGGACACGCTCGTGGCGGGCGTGGAGGCGAACTACGCCGAGGTGCTCAGGCCCGCGCTGCAGATCATCGGCGCGGCCGACGGCGTCTCGCGCGTGGCCGGGCTGTACATGATGGCGTTCCCGCGCCAGGAGCTGCTCTTCTTCGCCGACACCACGGTCAACATCGAGCCCACCGCGCACGACCTGGTGGACATCGCCCGGCAGACGGCGGAGTTAGTGCGCGAGCTCGGCATCCGCCCGCGCATTGCCATGGTCAGCTTCTCGAACTTCGGGTCGGCCAAGCATCCCGAGCCGGAGACGGTGGCGGAGGCGGTGCGCCTGGTCCGCGAGCAGGAGCCCGACCTGGAGATCGACGGCGAGATGCAGGCGGATACCGCACTCGATGCGATCAAGCTGCGTAAGGACTATCCGTTCAGCACGTTGAAGCAGCCGGCCAACGTCCTGGTGTTCTCGCGCCTGACCGCGGCCAACGCCGGCTACAAGCTCCTCACGCGCCTGGGCGGCGCGGATGCGATCGGACCGGTGCTGCTCGGGATGCGCAAGCCCGTGCACATCCTCCAGCGGGGGAGCTCCGTGCAGGACATCGTGAACCTCGTGACGATCGCGTCGGTGGACTGGCAGGCCCGATCTCGACAGATTTGACGCCTGCCGCGGCGCGCGGCCTCCACCCGGCATCGGGTCGGGGGTGGCGCGCCGCACGCTCCCGACAACGATCCGACGGTTCCGTCCGGAACCGATACCGCAGGATTCGCGATTCATGACTGCTGAGACACGCAATGCCGAGGGGGGTGCGTCCGAAGCCTCCCTCTCCGGACTGCGAGCACACGGCTTCGATCCGAGAGGGCAGGTCTACTGGAATCTCTCTCCGGCGCGGCTGTACGAAGAGACGTTCGACCGCCAGGACGGGCGGCTGGCGCACATGGGCGCGTTGTCGACCCAGACGGCCCCGCACACCGGGCGCTCCCCGCACGACAAGTTCATCGTGCGCGACGCGACCACCGAGGACGTGGTCGAGTGGGGTCCGGTCAACGCCCCGATCTCTCCCGAGCACTACGATGCCCTGCGCGCGGACATCGTGTCGTACCTCAACGGGCACGACCTGTTCGTGCGTGACGCGCGCGCCGGCGCCGACGAGGTCTACGGCATCAACGTGCGGGTCGTCACCGAGAGCCCATGGCATTCGCTGTTCGCCTACAACATGTTCCTGCGGCCCACTCCGGAGGAGCTGGAGCACATCGTCCCCGACTTCACGGTGCTCCACGCTCCGCTCTTCACCGCGGACCCGTCGAACCACGGCACGCGTTCGGGCACCGCGGTGGTGGTCAACTTCACCACGCGCGAGGTGCTGATCTGCGGAACGCGCTACGCGGGAGAGATCAAGAAGTCGATCTTCTCGGTGCTCAACCACCTGCTGCCCGAGCGTGGCGTGCTGCCCATGCACTGCTCGGCCAACGTGGGCAAGGACGGCGACGTGGCGCTCTTCTTCGGCCTGTCCGGCACCGGCAAGACCACGCTGTCCGCCGACCCCGAGCGCGGGCTGATCGGCGACGACGAGCACGGCTGGAGCGATCACGGCGTGTTCAACTTCGAGGGGGGATGCTACGCCAAGACCATCCACCTCTCGCCCGTCGGCGAGCCGGAGATCTTCCACGCCACGCAGATGTTCTGGACGATTCTCGAGAACGTGATGCTCGAGGAGGGAAGCAGGACGATCGACTTCAGCGACGCGACCATCACCGAGAACACGCGCGCGTCGTACCCCATCCACTACATTCCGCACGCCGTGCTTGCGGGGCAGGCCGGCCACCCGCGCAACGTCATCTTCCTGACGGCCGACGCGTTCGGTGTGCTTCCTCCGATCTCACGCCTCACGCCGGAGCAGGCGATGTACCACTTCCTCTCGGGGTACACGGCGAAGGTCGCCGGGACCGAGCGGGGCGTCACGGAACCCAAGGCCACCTTCTCCGCATGCTTCGGCGCGCCGTTCCTCCCGCGCCATCCGGCCGTCTACGCCCGGATGCTGGGGGAGCGGCTGAAGGGGCATCACGCGCACGTGTGGCTCGTCAACACCGGTTGGACCGGGGGAGGCTACGGGGTGGGTAGGAGGATGCGTCTCGCGTACACCCGGGCGATGGTCAAGGCCGCGCTGGCCGGGCAGCTGGACCACGCCGAGACGGTCACGGATCCCGTCTTCGGCCTGGCCGTGCCGGTCGCGGTGCAGAGCGTTCCCGCCGAGATCCTCCAGCCCCGCGGCACCTGGGAGGATGGGGAGGCGTACGACGCCCAGGCGGCCCGGCTGGCGCACATGTTCAGGGACAACTTCGCGCAGTTCGCCGACCAGGTGCCGGAAGCGGTGAGGGTCGCCGGGCCGCGGTAGACGCGGGGGCCCTCCTTCACCCCACCCTGCGTGTGCGCTGAAGGGCCACGCCTACCCCGGCGGCCAGGAGCAGGACCAGGAGCGATCCCAGCAACGCGGTGGTGGACAGCGCGGGGCCTGCGCGTGTGATGCGGACCCGCTCGGACACGCGGGCGAGCACCCAGTCGCCCAGATCCACGCCGAAAGCTGCCCGGAACGCGTCGTCGACCGGAGCGTCGGACCGCCAGAAGCGGGCAAACGCCTCAGTGCCGTACATCGCCTCGGCTCTGGCCAGCACGGTGTGCGCGCGCCCCCACCCGGGAAGCGGGACGGGCCATGTCATGCCGACGCTCGTGACGGGCGACGTGGCGATGAGCTTGCCGCTTGGGCCGAGGACTTCGAGAAGACCACCGGTCAGGAGTTCCTTGCACGCCGAGGGCGAGCCCGCCAGGCAGCGCTCGGCGTCGACCGATGGTATCTCGGTGAAGTAGCGACGAAGGCCGAAGAGCGTGCGTGCCGGCACGCACGGGCGAACGCCGCTTCCGGGATTCTCCGTGTAGAGACCCTCGCCAAGTGCGTAGCCTCCGGCGTCCAGCCAGGGCCGGATCCCCGGCCCGGGCATGCCGTACCGGGCCGGCATGCGGCACTGACCCAGGATATTCGAGATCCCCCTGATGCGTGCCCACTCTCCTTCGACGAGCGACTCCGCGGTGGGATGCCGCCTGACCATGACGGCCACGCAGTAGGGCCGGCCCTCCCGCTGGCCGATATAGTACTCGATGGCGTTGCGCCAGCCGAGCGGGGCGCCCGGGACCGATCCGAAGTCGTACGGCTGGAGGAAGAAACCCAGGTTGACGCGGCGGTCTCGCCGATCGAGTGAGGCCAGTTCGGCACGCAGATTCGAGCGGAACCGCTCGACCCTCTCTCCGCCGATGCCCTCCGGAACGCCGATCCGTACACCGTCGTCGTCCGCTGGCGCGGCGAGCGTGAGCGCGACGAGCGAATCGGCCCAACGCATGCGCTCGAGTCTCTGATTGGCCTCGACCGCCCGGCGGATGAGCTCCGCCCGAAGCACTTCCTGGGGCAGCACTTCACCGTGCTTACGCGGAGGTTGCCACGGTCTCGGAGGCAGTAGCTCCATCGCCACGGCCGCGCAGAGGAGCGCGACGACCGCGAACCAGCGTTCTATCCCAGACGCCATCTTGTGCTCCTTGTCGCGAGGCCGGCGAACAGCAGGATCCAGGTCAGCGCGAGCCAACGACTGTGCGACGCCTGGCCGGCCACGTCCGGACGCTGCGTGCGGACCCACGCCAGCCATTCCTCGAGGAGGGCGCCGACCTCCGTTCCCGAAGCGGCTTCGAGTGCCACCGCGGGGGTATCCGTGGCGTGCGCGCGAAGCCGGTCGTACGCACCGGCTCCGCCGTGTTCGAGCGCCAGCCAGAGAAGGGATGAGCGGGCCTCGAACGGCATCGGCGCGCGCGCCCACGCATCGAGTCGCGTGGTGAGGAACGCGTCGCAGTGTGCGACCGACCCGCTCGACCTGCACCGCTGCTGCAACTGAAACTCCACCACGTTCCGTGGCGTGTACCGCATCGCCAACCGCTTTCGTTCCTTCGCGCTATACCACGCGGACCAATCCGTGGACCGGGCGGCGGCATCGAGACCCATCGCGCTCCGGCACGCGTCCAGATCTCCAGACAGACAGGTGCGGACTGCCCTGGACGGAGACAGCACAAGTTGGCGGTACAGGCGCTCGCCGGAGTGCGCGGGTTGGATCGGGGTGGCTCCCATCCATCCGTGTACGGGTCCCCGGGACAGGTCGGTAGCGAGAGCGGTGGCGATCGCCTCCCGGAGCCGCCGCAGAAGCTCTCCGGCCCACGCGTCGTCCCACAGCGGGTAGAACGAGGCGTGCTAGCGGATCGCCTCGGCCACGGTCAGCGCCGGATAGAGGTGAGGGCGTTCGGGCACGTAGCCCACACGGGCCAGGATGCGGGGCATCTCCGCCGGTACCTCCATCCCGAGGATGCGGAGGCTGCCCCCCGAAGGCTTCATCATGCCCATGCACAGGCGGATCGTGGACGTCTTTCCCGAGCCGTTGGGGCCGAGGAAGCCGTAGATCGAGCCCACGGGCACGCTGAGGTCGAGGTCCCGCAGAGAGAAGGAGCGCCCGGCCCTCCAACACAGTTTGCGTACTTCGATTGCGTTATTCATGAACCTCGACTCCGGCCTCCGCCGCGAAGGCGCGAGCTACGTCGTCGACCCCGATGCCCAACCGTGCGGCGTCTTCGAACAGCTTGCGGACGAGTTCGGTCGCCCGCGCGGCGACTTCCTCATGCTTCCGATACTCGGCCATGTCCTGGACGAACGTCCCCGAGCCGTGCCGCATCTCCACGAGACCCTCGGCCGCGAGGTCGCGGTAGGCTTGCGCGACCGTGGCCGGGTTGACCCTGAGCTCCCTGGCCAATTGCCGCACCGAAGGGAGCGCATCTCCCGGCTCGAGATTGCCGGCCGCGATGGCCACGCGGATGCGCGAAGCGATCTGCTCGTAGAGCGGAGTCGGGCTGCGGGGGTCGATGGTGTCCCACATGTGAGATCGATCGGCAGGAAGTGTGTGCGCGGGATAAGTGTATCACTGTATCGATACACTATTACATATGGGCGGGGCGTGTCAAGGGTGTCGTGAAGTGGTGGAGGCGTGCGGCTCGAGGTGTCGGCGGCGCGCACCACCCTGTAGCTTGGGCCGACGAGCTTGTTCGAGTCATGCGGTGCCACACGCGGCCCGCCGCTCTTCTCCGGCAGCCTTCACTGGAGGTTCCGGGTCCGGAGGGGGCCGCGCTCTCTGAGGCTGTTCCGTACCAGGAGGAACCATGCGTGTCGTCCCTGCCCTCGCGGTTCTGCCGGCATTGGCCGTGTTCGTGGTGTGCGCTCCGCCGGCCGCGCCGGCTGGCGGTCAGACGGCCTCCACGGTCCCACGGATTCCCGCCGCCGCCGTTGCCCACGTCCGCCCCCTGCCCACACTGCGTGAGCAGGCGAAGGAGCAGCAGCGCTGGCTCCGGACGCGCCTGGAAGGGGTGCTTCCCCGGCTGATGCGGAAGTACGACGTCGGAATGTGGATCCTCTCGATGCGCGAGTACGCGGAGGATCCGGTGTTCTCCTCGATCGCGGCGCCCACGACCTTCGCCGCACGGCGCCGCTCGATCTACGTGTTCAACCGGCGCGCGGACGGCGCGGTGGAGCGGCTGGCGTTGGGTGGGGGCACCCAGGGCGGCCTCTTCAAGGCGTTTCAGTCGAGCCGGCCCGCCCCGACGCGCGATCACGCGGAGCTCGGGGGTGGCGAGCAGTGGCGGCTCCTGCGCGAGCTGGTGGAGGAGCGCGATCCCCCGAACATCGTCCTGAACATCGACCCGGATTGGGCCTTCTCGGACGGGCTTCACGCAGGGGAGCGCGAAGCGCTGGAACGCGCGCTGGGGCCCGAGTACGTGGCCCGGGCGCGGCGCGAGCCGAGGCTGGCGATCGACTACATCGCGCTGCGCGTGCCCGGGATGATGCCCCGCTACCGGAAGATCGAGGAGACGGTCCACGCGATCATCTCGGAGGCGTTCTCCAACGCGGTCATCACCCCCGGCGTGACGACGACCGACGACGTGGTGTGGTGGATGCGGCAGCGGATCCAGGAGCTGGGCTACACGACGTGGTTCCAGACGTCGGTGGGCGTGCAGCGCGCG
>Ga0114931_10002914_pt1 | contig 21705 bp, 16 predicted proteins | sample 2SBtaG_FD_89579 | JGI IMG/M metagenome (GOLD analysis project Ga0114931, IMG submission 89579) | Deep subsurface microbial communities from Kolumbo volcano to uncover new lineages of life (NeLLi) - 2SBTROV14_V59a metaG | ecosystem: Environmental > Aquatic > Marine > Volcanic | place: Kolumbo... | reverse complement strand
GGGAAAAATCACAGCGACCACTACAGCTTCCTGCTGGAGTTGCAGTAGCTGGTGGTGCAGGGGTATTAGTTGGTTGACCCGGGCGAGGGGTATTGGTGGGGGCAGTACAAGTAGGTCCAGCACACCCACAAACAACTGCGTCAAGATGCGGCGTACAGCTAGATAAATCAGCTGGAATAGTACATGAATCCTGAAATTTATCAGTAGTTCCATAGGTTGTAGTCCCACAAGTAGGAGCAGTGCTCGTGCTACAAGTTACTGTTCCAGATGTGTTTGCGCAACTATAAGTCCCACTAAAAATATCTTGTTGACACTTAGCTTTACTACGTGATGGATTACACGAATATGAATAAACATCGTAAGTATGGCCAAATAAATACCCAATTATTAAGATAGCAATTATTAAGTAAAGCCTCATGAATTATTTAAATGAAATTTGTACGATTGGTCCTATGGGGTGAACATTTTTATAATTGTCATTTATCAAACTCTGTATTGTTTTTGTTATATTATTACTATTAATAAGCTCCACAAGCTCTTTGCAATAATCGTCACACGTATTAGATTTTACAATATCGCTCTTCACACGAGTAATCACAGTAAGCTCCACTTTTGTATTTTGCGTTAAGAGTGAATAAATACTATCAATAGACTTAAATTTATAAGCAGACAAAGGATCTCCTGGAGTATTAGTACTAATTCTATATGAAGGTTTGCCGACAAATATTTTCAAAATTGGATTATTGATATTCTCTGGGTTAATTTCTATATACACTTTTCCATTTTGTATATATGCTGCTTTCGAGATGTTTCCTGTAAAAACATATTCATCTCTATCATCGCCTGAGTTTATAGATTTAATTTGTTGGATTTGATAGAGATTTTTATTAAAAGGTTGTTGTGTTTGTTGTTCAGGCGGAAGAGTAGCTTTTTTAAAAAATTTGTTATAAAGAAGATAGCCACCCAATCCAACATTGATGATAAGAATAAACAAAAGTATATAAGTGAGGATTTTATTGAAGCGCATATACTCCATTATAGTACATGACAGAAAGCGGAAATCAATGCTATTGAAAATTTGATGCAGAACCAAGAATCGAACCGTTCGGTGGAAATTCTAGATTTAGCTCATCAATAAGTTTTTTTGTACGCTCAGTACTCCAACTTGCTGATTTAGTACCTTGTATCTGTTCACCTATTTTGTTAAGACGGCTAGAGTTATCAGCGTAACGCATTAGCACTTTTTTCCATGCCTGAGCCCTTCTAGCTGCTTTTGGATGCTTGTTAGCATATTGATCTAGGTTATCATAATCTCCACTATCTATATCTACAAACCCCGGTATGCCTCTCCTCTTCTGAACCTGTTGTTCTGTTGTAGCAATATCATAAAATTTAGCTGTTCCACCACCCCACTGCAAGCTTACTCTTGGTATAATTAGCTCATCAGTCTCTGGATACGAAGCAGTATATATCACGTCGTATAAAGCATATTTGGTACTTTCTGAATCTAATGGCATTAGTATTTGAGTTGTATATAATGTCTGCTGACCATCAGGAGTGTTGATTGATTGCTTTGAGATTTGACCTGTATATACCACTGGAATCACTGATTCAGAAGGAAGGTCATTAGACGATGGCCAATTTTCTATTGTGCCTATACCCAAAGATCCATTGTGTGCTTTTGGTACGATAAACGCTTCTTCTAGCTTGCCACTGGGCGCCACAGCTCGCAATTTATCTTCTTCTTCTATTCCGGAGAAAGTAGTTGCATCAGATGCAATATATACATCCTGCTCGGGATCATAAATAATGAGTTGCTTATTTGTTGCAAGCTCAATTGTTGTTGTCATATTTTCTTCCTCCACCACTTCCTCCCACCCATACTCTCCAGTATCAGTACCTTGAGAATTGTGTGTGGCTGGGGTAGATTGAAATTCTTTGATATGGTTGCCATGAGTATCATACACATCTGCCCAGAGTGTGCCATTTTCAATAGTATAGATGATACCATTATAGGGATAGGGATCTGTGTAGCCAGTTTTTAATATATCAGAACGATTAAGTTTTGGTACAAAATATCCTCCATCCTCATCAGGGACAAATACACCAAATTGTTCCATGTCGGCAACTTCTTGATTGAGAGTATCGGGATCTGTTCCCCCCATATCAGTAAGTTTTTGGGCATATTCTTTTGCAGATGGTATTTCTCCACTGTATTGGACAAATCCTTCCCAACTCATCTCTCCAATTTGTGCACTATTTGAAACGATATTACCATCCTTGTCAAGCTGAAAACGGGTGATTGTAAATATATCACCTGAGCGAGTAGTAACATCAAGCCAGTTTTCTGATTGTTTGACACCCACTAACATATTGACTGCAGATTTACTTGTTAATCCAGCAAGGTTTGCCACATTTACAATCTCAAATTCTTCTGTGCCAGATGTAGCAAGTGCAGCGGTACTGAGAGCACGCTTGAGTGCATGATGGGTATCTTTGGGAGGAATAAAGGGAGACTTAATACCCGTAATTTCAATTGTTGGCTTTCCGTCTACTATGGGGTGCTTTGTTATGGGTGTGACTGATTCGCCCCAAGGACGGGCTATTTGAGTTTCAAGATTAATATCGTCTCCACCTCCTCCAATAGCAGTATCATTATAGAGCTCTTTAAGATCTACCGTAGCTGGTGCTTTTGGTATTGAGACTGTTTCTGTAGTTACAAACTGTGCTTGGATATCTGGGGGGAGTGTGGTAGTTGTGTTAGTAATAGCAGTAGAATAGGTATGTTCATCGAGTGTTGTTGCTACGTATCCAATAGTAGTACCATCTGGTGCTTGCACTTTTAGCCATCCGGAAGGAAGAGGAGTGTTTGGATCTTCAGGGAGAATTGTAAGGACAGAGTCTTTTGGAAGTTGGGTAATAGGTTTTCCATTAACTGGAGCTTGACGAAGATTCAACCCATCAACTTCAACAACCGATATTCCATTCTCTGGAAGTTGCACCTTTTGTTGGGTAGGCACAGGGAATCCACCCACGATAGGAAGGTCGGGGGATCCGGTCTGTTGTTGCATTTGTTCAGGAGTGGTGGCAGTAGGTGTGGGTAGAGGAGGTGCTAACTCGGATGAGGCAAAAGAAGGTGGAACATCCCCGAATGTAGCGAGGGTACTCAATCCAATACCAACAAGTCTAAGTCCAAGTCCAACCCCAGATTTGCGCCATACATTTCCCTGCTCATTTTGAAAAAGGAGCGATTGCTGTTTTGCACCTTCTGCTGGGGTAAGACTTTCTGACATATACCGATAAATATATCCTATAGTTTATACTATGTCAATAGTATCCTGTAGTAATATTACATATACAGTGTGTACCCCTATATCTCAAAATATCCATAAACAATTAAATCTATTGAGGGCTATGGCACCACACTATTGAACAATATATTCCTTTATGGAGTATAATAGAGGAATAAAGAATAATCAACCATATGAATACATACTCAATCCTCATCCTTTTAGGCATTCTTGCAATCATTATAGAAATCATTGTCGGCGCAGCCACTGGATTTGAACTATTGATCTTGGGAATCGTCTTTGTGATAGGTGGTGGTTTAGGTATGCTCACTGGATCGTTTAATCTGGCTATAGGCTCAGTTATCATCCTTATTCTTGGCTACATTTTTTTTGGCAGAAGTCGCATAAAAGATGCTTTGCATATTACTACCACCAAAACTAATGCAGATTCAATTATTAACAAACAAGCTAAGGTAGTAACAGACATAGGAGCTGGCGAATATGGTCAGGTCAAAATTGATGGAGAAATATGGCGTGCTACATCTGCCAAAAGTCATAAAACAGGAACCACTGTTATAATAGAGTCTATAAGTGGAGTAACCGCCACCGTTAAGTAAATACGAAATCCGAAGTTCTCAATCCGAAACAAATTATAAATTTGAATTTTCAAATTTAAATACTGTTTTGAACTTCGATATTCGAGTTTCGTATTTATAAATTAATATCAATATTATGTCATTTTTACTCATATTATTTATCCTTGCAGTTATTACCCTTTTTGCCTCAGTCAAAATTGTCCAACAACAAGAACGAGGCGTTATCCTTCGGTTGGGAAAATATAAAGCGCTTGCCAATCCCGGACTGAATTTGGTTATGCCCTATATTGAAACAATGATAAAAGTAGATATGCGTGAGCGTGTGATAAACGTAGATCCACAAAAAGTTATTACTAAAGACAATGTATCGGTAGTAGTCGATGCAGTCATATACTACAAAATTGTTGATCCCGTCAAAGCCTAGTTTGAAGTAGAAGATTTTGGTAATGCTGCCACAACCCTAGCCCAAACTAACCTACGAAACATTGTGGGAGACAAGACACTTGATGAGACACTCACTGCGCGAGATCATATCAATACCAACCTTCGATTAGTACTTGATGAAGCAACCAATGGTTGGGGTGTGAAAGTGACTCGTGTTGAGGTGCAAAAAATTGATCCCCCGCCAGAGATAACCGAAGCTATGAGTTTGCAGATGAAAGCAGAACGAGAAAAGCGCGCAACCATTCTTGAAGCAGAGGGGATGCGGCAAAGTGATATTACCCAAGCTGAAGGAAAAAGAAATGCTGAAATCTTGAAAGCAGAAGGAGATGCAAAAGCAAAAATTTTACGAGCTAATGCAGAAGCTAGTGCTATCCAAAAAGTTGCTGAAGCTGCAAATAACTATTTTGACACCAAAGCACAAGCATGGGAACGGTTAAGAGTATCTAGTGTCGTTTTGAAAGATAACACCAAATACATTATTCCAACCACCGGGGAATTGATAAATGTACTTAATCTTGAAGGTGATGGGAAGGTAGTTCCTATGAAGAAGCGATAGAGGCGTTTCCACAGACGTAAAAGTAAGCAATTACACATTGAATACTAAATATATAGTCTTATGTATCTATATCTTGCCTATTATTGTTCATCTTCTAGTAATATAAGAGTATGTCACTATCGTTGTTTCAGAAACATCCACAAAAATTTACCCTCTTTCTCTATATAGGATTTGTAATCATATTACTATTCTTATCTATTCGTATTGATCGTACTAAAGAAACGACTAACACCAATCTTCCTACTCAAACAACTTCAAAAATCTTTGTCATAAAAAAAGGAGATGAGATCCTCTATAGCAAGAAACTTACCTCCTATGGATACGAAGTGGTGCGGTGGCACGATTGGCTTTTTTATACAAGGCCAAATGCCAATCGTGCATCTGAGACCGATATCGTTGGGTTAAATATGAAAACCAGTGAGCGCAACGTGCTCATGCAAAATAACGACACAAAAAGACAAATAACTACCTTATCGATATTAAATGACACACTTTATATTTCTTTTGGCGGGCAGTTTGCAGAAGGGAAAATGTATTGGACAAAACTCCCAACGCTCAATTCTCCCAAAGAACTTATATCAATGCCAAATCCCCAAATATCCTTTGTACATAAAAGGTATTGGATTATAGGAGGGGAGGGAGACGCATGTTGGCATGAGGGGTATTATGCTCCATTTGACCCGTTTACCCATACAATTGGTCCAATAATTACAACCCATGAGGGGTGCAAAACGGGAGGAGAGGCATTTGTGGGCATAGACAAGCAAGGTCGGGTAATAGTAGCACAACATCCGATTCAACCAGAGCTCTTTCAAGTAAAAACGCTCTATGATGCGCCTTCATTTTCTCGTATTGTGGCAATAGAACCACACACATTGGAGCGTAAAGTGCTTCTCTCAAAAGAGAAAATGCCAGACAATATCGTCGAGATTCATTTTGATTCAAACAGGGAGTCGTTGCTTTTAATGGGCCCCAAAATATACGCGTATGATATTGGTCAAAATAAATTAACCTATTTCACATCAAGTAATGAGCATTGGGTACGGTCTGAAATAATAAGATGGAATAACGATGGAATATGTATATCATTATGGAACAAACAGGGGAAGCAAATTATTATTCCTCATTCCTTTACGAATAACGCACTTAATTGCTCAATAAACTCTTCTCCTCAAGCCAATGATGAACAAGATGCATTGCAAAAGACACAACAATATATTCAAGATCTTCATCTCCCCAAAGGATACAACGCAGAAATAGAGGGTCAGTGAGCTCTATTCAAATGTAATTACATATTACTTATGGGATATGTAAGCTTATGTATTTATACCTTGAAATAATAGAGCTCTACGATTACTCTTGATCATAGGATGAAATATTTTATAATCGTTATTCTTCTATTGGGTTTTCCACCCTCTCTGCATGCAAATCAATCGGTACTCACGAAATCAACATTGCTTCATGATGCACGCCATTTTCAAGGATCGCCACATCTTACCAATGTGTACTTTCACACGACTATTCCCATTCCATATAGCTCTGGGACATTAGTATTGAGCTCAACACCAGATGGCACTGGGCCGGTAACATTTTTTAATGCAATGCATATTTATAGCACCTATCCAAGTAGTGGTGATTTTGAGTATGCAGGGACATGTCAAGATAGAGAAATTCCTCCTATAATCATTTCTAAGTTTCTATCTCCCGGTCAATTTGCCGATTATATCAACTTGAATATAGGATACCGAAAAGGCCAATGTGGTCATGCAAAAAAAATAGATGGAACATATCACGATTATGCAGATATTGGAACGCTCTATTTAGTTCATTTTGACGATAGCAAGGATACTCCAACTCCATTTTTGCGCTTGCCATGGGACTATGAGGCAGCAGGTTTACGTTTTCAAGATGCAGCTCTTCAGATCAATTCATATTTTGATCACGAATATCCATTGCTCAGTAATGGACTGGGAGAAAGGCCTGCCGAAATTCAACAGAGTATTGTCAAATACAACAGCCCAAAAAGAGACTTTGAGCAACCGTATTCATCCCACGATGGATATGATTGGGGAGCGCCAGCCAAAGCCAAGTTGGGCGACCCCGTGCTTGCAGCTGCAGACGGGGTCGCCACATATTCATATGGTAGAGCTCGTGGCAATGCAATCCTTATTGACCACGGCAATGGATATCAAACACGTTATTATCACCTCCTTCATGATGGGTTGGTGACGACAGGGAGTACCAATGTTGTCCAGGGTCAACAGATTGGACTTGTAGGATCTACGGGGAATTCTTATGGTGCTCATATACATTTTATGGTAGTACGAGATAAAAATGGCGATGGGAATTTTGAAGATAATATTCCTGATGGAATTGTTGATCCCTTTGGATGGCAGTCTTTTGAACCTGATCCATGGGAATCATATAGCTTTACTTATGCTGGAAAAGAGAGGACTGGTTCACGAAGTTATTATTTATGGAGTAAAAAGGACTCATTTCACACATCCTCAACGTTGGGTACCGACAGTAAGAAAGTTTTGTTACATAAGTATACGCTTGATTTTCCTCAAAATGCCGTGTCGGCAGATACGATACTTGAAGTTGAGCTTTTGTCGCCTAAACAAAGCAACAATCTTTATTCTGTAGGGACTGCGATTCGCGCTACAGTAGAAGATGGATTGGGAAAGCAAATAACTACATTTAATAAGCTTTGGGATTTACTGGTTACCTTTAATAAAGCTGATATAGCTCGATTCAACCCCGAAACACTTTCTATTTACTCTCACAAAGAAGGCTCAGATGTGTGGAATATAGAAAAAACAGTAATAGATTTTCTCACGGGGCACGCCCGCACATCGGTAGACCATATGACAGAATTTGCACTCATGGGAGAAAAGTTAGATGCTATCCCTCCTGAGACAGAAGTCAACATCAACGGCACGGCTGATATTGCAAGTACCTATACATCGGCAGTAACCCTTGCCCTGAGCACTTTAGATAAACCTACGAAGGATTCATTGGGAATAGCCTATACCCTCTATAAACTAAACGATGCAGATTGGAAAGAGTATACAATCCCCTTTACCCTATCAGATCAAGGCACATATCAGCTATCTTATTTTTCACAAGACAATGATGCCAATATAGAAGCGGTAAAAACACTCACATTTGCTATCAATAATTCATCGCCTGCTTCCTCACCGACACCCAATCCTCAGGTTACCTCGACCCCAACGCCGATGTCGACGGTGCTATCGGCCCCAACCAAAACCGCTCCCTCTCAGACTATTACTTACAGAAATCGTCCTTTTTCATCACCAACTCCTTCTCATGCAAAAAAACACCCCCGCCCCACCCACCCAACAACGAAACCATCGCGTGTCCTTGGCGCTTATGATGTACAAACGCAACCCAATACGCACTCTTTATCCCTTCTTCATAAGATATATGGTGGGGTAATCCTTGCTTTTATACTTGGTGGTGGGATATGGTGGAAATTACGGAAGCGATAATGGGTTATTCATTCTCTTGCAATTTCCATACAAAAAAGCATCCCAGACCGATAAGAAGAACTATACCCCCTACTATAGTCCAAGAAAATCGTTGAGACGAAGGAGGCTTGTTCTGCGTTTCTTGAGTATTATTTTTAGAAAATGTACCTAATATATTTGCAACATTCTTATTTTTTCCTACACTGGGTGAGGCAAGAAAACCTTGGGTTGTTTGATCAGATAGATCTGGTGGTGGGAATTGATTTGATTGGACTATAAAGACGGCGGTTGGAGTAGGAGTCAGTGTTGGGGTAGGAGTGCTTGAAAGATAGGGGATGATGGGGAGAGAATATCCTATTGTGGGAGTTGGCGTATTGGTAGGGGTTGGTGTTGAGGTGGGGTAAGTGGGGTATAATCAATAGTAAGTGTTAATGTGTCTATTGCTTCTGCATTGCCATCGTTATCTACCGCATAGTATGAGACTTCGTAGGTGCCGGCGCCAGAAAGCGTAAATGTGTCGCTATATTCTTGCCAATTAGTATCGCCAATCTTATATAAGATATAATCTATTCCTTGGGTGTATTCAGTTGGAGTATCGGTGGCTTGAAGAGAAATTTTGATCTCTGAAGTGTATATCCCGCTTGTATCTAAATCTCCCACCAGAGTGGCGGTTGTTACTGGAGCAATACTATCGAGTGGCTGACCAAATAGACCAAATTCGCTCATGTGATTGATAGCCGTTTGGGCTTTACCAGTAACAAAATCAAGCGTGGTATTCTCTTTTTGCCAAATTGCTTCTCCATCTGCACGTGAGTAAATGCTGAGCGTTTTTGGATTAAATCGAGCTACATCAGCTTTATTAAAGGTAATAATTAAATCCCAATGGGTATTAAAGTTGGTTATGGGAAGACCAAATCCATCATGAACCTGTGCCAACAAAGATGAGCCAATAGAGCGAAAGGAAGTAAAACTAAGAGGCTGTTGGAGTTGCATACGCACCAGCACATCATGTGATACGGCATATCGGGGGAAATCTAATGTAAAGTTATTGGCATACATTCTATTCCCATTTTTATGGAGAGTAGCGCGAGAAAGTAACCTGTCGCCCCCTTCCCATAAATAATAACTTCGTGAACCAGTCCTCTCTTTTCCAGCATAAGTAAAGCTATATGATTCCCATGGATCAGATTCAAAAGACTGCCATCCAAAGGGATCAACAATTCCATCAGGGATATTATCTTCAAAATTCCCATCGCCATTTTTATCTCGCACTACCATAAAATGTAATGTCGGCCGATCTACATTTCCCGACACTCCAACACGGCCAATGACCTGCCCTTGGGTCACAGTGGTAGCATTTTCTGTCACAAGCCCGCTTTTTTGCAAATGTATATATCTCGTTTGAAATCCGTTTCCATGATTGATAAAAAGAGAATGTCCATTGGTATGATCGTATTGGTATGTTACCGTTCCCCCAGCAGCAGCAAGTACTGGGGTACCATTTGTGATACCTGCTTGTTTTCCCCAACTATATGAATCATTACCAGATCCAACACTTACCGATTCAGGCACCGTCCTATCATAGCGCAGTATACTTGAGGTGGCATCAGGAGGCTCGTCAACTCCCAATACATGAGCAAGTGGATATTGGTGGTCAAAGGAACTATCTACTCGAGTAAGTGCCTGATCTAAATCAAGACCCATTGCCTTATAATCCCAAGGAGGGATCAGGAACGGCACTGGTTTTTTGGCGCTATCATCAAAATAGACCACATAAAGATCTCCTATATCTGTATATTGATAGAGTACTCCACCTTTGTTTATTGTAGGAGGGCCACATGACCCTCTCCGATAACTAAGAGAAAACGCCATAGTATTAGATGAGCTTGATTTAGTAAGAAAATTCGTAATATCTATAGGAGGAATCGACATCACTGTGCATGAATCTCCAAAACTAAAATCACCCCTCGTTCCAAGAATGCCATAAACACTCATAAGATTATAAAAAGTTACTGGCCCAGTGCCATCTGGTGTAGAGCTGAGCACAACTCTGCCCGAGCTATAAGGGAATGAGAAGCTCTTATAATAATAGGTATTTTTGAGCGTTGGAGTTTGTTCAAAATGGGTAGCAGAATGAATAAGATGTGGTATTATTTCTCCTTCTGTAGCCATACTATATGAAGGGAAAAAACACATCAAGATGCTCAATAAGAGGATGTAGATAGCATTTCGACAGAAAAGCATGGTACTTATAGCATACTGTGCTATGGCATATTACACAAGAACAAGCTGTTATAATGCACTATATGAGGATTATTAATCGCCATTTTAAGCGAAATTACCAAGAAGTAGATAAATACGAGGCAGGAATTGTACTCACCGGCCCAGAAGTAAAAGCTATACGGGCAGGGAATGTATTGCTTGAAAAAGCCTTTTGCAAAATCATAAATGGCCAGCTCTATTTGATAAATGCGCAAATACACAAATATCAATATGGCAATCAAGAGAATTATAATCCTACAAAACGGCGCAAATTACTCCTTCATCGCAAGGAACTTACGCGTATCGCAACTAAATTGCAAACTGGTGGGAGATTGACAATTATCCCACAAGCATGTTATACTAAGGGTCGCCATATCAAGCTATCCTTGGCTTTGGCTCGAGGCCGAGGAGAAATAGCAAAAAAGAAACGAGAGCGCGCAGAAGATATAAAACGAAAAGAAACAATAGAAATGAAAGAGTTTATGAAGAGATAGCCCTCCTTCGCCTAACGGCTACGGAAGGACATAAGAATTTGTAATCTTGAACAAATTCAAGAAACAAATTCTAATGGGGATGACTGGTATCGACGCAGAGTATTGCACTTTTATAAATGGCAAGGACGGATCTATCCGCAAATAGAATACGTAACTGCAAATCTAAAAGAAGAAATGCAGTCTATTGTTGCAACAGCCCTTGCAAATATGGAGGAAAAGATGGCTTCGGCCTTCCAACCTCAGTTTGCTTTTGCTGCTTAACACAGTAGATTTCCCTTTGATTGACCTCCGATATTTCAGAGGGGTACAACCTTCGGGGTACGGTGCCTGCGAGTTCTCAATCTGGTACGCACCTGAGATGAATAAAATTGACAGCCAGATTACGGTCTGTATATCATCCGTTTTTGGTTAGAGGTGAAGATATACTATTCCTTGCAAAACATTTTTATGAGTGCCTTTGCGGACCCGGGTTCGACTCCCGGCATCTCCACTTCGACTCGCCCCATGAATATGGGGCTCGCTCAGTGTGAACACTTCTATACGATAGAGCGAGTCGAAACCCTGAGCGATGACGAGCTTCGAGCGAGACAGAGTCGAAGGGCATGTATACTAAATTATGCCATGGTATACATATATTCTAATTTGCAACGATAGGTCATATTATATTGGTATCACCAATGATCTAAACAGAAGAGTAAAGCTTCATAATTCACAAAAGGGATCGAAATATCTTCATTCGAAACTACCAGTGAGATTAATTTATACAGAGCAGTATGTAAATAAGTCTGAGGCAAGAATAAGAGAAATACAACTGAAAGGATGGACAAGGATTAAGAAGGAAAAACTAATGAAAGGTACATTTAAGTAAATTGAAATTTCTTCAAAAGCAGCTTTGGAACATCAATAATTTCCAAAAACATTTCGCCCAACTTTTTATCAATTCTGTTTATTACTTCAATATTTGTTGTTTGTCTTGTTTTCCATCGAAGCCTATCAAATTTATGAAATTAAAACTTGATTGTTTTTAGCTCTGAAAGTGTTTCTCGCAACACCCTAGCGGATTCTCTTATCAAGTTTTTTTTTGATATTCTTTATCTTTGCTTTTTTCTTCTACAGAATCCTCAGCTGATTTCTTTGCATAACTTACCTAATATCCAACGAAGAGGGATATAAAGAAGTTTATTTTTGACAAAAATAGGTAGTCAAGGAAGGCTAAGTTCATATTTATATTTAGTCGGCCTTAATTATCTTGTGAATATTGACTTCTAATGGAATTTCAGCAACTTTTTTAAAGGATTTTTTACCCACCTCTTTCATATTGATTTGAAATATGTAATTGCCAGGCTCATTTACTTCTATGCCAGTTATTCTTAATCTAGAACGAAATCTTTTGAAATTTTTTGCAACTTCTAATTTTTGAGGAAATGTTTTTAACAATTTTTTTGAAGGAGAGTATATTACTACTTCAACTTCAGCTTTAATATCAGCGTTTTCCACAACTCTTTGCCACATTGATACAATCTCATATTCAATAGGAATCTTAAGTATGAACGGTTTGTCTGTAGATTCATTCTTTTCTTGATAATCCACATCTAGACGTTCCAAAACGTCATTTAAGCTAATATTGTTTGTTTCAGAATCAATAATCGATTTTCTGCACAAAACTGACCAGATATGTTTAAGCATATGATACGAAATCTAACTTGTAACCAGAGTCGCATTTGCTGAAATTTTGTTGGTCTTTGTTATCAGCCTCGCTTACAATAGGTGAATCCCATGAACTAGTATCAATAGATTCAGCTTTTTCCATAAAAGCAAACTTTGGCGGCAGAAGATAAGTGCCAATAGCCTTTGCAACTTTTTGTAAAAAGCTCAGGCTTGGTAAGTGTTCCCCATTTTCAGCCCGTGCAATACTTGGTTGTTTTGTTTTTAGCAACTTTGCAAGCTCTGATTGGGTAATGCCCTTCAGTATGCGCGCTTCAATTAGCATTTCTCCTATTTCAAAAGCTAAGTCAACTTTCTCAAACTCCCTTTTAAATTTAGGATTATTCATCAATTTTTTTTCAAATTCTTTGAGTTTCATATTTGTTAAATGTAATTTATAAGCTTAAATTTAATCTACTGATTCGTCCCATTGCAATGTTAAGTTCTTTCTGTGGTGTGCGATTAGATTTTTTAATAAATAAATGCATCAGCCAATAAGTTGTTTTTTTATTGTGAATAGTATCCGATAGAACATTTTTTCGCTACGAATGCGTAGTTCATATAAATTTGTATAACCCTTGAGTTTAATACATTGGTTAGTTGTACTCATTAATGCATGTGTCCCATATCTCTCTAACAAACTTAGTGTTCTTGTGATTTTTTTACTGCTTTTGGTGGCAACTCTTCTAGCAAATCGCCTACATAGTTCGTACCCGTTGATGAGCAATAAAATTCAACTCTCATGATATATCCTAAATTATAACAATATTGTTATATTATCAGTTAACATTCTATTTGTCAATAGTATTATTTATCACAACGCAATAATATAACCCACTCTCTACAATCATATTGATATTCAAACACCTTCATGTGATAGATAAGAATGGATACTTAAGCATAGGATAGTCCAAATTCAATATACTGAAGCTTCTTATACCACTTAAAAATATACTCCACTACTTGGTTCAAACTATTTTCCGCTTTGTCCACCCCTTCGTTCTCCGAATCGGAGGACTACGGTAGGTGCACGGCATCCTAGTAAACAAACTTAAACTCTAAAATCAACAGAAGAAAGGGTGTCCCTAACGAATCTCTATAGAGCGAAGTGGTACTTTGATATATAATTGAATCATTGTGTATTATATGTATATTCTTTAGCTCTCTAACAATAGATATTGCATTGGTTATTCTGCAGATTTAAAATCAAGAATAAAAGCACACAATCAGGGAAGTGTTGAAAAAACAAAAAACCATCGTCCATTGTAGCTTGTGTACTACTTAGCATTTATATCTTGGCCTCATAATCCTCTCCATCTCCCGTACCCCATTTTTCAACGCCCGGGAATTGGCAGGTTCAGACGAGCTATGACCAGCATGGACTATGTTGAGTGTAGATTTGGGCATATGCGCGATTTCTTTTATGTTTCTTTGTATAAAATTCTTTTCTAAGAAACAGTTATTCACAAAATAATGTACTTCGATCTTAGCTAGTGAATGAGCCACAGGATCTGTTTTAAGTATTTTTTCAAGTTTGGGAAGATTGGGGTGTAAAAAGAGAAGTGAGAGTTCATAAAGTGTCCATTCATAGCAGTATTTTTCACTTATTTCTTTGTCCTTAGAAAATATTTTGTTTTGATAATAATGAGGGGTTTCGCCTACTTTCCCCCGATATTTTTTGGGTACGTGACTCATGAATCGATTCCATACGAGAGGTTGAAAATAGCGGGCATTGGTATAAATATAATTTTGTTCATCCTGTGTGTTAGTATAAATGCCTCGCAACACCATTCCTCTAATCCGTTTTGGATAAGTCATAGCATAAACAAGTGATAGGGTAGATCCCCATGATCCACCAAATAATACAAATTTCTTGAACCCAAATTTTTTGGTCAGAAGATTAATATCATCTACGAGCTTCCAGGTATTATTATGTTTAGTTTCACAAAACGGTGTACTTTTGCCAGCTCCCCGTTGATCAAACAATAATACATTCCATACCTGAGGATTAAAAAATCGTTTATCTTTTTCATCAAATCCACCCCCTGGACCTCCGTGTAAATATACCAATGGAATTCCTTTTGGGTTCCCATAAAGTTCATAATAAATAGAATGATTATCATCAACCTCTATACTGCCTTTTTTGTAAGGGGGATATTTTTTCATATTGAGATTATAACATGTCATATATGCTACAATACCTCATATGCTTGCCAGAACAAGGATAATCGTCATTTTTTGTCTTGTTGTTATTGCCCTATTTTCTCTCCGAGTTAAAACCCATGGAGAAGTGCTTGGTGTCGTTATAATTCCATCGTCTACTCCTACACCAACTAACACTCCAACCCCAACATTAACCCCTACTCCTACCAACACCCCCACCCCCATCCCGACACAGACTCCAACCCCAACCTCTACTCCCACTTACACACCTACCCCTTTGCCAACCTCTGCTTTTGAGGGTTATTTTGACCAATATAGTAGTCAATATCAAATAGATAAAGAGCTTCTAAAAAAGATTGCTTATTGCGAATCAGGAGGCCATCCAGGAGCAAATTCAGGGCCTTATGGGGGAATGTTTCAATTTAGCAAATCTACATGGATTGCAACACGTAGCAATATGGGGGTAGACACCAATACCGATCTTAGATATGGTGCGAAAGAATCGATCGAAACTGCAGCATTTAAACTATCACAAGGGGGAGAAAAAGCATGGCCTCATTGTATATAATATAGTTAGTATGACAGACACGATATCTATAAATGGACAAATCACAACAGCAACTGAAGGGATTCTTCCGATAACTTCTCTTGAAGTAACCTATGGTGTAGGCGTATACGAAACCATAAAGGTAAGAAATACGGTTACTTATTTTATCCCACAACACATTGATAGGTTGCTGCATTCAGCTTCATGTATTGGAATTGCACATACATTCACCAGCAATCTTATTACAACATATCTTACCGAGTATATAGATTCGCTTGACGCTCAATCATACAATATAAAAATGATATTGCTTGCACAAAAGAGTGAAGGAGCCAAGCTATACATTATGTCTTTGGCACCACAATATCCCAAAAAACAATGGTACCGTGATGGAGTAAGTGTCATTCCTTATACCTATGAACGATGGATGCCTCAAGCAAAAAGCTTAAATATGTTGCCGAGTTATTTTTATTATAAAAAAGCAAAAGAACGAGGCGCCTATGACGCGCTTTTTATCGACAAACACGGGAATATTCATGAAGGATCACGAACGAATGTGTTTGTTCTCAAAGAAGATCAGATTATCAGTCCACCAAAAAAAGATATTTTAGAAGGGGTAACCCTGATGTCTTTAGAGCAAGTTCTGAAAAAAAATGGCATGCATATTACCTATCAACCCATTTCTTACCGCACATTATTCTCTTATGATGGGATGATCCTTACCAGTACTAGTACAAAAGTAATGCCTGTAAAAATAGTTGGAAACCAATCTTTCCCAGTTCTTTATAAGCGCATATACGAAATACAAACTCTCTACAAAAAAGCCCTTGCTCAGTGTAATGGCGACTTTAATCTTATTTAGCTTTTTTGATAAGTTGTATGAGTTTTTTGATAGATGTTATCTTGCTATCGAATATAGTCAATCCCAGACTCTGTATGCTTATTTTATGTTCTTTTTTGGCAATACCCTCTATAGATCTCCCATTTGCCCGATGTAAAAGTTCCATAGCCAAGTATTGTGCAAAGAGCTTTTCATTTTCAATAGGCTCAACCTCTTTGTAGGCTTTTATACATGCCTCCATATACTTTATGAGTTTTGATTTGGTAATATATTTAATAAGTCCGTATACAACCATATGTGCAAGAAAGTTGGGGAGCATATAGCTTTGATCTCCCCAATGGCATCGTCCAAAATTTATAAAAGTTACTGCACCACTTTTATCAACAAGCATATTTTCAGGATGACTATCAGGCCATACAAAATATCGGGCCTTTTTTGCTTGTGCTTCTTTTTCTTGCTCATATTGGGTAAATTGCATTTCCAATTCTTTATACCGTTTCAAATTATTGGGATAAGCGATAAGCATTTCCAAGCTACGTTCATAAAAGCTCAACTGTGCAGATTCATTCGTTTTGAATTCTTCCCATTCTCGTGAAGTTTGGGCCAAGTGAGCAAGTGCAACGCCAATATGTTTGGCAGATTTCATATTTATCTTCTTTTTTAAAATAAGTTGAGATAAATTAGTAAAACCATCAACTCGTGCGTATTCCATAACAAGTGTCGTTATTTTAGAAAGGTTGTCTATAAGCTGTGGTACACGAATATGCTGTTCTGTCGCCAAACGTTTAAGTACACGAACTTCTGCGCTGTGTGCATCACTCATGATAAGATAGTCAACAGGGAGCCGAGGCTCTCTATTTTCAGTATGCTTTACCACTACTTTTTTCTTATCTAATGTTCCTTCAAACACCCGTACTTTAGCACCTTTAGATAAAGATGATCTTAATTTAAATGAGGGGTGTTTTTCTTTGATTTTATCCTCTAAATCTTGGGGGAAACTAATAATGGGCTCTGGGTAATGGATGTTTCTAAATGTTGCACTGACAGGAAGAATATATATGTTTTTGTTCATTTCTTTATAAATAATTAATAATGATACCGTAACAGTTCGGTTACCCATGGGGCCAATTTTGGCCTCATAGGATTATCTAATTGACGTAATTTATCAAGTTTTGCTGTGGTAAGTGCATAGGCATAGGTGGCATTCATAGCAGGCATCGTTGATACTGAGCATGAATACACATGGCACACTTGATGTTCGATATATTTGCTTTTTGGGTCTTTTGCTCTGTAGTGTATTGCTCTTTGTTTCATAGGTTGTTGTATTAAATCTTTTGAGGAAATTCCCAACTCCCGGGTAAGGGTATGCATAATCGTTGTCATGTCGTCCTCCAATACTTTGCCATTATATATTTGATGAGTTGATACTGTCACATCCCAAACACCATCAAATACCGGGTGTCTGCGATGTTGTAATACAACCATATCTTTTATCTCTACTATTACGGTTAAAGCTCGATGGAGAACACCCTTTTTATGAGCTTCCCATCGCTCGATCGGTTTTATAATAGTATCATTTTCATTTACCTGCGCTATAAACTGTGCTTGAGAATAATAGTGCATGATGAAGGTATTTTACCAGTTCTGAAGCTATTTTTCAGCTCGAGTTTGCAAGCTTGTCTTGTACTGACTTTACCCTATCTTCTATACTTTGTGGTGTTGGTTCATCTTCATCAACCTTCATATATGCCGGTTGTTTTTTCTCTTGACTACTTTCACGTTTTACATCAACCAGAACTTCTTCCTCTTTATCTTCTGTCATCTCTTTGCGCACCGACGCTTTAGAGTCGAGAATCTTCAAAACAGTCTTGGCTGCTTCAAGCTTAGCCTTTAAATATACTAACAATTCTTCACCACTGAGACTATTTATGAGAAATATAGGAAGCAAGAAACCGAGCTCATCAAGTCCTTTTTGCTGAATTTTCTCATCTTGAGACATGATTTTATTGAGCGTATTGGTGATATACACTATTTCATGATCCAACCAGTCATGGCGAGTTTTGATGGTGTCAGATACGGGGACTTCGCTTTCTTCATAGTGTTTGATCCACATTTGTTTTACCTCTTCATAATCTTCAAGCGAAATGCTCTGGGGAATAGATATGGTCTTTTCAATATGTTTTTCCGGTTCACTTGCAAGTTCTACCTGAGTATCTATGAGTTCACCAACTTGCTTTTCGGATATATTTGCTTGTTTGGCGACCTGGGCGATAACATCGTCGGTATTTGAAATGGTATTGGTAAATGCAATAAGCATGTTCGGAATATCTTTCTTTGCTATTCCTGCAACTTGATGAATGGTTGTTATTATCACTTCTTGTGGCTTATTTACATAGTTTGCATAAGTTGAGAGTGCGTTTGTTATTTGTTGTTTTTTCAGATTTGTCTCCTTTGCAAGGTTTTGAACAAAAGATTCATTCTGTACTGCATTTTGGATAAGACTCTTAAGAACGTGCTCAGAAGTAGAAGCGTCAATATTGTTGGCGTGTGCAATAGTGGAAGATACTGACGTTTGTTGGGTCATAAGCGATATGCTTTGCGCAAGGTGCTGTATGGTTTGTACTGATGTATTTGATTGTGAAGCGATGCTCTGCTGAAGTGTTGAAGATGAGTCGATCGTACGAGCCAGTGATTGGAGTAATTGAACTGATTGATCATGTGTTATATATGCCTCTTGTGTCATTGCTTCGATGATTTTCGTGTATGGATCATTGATATGCGAAGTAAATGTTTGAAGCGCTTTTGTAATATTAGTGTGTTTTAGATTAGTATCAGAAGCAACGGTTGATACTATCTGCTCATTGGTGGAGATAGTATTGAGTGCCGATATAATATGCGTACGATTTTTCTGAGTAGTTACCGTTGGTGAAACTGAGTGTGAAAGCATTTGTATAGCTGGTTCAGATTGTGTTGAGGCATCGACACGTGCGGTTTCTCCAATAGGCGGAGCGATAGCCACAGCCACTTGTTGCTTTGTGAGGTTGTGTGTTTTTGTAAGGTTCTCCATTATCGGTGAAGCTTGAATAAGCTGAGAGGCTTGTTGCATAATATTGGTCACCTTGGGTTGAGCAATATGTGTTTGCTTTGACACGGTAGAAATTACACTCTCACGAGGTTCAGAGATGTGCTGTACGTAAGAAGCAAGGACTTTTTGTACGAGCGACGTGTCAGTAGAGGAATGTTGAGCAATAGTTTGAAGTTGCGTAGTATCTTTTGATACTGATTCATATGCAGAAGATATAACTGAGACAATAGTTTTTTCATCGGTATGTATTTGTTGTGCTAAGTTGTTGGTATGAGATGCAGAAGACTGAGTAATAGTCTTTACTGAGTGAAGGATTTTTGACACCATGTCTTTTGAAATATTTTGTCTTGATGTAACCATGCTCATGATGCGTGATTGGTTGCTGAGGTTGTTTGTTTGTTGTAATACAGCAATTACCTCCTTTTGATTAGTATTTGTCTCCTTTGCAATTGAAGTTACTATCTGGGCAATAGGTTTAGTTTGTTGCAATGTGTATGATTTGAGGATGGCAGTTACATTTTGCTCCGAAGTACCACTTTGCTGAGCGATTGATTTAACGGTCGAAGCATTGTTGATAATATTTGTTATATAGGTATTAGTAACACGTGAAACATCCTTGGTTGGGAGTGATGTAACTTGCGACACAGCATTACTTATACTGGTTGCTTGAGGCATAGATTGCATGATCGTTTTATGTATCTTTTCACGTTCAGCCATTGAAGTAGAAGTAGAAGCGAGAATAGCACGAGCAACTGTGTCTTTTTTAATAGTGCGATTGAATAGCTCAGAGCGCAACTGCATATATTGTTGGCGCTGATTTGACTGGTGTGCTTTTACGGGATTTGCCAAGTATGCAAGATGTTGATGAACAGTCTGATTGAGTTGTTTGTTTGTTTCTACCCGAGCAACCTCAGTGAGATTGGTTGCCTGCATGTTCATATTTTTCACAATTTCATTGGTCATAGATTTGTGTATCTGACTTATAGACCCAAGCGCCACATTCACACGCGTTGATGTTGGTATTGTGGTGTCTATTTTAAGATGGGGTAGGTGCGGATTATGGGGGGCTTGAGGACCGCCAGGGGGTGGGGGATTTCTCATGTGATCATATAACCGCACAAGAACATTCTTCATAGCATAAATTCCTTCACAACAATAATCTCGAAAAATACGAAGAAGCCACCAGGGGAAAAAGGTCACGGCCCACAACATAATAAGTGTTATGAGATATTCAGCAAACGTATCGATATAGTTCCCATTATTCCCTGCTCCGATTGGTCTGTCTGCGATCCCAAGTCGCTGGGCAGGTCCCCCATACACAATATTGATAGCCGTGGGGTAAATATACCCGATCATTTTACCAGTGCGCGAAAAATCAAAACTAAAAGGAATGCCCTTCGCCCATATTTTACTCATTGCTCCCAAAAAGAGTGCAACTAATGGGCCATAAAAGAGCCATTGGAAAAAGACGCCGATCCAAATCCAACCAGTATTTCGTATCAATATAAAAGGCATAAGAAGCGCGAGGAAAGGTGACACAAAAAGCAAAAACCACAATAGTATTTTGCGCAAAAGGAGCATAGTTCCCAGCACATAGTAGCTCACATTAGTAAGCTTGAGCATAAAAAGCTCGGTATTGGCAGCCTCCTGCACCCGTATATTTAAGTCACGACATTCAACAAATTGAGTGTAACTATCTTCAGTGCCACCGAGCAGGTGAGCATTGGTGGGATTTACAAAATAAATATTAAATAAATCTTTACCACCGAGATTTTCATAAAAGAATCGCATGATTACTTCCGAAAACTGTATGAGTGCAAATATAAGTGCTGCAGAGAGAACTGTATAGAGAAGCATCAACCCGATCTTTGTAATGGTTGGACGTATTCGAATCTTAAAATCATAATTTGTTCGCTGAGATATGATGTAGCCAATACCAAATATCGCAGCAATAAGCACAATGCCAAAAAGAGCTACCGTACTTGATATAGTCCAAATAGTCCGAAGGACTGGAGCTTCATCTATGACATTGGTATTGAGAACCCAATACATGAATTGACGAGCACGCTCATCAGCTTTTCCTTGTGCAGTAATTGCAGGATCTTCAACCCAATAATGCTTACTAACAGGATCTGTTATAAAATCGTTATAATCTGTTGCACAGGTTTCTGGTGGGTTAAGTTTATTATAGATACCATTTACCCCAATAAAATCTGTTGGACAACTCGGAGC
>Ga0114931_10002913_pt1 | contig 21706 bp, 24 predicted proteins | sample 2SBtaG_FD_89579 | JGI IMG/M metagenome (GOLD analysis project Ga0114931, IMG submission 89579) | Deep subsurface microbial communities from Kolumbo volcano to uncover new lineages of life (NeLLi) - 2SBTROV14_V59a metaG | ecosystem: Environmental > Aquatic > Marine > Volcanic | place: Kolumbo... | reverse complement strand
CCGTTCAATGAGCTGGTGCGGGATTCGCGCAAGGGCCTCTACGACTTCAAGGTCTACCAGGTGTTCTTCGATGATGCCGTGGCCAACGGCCTGTACGAACGCGTGTGCATGATCAAAGGCTGGGACGTCACCGCCCAGGGCAAGAAAGCCTGGTACAACAAGGTGCGCGGCGCGTATGGGGCCCGTAAAGCGGCCATGCGCCAGGAGCTGGATGGCATCCCGATGGAAGGTAACGGTGTCGCCATCCCGGGCCTGCTGATCGAGAACTGCATGCCGGAAGAACGCCCGGTACTGCGGCTGATGATCAACGATGACTTTGCACTCAAAGATCCGGACTACCGCATCGCCTGGTGTGAAGCCTGGATTGAAGACCAGTTACAGCCCCTGTTGGATACCTTAAACCCGCGTTTACAGCACGCCCTCGGCGAGGATTTCGCGCGCCACGGTGATTTCAGTGTCATCGCACCGATGGAGATCGGCCAGAACCTGGTACGGCGCGTGCCCTGGACCGTCGAGATGCACAACGTGCCGACCAAACAGCAGGAACAGATCCTCTGGGCCATCATCTACGCACTACCGTATTTTGTCGGCGGCGCGATGGACGCCACCGGCAATGGCTCGACACTCGCCGAATACACCGCCGACAAGTTCGGCCATCAGCTCATCGAGCAGGTGATGCTCAGCAATGCCTGGTACCGCGAGCACATGGTGAAGTTCCAGGCGGCGTTCGAAGACGGCATGCTGGACCTGCCGCGCGACGCCGATATCAAAAACGACATCCGCGCCCTGCAGCTCATTGACGGCATCATCAAGCTGCCGAAACTCCGCCAGCAAGATACCAAAAACACCGAGTTCCAGCGCCACGGCGACAGCGCGATCGCAATTGCGCTTGCCTACTACGCCAGCCAGATGGACGTGGAAGCGTTTGGCTATCAGGCCGTGAATTTCCGCAGAACCAAAGATCCCGTTAACCGACCCGTGCGCACCACCGCCGGGTTCAAAACCCAGAGAGGTGCCTGGTGATGGAGAGCGTCATCCTCGACCGTCGTGGCCGCCCGATCCGCAAACGTGAACTCACCCGCGAAGTCGCCGCCCCCAGCCTCACCGGGGTACGCACCCTGTGGGGTAACGACTCGGTCTCGTATCGCCTCACGCCCGCCAGCCTGGCGACCCTTCTGGGCAACGCTGTGGAAGGGGATCACCGTGACTACCTGACGCTCGCCGAGGAAATGGAGGAGCGCGACCTGCACTACGGCAGCGTGCTGTCGACACGTAAGCTGGCCGTCACCGGTCTGCCCGTCCAGGTCGAAGCGGCGAGCGACGACAAGCGCGACATCGAGCTGGCGGATGCGGTCCACAACCTGGTGCGCAAGCCGGCCTTCGGCGACATGCTAAAAGACATGATGGATGCGCTGGGCAAAGGCTATTCCGCCACGGAAATCATCTGGGACCGGCAAGGCCCGCAGTGGACGCCGGCGCGCTATGAATGGCGTGATCCGCGCTTCTTTATGTTCGACCGCGTCAGCGGCCGCGAGCTGCTGCTCATCGATGAGCAGGATCTCAATGGCGTGCCGCTACCGCCCTACAAGTTCATCGTCCACCAGCCGCGCATCAAGTCCGGCCTGCCGATTCGTAACGGCCTGGCACGCCTCGCCGTCGTCGGCTATATGTGCAAAGCCTACAGCGTCAAGGACTGGATGGCGTTTGCCGAAGTGTTCGGCATGCCGCTGCGTCTCGGCCGCTATGGCGCCAACGCCAGCAACGAAGACATCCAGACCTTGATCAGCGCCGTCGCCAACATCGGCTCGGACGCGGCGGCCGTCCTGCCTGACTCCATGCGCATCGAATTCCAGCAGGCCGCCCAGGGCGCCGGCGGCGACAAGCTGTTCCTCGGCCTAGCGCAATGGTGGGATGAGCAGATCTCCAAGGGCGTGCTCGGTCAGACCATGACCACCGACAACGGCAGCTCCAACGCCCAGGCCCAGGTGCATGACAAGGTACGCGGCGATATTCAGGTCGACGATGCCAGGCAACTGTGTAACACGCTGAACCGTGACCTGGTGCGGCCGTTCATCGATCTCAATTACGGCGTACAGGCGAACTACCCGCTCGTCACCCTGACCGTCGCCGAGCCGGAAGACATCCAGTCACTGACCGATGCCCTGGTCAAACTGGTGCCGCTGGGCCTGGAAGTCGAAGCCAGCGTGGTGCGCGACAAGCTCGGCCTGCCGGACCCGGCCACCGGCAAGAACGTCAAATTGCTCCAGGCGCCGGCCGGTGCCGCGCCAGCCGCACCGGCGGCCAACCAGGCGGGCCACTGCACCCACTGCGGTACCGCGCTCAACGCCGCCGGCCAGCACGTCGACGCCCTCGATGCCCTGGCCGATGAGGCCCTGGCCGACTGGGAACCGCAGATGCGACCCATCGTCCAGCCGGTGCTGGATCTCGCCAACAACGCCCAGACCTACGATGAGTTCGTGACCGGCCTGGCCGACCTGCTGGACACAATGGACAACACCGAACTGGTCCAGGCGCTGGCGCAGGCCGCGTTCAAGGCGCGTGGGATGGGCGACGCGACTGACGCGGTGTGACCCGATGGGTGAGGTTGCGCCACTGATACCGACCACCCATTTCACCTGCCGCGCGCTGACACGTGCGCCCTGGCTACTGAAGGGGAAAGACCTGGCGTCAGTGCTTTCCACGGCCTGGGTGATGCATCTCCCCCGCAGCATCACCCACCTACTCAAACATGGCGACGACGATGCCACCTACCTGCTGGTGCCACATCCCTATAAGCGCTACCAGTCTGTCGTCGTGGTGATCAGCGGACACCGCCTGGTCACGCTGTATCTCGCCTACGAGAGCGCCTGGGCAACCGACTGGATTGAGAAAACGCCCGTCCATAAACGCGTGCGGTACACCGCATGAAGGGCAGCGCCACCACCCCGGGTCCGGTACCGAAAGAGGCGCTGGCGTTCTTTCGCGCCAAGAAACTCAAACCCGGCTTTGACTACCGCGACGTCTGGCGCGAGGAGCACGCGACGAATTTCACCGTGGCCAAGGCCATGAACCTCGATGTGTTGAATTCGATACGCGATGAGGTTGACCGCGCCCTGGCCGACGGCATCACCTTCCGCGAGTTCGGCCGCAGCCTGAAGCCTCGCCTGGAAAAGCTCGGCTGGTGGGGCGTCAAGGATCGCCTCGACCCCGTGACCGGTGAGGTGCGCACCGTGCAGCTCGGCAGTCCACCCCGCCTGCGGACGATCTACCAGGCCAACCTGCGTACCGCCCGCGCCGCCGGCCAGTGGGATCGCATCGAGCGCAACCGCCAGAGCCACCCCTATCTTCTATATAGACTCGGCCCCTCAGAGAACCACCGCGCCGAGCACGTGGCCTGGGACGGCCTGCTGCTGCCCATCGACGATCCGTTCTGGGCCGCCCACATGCCGCCCAATGGCTGGGGCTGTAAATGCCATGTAAGGCAGGTGTCAAAGCGGGAATATGAACGATTGAAAGCCACAGGCCGGTACCTGACTGAGGCGCCACCTACCCGCACACGCGAGTGGATCAACAAGCGCACCGGTGAGGTGACCCGCGTGCCGGTCGGCATCGACCCGGGCTGGGACACCAACCCGGGGCGCGTGGCCCGACTCGCCCAGGGACTGGAAACCGCCACCAGCAAGATCAACGCCGCCACACCACCGCTCGCGGCGGCCGGCGTGCACCCTGGTGCAGACACCCGGCTTCGCCGCCTGGTACAAAAAGCCGGAGGGCCGGTTCCCGGTCGGCACGCTGCCCGAGGCCGACGCGGGGCGGATCGGCGCGCAGACGCATGCGGTGCTGATGTCGTCGGAGACAGCCGGAAAACAGCGGACGATCCACCCTGATATCAAAGCCTCCGACTATGCGCGGGTGCAGGAAACCATCGAACGCGGTCGGCGGGTCCAGGATAGCCCGCGTACACTCATCTACTTCCTGGAAGAGACGCAGGGCTTTGTCAGCGTGGTGAAGGCGACCGAGAGCGGCAAGACGATATTCCTGACCAGCTTCCGGAGGCTGAGCCGGGATGCCGCCAAGCGGGATCGGGAAATCAAACGATTACTGGGCAAGTAAAGAAGGTGAGCGGTGGGGCCTCCCACCCGGCAGATGCCGGAAACCCCACATAGCGCTCCCACCCGAAGGTGGTGCTACGGCCGGGAGAATATCACCGCGTCACGCTCACCCGAGACCTCAGTGTAGACCCCACCGGCCGGTGGCGCAAAAACGCCCCAAAGCGCCCAAAATGCCCAAATCCGTCAGACCGCCTGAGCGCCCGCCTGAGCCGCGATCTCAGAAAAGCGCGCCTACCGGGTATCCTCGAAACCGTTAAATGAATCTGAAAAGATTTAAATGCGGTCTGTGGCATCCACAATCAAACTGCGAGCGAAATTCCGTACCGCCGGCGTTGACGCCGACTTTGCTGGCGCTTAACCTGTGATGTACGTCCTCAAGAAATACCGCTAAGGCCCCTTAGCGGGAATCCACCGCCGCCCCATCCCACAATTGGTCGCATGTACGGTCATCCCGCCATTGTCGTCGCAATGAACGAGTCGCTCAGCCCGGAGCTGGCGACGCTGTGCCTCGAACTCAACGCCCAGCAGGGCGCGCTGCCCGATGTCGTCGAACTGATCCCGGCCGGCCAGCAGGTCATTGGCCGCGACGGCCGCGCCTGGTTGAACGATCAGCCGCAGGCCATCCTCGATGCGTTTGCTGCAGATGGCAAGGATCTGCCCGTTGACTGGAATCACGCCACCGAACTGAAGGCACGCCACGGCGAACCCTCGCCGGCCGCCGGCTGGATCAACAAACTCGAAGTCCGTGACGGCGGTGCGATCTGGGGCCACGTCACCTGGACCGACGCCGGACGCAATTCCCTGCAGGCGCGCGAGTACCGCTACCTGTCGCCGACCTTCCTGTTTGAACGCGAGACCGGCCGCATCACCCGGATGCGTTCGGTCGGCCTGGTCAACAACCCCAATCTGCCGTTGCCGGCACTCAATCAGGAGAGTCTATCCATGCAAGCCAGCGATCTGGGGCGCCTGCTAACGCGCCTCATGAAAGAAAAGAACATCACCACTGCGCAGCTGGCTAAGGCCGGCGGCATCAGTGAATCCACGATGGGTGAAATCCTGCGCGGTGAGATTTCCCGCCCGCCGGACAACCGTCTGGCCGGCTTCGCCCGTGTGCTGGGTGTGTCAGTCGACACGCTCAACAAAACCTTACCTGCAAACAATGGAGAAGATTCCATGAACCTTTCAAAAGCCATTTGTGCTGCCCTGGGGCTGGCTGATAACGCCACCGAGGAACAGGCCATCAGCGCCATCAACCAGCTGCGGACTGACATCGACACCGCCCGCAACGCCCAGGCGACACCGTCACTGGATCTGTACGTGCCACGTGCCGACTACGACGCACAGATCCAGCGCGCCACCAACGCCGAACAGCAGCTGGAGTCGATCAAGACCGAGTCCAGGGACGCTGAAATCAAGGCCGAGATCGAGACCGCGCTCAACGCCGGCAAGATCACCCCGGCCAGCGTCGAGTTCTACACCGCCAGCTGCGCCCAGGATGGCGGCCTGGAGCGCTTCCGGAAGTTCTGCGAGAGCGCGCCGCAGATCGTCCCCGACACCGAGCTGGACAAGAAGAAGCCCGAAGGCGACGGCACGGCGCTGAACGCCGAAGCCCAGGCGGTGGCCGACCAGTTCGGCAACTCGGTCGAGGACATCAAGAAGTACGGCCAGGCCTGAGCCGGGTCAACCCAACGCTACCCATATATAGGAGAGACGCATCATGGCTCTGACAGCCGATCGCAATACCCCCAAAAAAGACGGTGAGCTGATCTCCGTCCCCGTGGCCGCCAACGCCAAGTGTTTTGCCGGCGGGCTGGCGGTTGCAGACGCCAATGGCTACGCCGCACCCGGCTCCACGGCGCTGAACCTGACCTACCTGGGCCGCTTTGAGGAGCAGGTGGACAACACCGGTGGCGCCAACGGCGACAAGTCGGTGGCCGTCAGTCGCGGCAAGGCCTTCAAGTTCGCCAACGACGGCGGCGACCCGGTCACCCAGGCCAGTCTCGGCCAGGTCTGCTACATCGTCGACGACGAAAGCGTGGCGGCCACCAACGGCGCTGGCACGCGATCCGCCGCCGGCGTGGTGGTGTCACTCGATTCCAACGGCGTCTGGGTCCAGTAACCCCGGCACAACTGACTCACTCGGAGATAACGCAATCATGAAATCTGTCCTCACCTTCCTCTCGATGCTGATCGCCAGCGTGCTGGTCTCGGCCGCCGCGTTTGCGGTTGGCGGCCCAACGCCCGACCTGGTGGCCATGACCGGTGGTCATGCAGATACACTGCTGAACCATTCCCTGCCGATGTTCGGCATGGCCGGCCTGCTGATCAACAAGAACACGCTCAGCAACGTGTTCATCAACCTTAAAACGACCTTTAACAAGGCTTTCGATACCGCGCCCAGTGACTGGCAACAGACCGCCATGCTGGTGCCGTCTGGATCCAGTCAGAACGATTACTCCTGGTTATCCCGGTTCCCGCGTATGCGCAAGTGGATTGGTGACAAGGTGGTCAAGGCGCTGGCCGCCTTCAAGTACACCATCGTTAACGATGATTGGGAGGCCACCGTCGAGGTTGACCGTAACCACATCGAAGACGACACCCTGGGCATCTACGCGCCGCAGGCGCAGGAAGCCGGGCATTCATCTGCACAGCTGCCGGATGAGATCGTGGCCGACCTGAAGAACGCCGCGTTCACCAGCCTGTGCTACGACGGCCAGTTCTTCTACGACACCGATCACCCGGTGGGTGATGGTGACGGTGGCACGGTCCTGTTCAGCAACAAGGGCACCGCCAAGCTGTCGGCCGCCACGGTCGCCGCCGCCCAGGGCAGTTATGGCAATGCACGCACGGCCGTCATGAAGTTCACCGACGACGAAGCGCGCCCGCTGGCGCTGGTACCCGATACCCTGGAGGTACCGCCGGCGCTGGAAACCACCGCACGCGTCCTGCTGGAGAATGATGAGCTGGAGGACGGCACCAAGAACCCGTTCAAGGGGACTGCCAAGGTGTTGGTCAATCCGCGCCTCACCTCCGACACCGCCTGGTTCCTGCACGTGACCAGCCGCCCGGTCAAACCGTTCATCTACCAGGAGCGCAAGAAGCCGGTGTTCGTCTCCCAGACCGACATGAACGCTGACGATGTGTTCAACCGCCGCATGTACAAGTTCGGCGCCGAAGCCCGCGCCGCTGGCGGCTACGCCTTCTGGCAGATGAGCTATGGCTCGGACGGCACCGTATAAGCGAATACCACGCCGCTGGCTGTTGATCCGCAGGGGGTGTCTGTCACCCCTGCGGGGAAGCCGGGACAGACTTAACCGGTGAACCTTCGCGTGTTGGATAGCCGGGGATTGGTGTAGGCAGAACACGCACACATTACACATGAGGGGTCATCCGATGGCAGGCAAGACAGAAACCCAAACAGGCGCCAAAAATGCAGGCGGCAAGAAGCCCGCCCTGAAAATCCACGCCACGCAGGACAGCCGCTGGCGCGCCGGCATCAACTTCGGCCGCGAGCCGCAGACGATCCTGGTCTCCAGGTTGAGCAAGAAGAAGATCGAGCTGCTCAAGGCGGATCCGATGCTGGTGGTTGAGGAAGTGGGAACTTAACCAGGAAGCGATATGAGCAAAAAGATTGAACCGAACGCTATTGCCGGACTGGTTGCCTACGTAGAGACGTCGCCAGGCGTATTTGAAACCTACTCCGTAGCCGCAAAAAAGAATGGCTCTATCAACATAGCTCGCCCTTCCGATGTGTTTGGCGAAATAACCTTTGGCGAGATTACCGGAACAGGTTCAGCCGTACAGACGGATATGAACTTTGCTGGAATAAGAGGTTTCTCGATTATGGCGTACGCGCTTGATGAGGCGTTTGTAGGCAGTGCAGTTGTTTACGCCGCACTGAACAACACCTCATTCAATGACCCGCAGACACCGGGTCAGCGTTGGGTCATCCCGGTAGGCAGCAACCTGGTCGTCCCGTGCGACGGGTTTCTGACCACGCCGACAAAACTCAGCATATTCCAAGCATTGCCTGCAGACGTTGCCCTGCAGTGGGGGGTCGTTGAGTGAACTATCCATTCATTATGGTCAGTGCTCCGCGTTCAGGTTCACACATGTTGGCGACTGCACTAGGGTCACACCCAGCGCTAAATTTTGAGGGCGAGTATAGAGATCCCAACAAGTCGCGCATCAATGAGGTGATGAATTTCACCCTCGTCCATGCGATGCCCTACAACGTGGAACTGTTATCCAGTGCGCCTGACAAGGTCATCGTGATTCGCCGCAATCTGACAGACCGCTACCTGAGCAAGCTGATCTCGCGTAAGAACAGTAATGGCGTGAAAGTCAAATTTCACTACACGGCACCAGAACGTATCGATCTGGGTACCATTCCTGTCCCGAAAGAACTCGACCACATTAATGTGATTGATCACTCACAAGTTCTGCTCGATGCATTTATCTCAGATCATCATTCAGCACTGGTGATGGACTATGACGACCTGACCGGCGGTGTTGATACGCGGGAGTTCAGCGCATCGGTTTCAGATGAAATCTGTGATTACCTGGGTATCGAAAGACTTGCTTTGCGTCCGAGCACCTACAAGCCCGCCATGAATTACAAAATCGAGTCTGAGCAATGAACAGGATAATCTCACCAAACTACGAAATTGAAGATATTCGTTTCGCCGACGATTTCATGCGCAGCGGCGTTCTCATCGGTTCTGCGCCGGATAAAAATCCGGCAGACGATAGTTGGTCGGGTAACGCTGATATTTCGTACCCAAGTTTTCCAGCGTCGGTAGCGAATGGCGTACTCGATTTTCCTGGTAGCGATCCTACTGACCAGGTCAATATCGGGGTCGGCGGCGTTATCAACGCTGTCAAGATGAATATCGGGCGGAACAACGATAATAGTCAAAACATTGATGTTTATATGGGGGTTTCAGATGCAGCCTCCAGGACTGGAAAGCTTACCAATAACACCTTCACCGGCGTCGGTATAGGCCTAAGAACGGAGACCAACGGTACTGATATAGCTGTGCGGGTGCGAACCTATTTAGCTGGTGTTGTAACAACTCATCAGACGTTTTCTGAGTATTTGTTGCTACCTGCAGCGAGCCGATTTGTTAACGTGATAAGGTCTGCAACCAGCTTCACGCAGGTCTACTTCAGCTTCGATAAAAAGACACGAGAATCCATCGTACGCATAAACTCAGTAGAAAATCGCGTCGTCATACCTCAAGTCAACTTTGATTCGCTGGATTTCTCAGGCACACGCCTGTTCATTTCAGGATCGGCGAATACCAATGGCGTGAATCTCGCTAACTTGAGAGTTTACTAATGCCGGAAACGCCTATTGCGATCCGCTATACATCGACGAAAACGACAGCAAAAATGTCGGTATTTTCGCTATCCAATGCCGCCGCAACTGTCGTTGTCAATGGCACTACCTACAACATAGCGGCGTGGGCGTCTGTTGGAACAGATGGGGATAGCGTAACGAATGGGGATTCATCTGCAACGCAACCGGTAGCGCTGTACCGAGCGGACATTGCAATAGCCGGTCTGGGCCAGAATATGAAATACCCTGGTACGGTTACCCAGGGCGCAAACACTATAAACATCACGGTATGCACAGACTTTGGCGACAATGATGCCAGCGTCGCAGTCGTGACTTGTTACCGGTGTGGATTTGGAACAAGTAAGGGAATATGGGGGTACATCCACGCAGAGTATGACGCCGGGCGCAATATCCGCGCATTGTTGCATGTCGACGACCACGGCTACACGGACGGATATGCGGTGGTCGCAGCAGGTGGTAACCAACGGTGGAATGGGGTCGACCCAAGGAGCGCCACAGTAAAAACCACGTACGGTTACGTTGTCGGCTATGCCGCATTTATGGGGCTTCTAGCCAACGAAACGCAAATGCATGACACTGACATGATCTGGTGTCACCACAACCTGCCCTCTTATGTGTGGACAGGTGATCACGAGATCACTAATAACCCGGAAAGATCTGGGGATGTGACGACTGCATGGCGAGATAAGGCGCTGGCAGCGTACAAACAGACCATTGGCGCAGTTATGCCGGAACTGAATCCTGCACATGCTGCAGCTGTGAACGTAGTCGGACCGATGGAGTTGATCGGTATTGACCGCGCATTCACCGTCATGAACAACTCTGCGATCTATGATATTTCGGCGCAGGTAAATTCGGGTGGTATATCCGCTGGACAGCGCTGGCTTGGTGTCACGCAAATCACCGATATTAAATCGGCCCTCAACACAAGTAGCCCGTTCAAGGTTTTGATGAGTGGCGCGCAGTCATATTTCGTTTCTGACCAGGCTGAACGCCTGGCTATCGATGCGGAACTTGTTTTTGCCGACCTGGCGCATTCCGGAAGCCAGGATCCGATTGATGGTTTAACACTCGATGCCAGCGGTGCATCTGAATGGAATGAGCTGGTCAGGGAGCCAGGCGGAATATGCGATGTAGCCAATAGCTACGGGGCAGCATTTGTCGCTTTTCATGGTGACACGCACTACCCGATGGAGCGGTATGCATACAAACCACCAGAGGGAAACAAGGCTCTGTTGTCTATGATGCAGTTTTCTATGGGGTCATGTAATGGATGGCACCAGCACGGATTACACCGAACGAAGCAGGCGCCGTCAGGGTATAAGGGCGTTCAGATACGCTGGCAAACAAAAGACATCACAGAGACACAATTCAGCCCGGGTGTGGCGAACACCGGAATTATCGCAGATCTGACGCAGCAGCATGATGGCGGTTGGGAACTGTCTGTGGATTTTGTCCGGTCGGTCGGTGAAAGCGCTGCTGGGACCGTCGAGAGAACCACGAAGGTTTACTCTGGCGCTGTGCTACAGGCCCCTGATGGAATGCGGCAAGCCTTCCTATGATCTACGCCACCCCACAAAACTTGCTCGACTGGTTCGACGCCCAGGAACTCGCGCAGCTCGCGACACCCAAGCGCTACCCTGTCGTCGATACCGTACTCCTGGAACTCACCGTCTCCGGCGGCAATCGCTCCGCCTACACGCAGCCAGAGATCGATGCGGCCGATGCCGCCCTGGTCGTGATCAACGAGGCATTGGATGCTGCTGACGCCATCATTGATTCCTACGTCGGCAAGCGCTACGAACTGCCACTCTCACAAGCCCAGATCGACGCCAGCCCATTACCGCGCCACGCGGGCGATATCGCCCGCTACCAGCTCACCGATGACCAGGAAGTCGATACCATCACCAAGCGCTACGATCGCGCCCTGCGTTGGCTGCGCGATCTGGCCGAGGGCAAAGCCAGCATCGGCGCCGGTGAGCCGGCGGCCGCCAGTGCCGGCGCCGTGGTGGTCTCAGGTCCGGAACGGATCTTCACCCGCAACACGCTCAAGGGGCTGTAATGACCGGCGCACGCTTCAGCATCGAGATGCAGGGCATGGACCGGGTTCGCGCCGTGCTACGGCGCATGGCAAAGCCAAACCTGCGGCCGCTGCTCGATGCACTTGGCGCGGAAGGCGAGTCACAGACGCGCCGGCGGATCGACGAAGAAAAGACCGCCCCCAACGGCACGCCCTGGGCGCCGCTATCACCCGCCTACCAGGCCCGCAAAGACAAACTCAAGCCCGGTGTCGGCCTACTCGAATATGAGGGCGATCTGAAAGACAGCCTGACCTATAACGTAATCGGCAATAGCGAAGTCGAATGGGGCAGTAACGTCCTCTACGCCGCCATCCATCAGTTCGGTGGCGCCGGAGTGGGCAAGGCCATTCCGGCACGGCCCTACCTCGGCCTGTCTCATGAGAACCAGGCCGACATGGACGCCATCGTGACGGACTGGGCGCGAGGGCTGATCACATGACGATACGCCAGGCGATCGAGCAACGGATCAAGGCACAGGACACTGCGAACAACTTCCGCGAAGTGGCCGGCGCGGCGAACCTGCGCGGTGTACTCGAATCGCGCGTCTCAGCACCCGCCTGCTACGTGTTCAGGCTGCGTAACAACCCCGGCGGGAACACGCTCGATATCGGCGTCTCACAACGCGTCGTGGAAAGCTACGCCGTGGTCGTGGTCACCAGCAACAAGCGCGATGCCCGTGGTGGTGACAGCTCCGATGAAAACGAAGCGCTGTGCCAACAGGTCGATGCGGCACTGCTCAACTGGACCCCCGATCCCGCTGCCGAGCCACTGGAATACGGCGGCGGCAGTCTGGTCAGCCTGGCCGGCGGCACCATGTACTGGCAAGACATCTACACCACCGCGCGGTTCCGCCGCGCCGTCAGGAGACAACACCGATGAAAGAAGGCGGAAGCTACATCAAAGACAAGGGCAAACCGGCCCGGTTGGTCGAGCGCACGAAAGAGCATCCGGAAGGCAACAGGCCACGGGATCAGCACGGCCAGCCACTGGACGCGCCGAAGCCTGTATCGAAACCCGTAGCGAACACCAAAGGCAAGGAGTAAACCGTTATGGCCATCAAGTTCCGCAGAAAGATCGTGCTGTTCGCCATCGAGGGCGTCTACGGCACCGATGCCGCGCCGACCGGCGCTGCAAACGCCATCCTCACGCATGGCCTGACGATCCGGCCGATGGAAGGCGAAACCGTCAACCGCGACGTGGACCGCCCGACGCTCGGCAACGACCTGTCAATCCATGTGGGCACCCACGTCGTGGCGGAGTTCGACGTCGAACTCGCCGGCGGCGGCGCAGTCGACACCCCGCCCGCCTGGGGCGTGCTGATGCGCGCCTGCGGAATGGCGCAGACGATCAACGCCACCGTCGATGTGCAGTACGACCCGGTCAGTGCCAATGAAGAATCCGGTACCATGTACCTGCACTTTGGCGGGCAAAAACACGCAATGGTGGGTGCGCGCGGGACCTGGACCATCCAGATGGACCCGAAGGGCATCCCCTACCTCAAGTTCAGCTTCACGGGCCTGTGGGTCGACCCAGCCTCCGTGGCGGATCCCGTACCCAACTTCGCGGCGTTCCAGACACCGCTTGCGGTCACCAACGCCAACACGCCGACGTTCAACCTGCACGCCAATGCCTTCAACCTGCTGAGTCTGAACATCGACCAGGCCAACGATGTGGTCTACCGCAACGTGGTCGGCAGCGAGTCGGTACAGATCACCGACCGCAAACCGGCGGGCAAGGTGACGATCGAGGCGCCCGTACTTTCAACGTTCAACGCGTTCACGGTGGCCAAAGCCAACACCACCGGCGCCCTGCAGCTGGTGCACGGCACGATAGCCGGCAACATCATCCAGGTGGATGCACCGACCGTACAGCTGCTGTCACCGAACTACAGTGAGTCGGACGGCATTCGATCGCTGGAAATGGACCTGTCGCTAATCCCCTCCAGCGCCGGTGACGACGAAATCAAGATCACCACCAAATAACCGACTCTTAAGGAGCGTTTAACCCATGTTTAAACTGGCCTCAAACACCACCTTCAAGCGCGAAGTCACCGTAGTCATCCCAACGGATGACGGCACGTCGAAAGGTACATTTACCGCCACCTTCAAGCGCCTTCCCCAATCACGCATCGATGCCCTGGTATCCGATGGCGAAGAAGACGGCGGTGATCGCGCGCTCCTCAATGAAATCCTGGTCGCAGTCGACGGCATTGCCGACGCCAACGGCGACCCGATGCCGTCGGATGACAAGACACTCGATATGGTCAAGGACGATGCCTGCGCGCGCGTAGCGATGGTCTCGGAGTACTTCCACATCATCCAGGCAAAGAATCAGCGAAAAAACTGATTGACGCGGCTCGTCACTGGGCCGCGCGTAAACCCGAAGGTAGTGACGATGTGGAGGCGGACCTGGATGCCTGGGACGCCTCCGATGATGTAAAAGCGGCGTACAGCCAGTCACAGGAACAGGATGAATTCGAAGTCTGGCCGGAAAACTGGGACACGGTGCAACTGTTCCTGCTGGTACAGACCCAGTGGCGCACCGGATCAATGGGTGGCGTGATCGGTCTGGACTATACCGCCATCGATAGTGCGGTGAGGTTCGCAGAGATGGATGTCACGCCGGAGATGTTCAAAGGGTTGCGGGTGATGGAGTCGTCAGCGGTTAACGCCCTTAATGAGGAACGCTGAGCCAGTATGTCTGAGCTTGATGTAACACTTCGATTGAAAGCAGACGGATCAGGCCTTGTCGGTCAGGTCCGCGTGTCACAGCGGGAACTCGACAAACTGGCGCAAAGCACCAGCAAGGCGGGCAAATCAGCCAAGGGCGCGGCACGTGATACCGATAAGTTTACTTCTTCAAACCAGCGTGGCGCGAAAAGTGCAAAGACCTTAAACGACCGCAGTAAAAACCTTGGGCGGACATTGATCGGCCTGGTAGCTACGTATGTAAGCCTCAGAAAAGCATCTGAATTCGTCGCCGATTTCAAAAAGCAAGAGCAGGCGGTCGCCGCACTGGACGCCTCGATCACCAGCATGGGGCGAACCACGGTTGGGCTGTCCCAGAATCTTCAGAACCTTGCCGCACAGATACAGCGTCAAGGCATCATTGGTGATGAGGCCATTATCCAGGGCCAATCATTCCTCACAACGTATTCCGATATCGCCGATAACGTCTTGCCGCGCGCGACACGTGTGATGGTCGATCTTGCTGCAAAAATGGGTGGCGATGTTGTCAGTGCCGCTAACCTGGTCGGCAAGGCCAGCCTGGGGATGACCGGCGAACTCAGCCGTGTCGGCATCACACTTTCAGATGAGGCAAAACGCACCAAGGACTTTACCCTTATCCTGCGCGACATGGAAAGCCAGGTCAGTGGCATCAATAAGGCACTCGGTCAAACCGCGACTGGCGGCATTGACCAGTTCAAAAATGCGCTAAGTGACTCGAATGAAAAACTTGGACTGACCATATCGCTGGTTGAGAGTTCTTTCCTGCAAGAGCTGGGCAAGAATCTTGATATCAGCACGAATCAGGCTATTACCTGGTCAGAATCGCTGTTTGAAGGTGCTGCGGTTGTGATCAAAGGTTTTGCTCTTATCTCGACAAGTGTTCTCGGTGTTGTTGACGCGTTTAACATCTTGAGATTGGCTGATGCAGAGCTTGAATTAAGACTTGTGCAAGGTGCTTCTTTAGTGAGTGAAGCCTATTTCAATCTGAGGCACCCATTCAGTGAGTTGACAAAACAACAAAAAGAGGTGATCGCAAAAAACAAACTTACTGTCCTTCAATTCAAGGCAGAAATTGCTGATATTAAATTAGAATTATCAGAATTAGGCAGCAACCTGCCACTGGACAAAGCCAACGCGCTCATCGATGCATCGCGCAAGAAGTTCGATGAATTACGCGCTTCAGCAAATCAGTCTGCAGCAGCACTCAACAGCACGGCCAAGGCACAAAATAATGGCGCAAAAGCCGCCTTCAAAATGAGTGATGCGCAGAAGTCCCTGTTGGACAGACTCCTCCCGGTACGCAAAGCGCAAAAGGACTATAACCAGTCACTGAAGGAACTCAATGCGCTCAAGCCACACCTGTCCGCTGCTGAATATCAGAAGGCCTTAAAGGCACTCAATAAAGAGCTGAAATCAGCGATCGATAAATCCAATGGCCTCGCCAAGGCTGTAAATCCGATCGCACAGATCTACAAGGACACAGCAACAACAATACGCCAATCCTTCCGCGATACCTTCCGGCAGGTGCTCGATGATGGCGTAGATGGATTCAAGGGGCTTGCCGATAAGGTTAAAAATATTTTCAAAGACTTGCTTGCGGATCTCCTGACATTGGCGGCATCGAGGAAAATCATTATCCCGATCGTCACCAGCGTAGGCAGCTCACTGGGTATTTCACAGTCTGCCATTGCCAGTGTCACACAGCAATTAGGTGGTGGAGCAGCCGGTACAGCCGGGGGCGCACCCACTGGCATCGCTGCATCCCTATCCAAGGTGCCATTCATCGGCCCCGCGATCGCGAAATTCCTGCCCGGTGGCGCAGGCGCTGCAAGTGCGGCGGGTACCACTGGAGCCGGGTTTATCAACGTCCCAGGCCTTGGGCCACTGAGCACGGCCTCACTCGGCACGGCCGCGCTTGCGCTCGGAGCAGGATTCGCCGGCAATCGCTTAGGCAACTTCGCCTCCGGGCAACTCGGAATCCGCACGAATGACGGTGGCACAGTCGGCAGCGTTGTTCTCGGAGGCGTTGGCGCTTTTTTCGGTGGTCCGATCGGTGCAGCTATCGGTTCATTCGTGGGTGATATCGTCGGCAACGCCATCGGTAGCGCCCTCGGCTTCGGCAAGTCAAAGGTCAAAGTCCAGGTCGGCACAGCCACGGATTTAAGCACCGCCCAGGCCGCACGCTTCAATAACGTGCGCACCACGCCATTCGGCGTCGTCGGTCTGACGGATCGAAGCAACAACTTCGGCGGCGGATTAGGTAAGGGGATAACCGACCTCCTGTCCACCATCGATACGACCATCGCCAAGCTGCTCACCACCTCACAGGTCGCTACGGTGAAGGCCGGTCTCACAAAGGGAAGCATAGGCGTCGGAACGCGCATCAAAGCCCATAAATTCGATAACGAGATTTTCACAGTGGCCAAAGAGCGCCTGGTCACTATTATCGATTCGCTGGCCAACAATCAGGTGGCATCGAAACTACTCGATGGGATAGCCGCCAAACAAGGTAATGTGAAAGCCCTGGTCAACAAGGCCGGTGAGATCGTGCAGTTGATCAACTTGTTCAGGGACCCGGGTGAGCCGATTAACGCGGCGCAGCAGGCGATCAACGCCCTGAACAGCAAGTTCGACCAGCTGGCAGGCGCCGCCAAGAAACTCGGCTTCAGCATTCAGGAGGTCGAGCGCAAACGTAGCGAGCAGATCGCCAAGCTGGGATCGGATTTTGATAAATCGATACGTGACCAGATTCTGGCGATTCAGGATCCGGCAAAGCTCGCGCTTGAGAATCAGGCAAAGGTTGCCCAGGAGCGGATCGATAATGCCACGGCGTTGGGCCGTAAACTCAACGAAGTCGAGCGGCTAACCGCACTGGAGCGAACACAGATCATCCAGGAGCAATTCGGCTCACTCAATGACCTGATCACGCAGCTCACGCGTCAATCGCTCACGCCGGTGCAGCAGATCGATGCGCTGGTGGCGGATTTCAATACGGCGCTCGCAGACAACAACATCGGTTCGCTGAACGCCACAGCACAGAATTTGATTGCTGCTGGCCGTGACGCGTTCGCATCAGGACCGCAGTTCCAGCAACTGACAGACCAGCTGGTGGCGGCGCTCTTGGCTGTTCAGGACCGCAACGCCACGAATCAGACGTCTGACCTGCCACCGATTTAGATAACGTTCGCCCTTGATGGACGTGTCATACAGGAACAGACGATCAATGACATACTCGCCAGGAGTCAGCAGGGAGAGATTGTAGTGCACGCTAACGGAGTGGCGCCATGACGACGCTGGCCCAGCACCTCCAGCGCCTCGATACTGAAAAGGTATTGCTGGTCGATATCGATCCAAATGGCGCCTCACCGGTCTACCTGTCGGACACACCGTACTTCACGGAACCCGGTGATGCGGTGGCAAACCAGCCGTACTCGCCGATTATTGCCGAAGGCGGCGTACCGCGCCTGTCACGCAGGATCCAGGAGGTTTGGGGTGGGCAATCCGTACCGGCCTGGGGGCCACTGACGCTGGCCACCAAAATGGCGGGCAACACCGATCTGTCAACGGCTGATATACGCGATAAGTTGCTACGCCTCTGCCTGACGGGACCGCGAAGTGAAATCGCCTGGTCAGACAGGGCGATCGTGTTGGAGGGCATCATAGGCGAGCGCTCAGGAAACCCCGACGAAGGCATTACCGTCCAGGTGCTGGATCGCCAGGCACAGTTTAATGCCATCGAGATTCCAGCCGCCGTGTATGACGGCACAGAGAGCGCGAACTTCCCACCGTCAAACATCGGCAAAGCAAAGCCGCTGTGCCTCGGCACCTGCCGCAACATAACACCGGTGTTCATCGATACGTTAAACCTCGTTGCACAGGTGAATGACGGGCCAATTCAGGATGTGACGGCCGTTTATGACAACGGCATAGCATTGACGAAAGTGGCCGGCGCTCCGGCCGCTGGTGAGTTCAGCGTTGATACCGTTAACGCGACCATCACGCTCGGCGTAAAACCTACTGGCCAGCTGACCTGCGACGTCCAGGGCATGATGGATGGCGCTACCTGGCTGAGTTCGACGACGCAGATTATCGACTGGCTATCACGCACCTATGGCAGTGTCGTACCAGCGGATATCGATATCACCGGCCTGCCAGCAGATGCCATCGGCATTTACATCAACACACGCCAGCGGCTCGCCGATGTCATCACCAAACTGATGCAGGGGATCATTGGATGGTGGGGGTTTACACGCCAGAGCAAGCTGCGTGCGCGGCTGTTCACAGTGCCGGTGTCAGGTGGAGAAGTATTCGATGAAACACGGCAGTTGTCAGATATTAAATGGCGCGAGGAGCGCGATGTTATCTGGTCAGTGCCCTTGCTCTATGGACGAAACTGGACACGTATCACCCAACCTGCATCAACAGTATCTCTGGATTACAGGACATGGTTGTCCAGTGAGGGCTATGAGTCACCTGTCGACGATGTGACAGTGAAGTCAAAATATTCCTATGCCATCACGGCAAAGCGGATTGAAACCTTTTTTGATAATGAGACACCCGCAGTCGCTGTCGCGATCCGGGCCATATCGCTATTCGGCGTAAAGCGGAAAAGGACGACGGTAACGGTGCCGTTTACAGATCCACCCTTAGAGCTTGGCGATTCGTCTTCACTGATTGATACCAGTGATGTTGATGGAGACCACATTGTCACGGGCATGGTCGACAAGTGGGATGGCGAGATTCCTCTCATTGACCTGGAGGTATGGGGATGAATCAGCCGATCATGCTACTACACGATAACCAGGTCGACAGGGCGGTGCTCACAGCGTCGTCACAGGCCGCAGCCATGCCCGTCACGAACCTGCAGGACCCACAACGAACGATCATGTACAGGTCTGCACAGGGCGGCGTGCAAAGCATTGATATCACGCTGGCAGCCGACGAGGACCAGGTTCAGGCCTTCGCGCTGGTAGACCACAACCTGACATTGTCAGGAACGGTGACATTGGAAGCCTGGAGTGATGCGCTCGGTGGTGCAACACAGGTACTGAACCAGATATTACAGCCCTACCAGCCAACGTATGGCTACGGCGCATTACCGTATGGTGAGGGTTTGTACGGTGGTTTTGATATCTTTATCAGCGGTCTGTCAATCGCTGATGCGAGGTCAGTTCTAAGACCAATACTGATGGCAAAAATAGCCCCGGCTTTAACGGCAAGATACTGGAGGATCACGTTCAATGATCCAACCGTATCGTACTATCAATGTGGCATTGCCTATTTAGGACCAGGGTGGTCTCCGCAAGAGAACTTCAGCTTTGGATCGGGACGATCAAGGCAGAATCGTACACGGCGGCGTGAGTCGAGAGGCGGTCAATATTATGGGAATCCACGTACTGACCGGACCATTCTGTCGTTCTCTCTGGACTGGCTAACGGATTCGGACAGGGACCGTATCTGGATCATTCATATGCTGCTCGGTAAAAACAAGCCCTTCATCCTTGTGCAACGCCCTATTGGTGGCTTTGAGCAAGAATCAACAACCTACTATGGCGTGTTTGACCAGCTCACTCTACGCCAGGCGTTTGCTGGCAATGCAAACGCACCCGTTCAATTTCAGGAGGTGCTCTAGTGGCTGACACACTGACTCAAAACCTTAAACTCATTAAGCCTGATCCAGGCAGCAATGGGTGGGATGGTAAGCTGAATGGTGATTTAGACCTTCTCGACTCGATCATCACTGGTTATATCAAAATCAGTGATGTAAAGACTTCAGGTACCAGTGGCGGGACATTTAACGCTGGCGCATGGCAAACACGCGATCTAAATACAACGGATTCAGATGTCAACAACCTATCCGCTCTTGCGGGTAATCAGATAACCCTGGAACCAGGAACTTATGTGGCTTATATAACATGTCCGGCATGGACTGTTAATGGGAACCAATCCAGGTTGAGAGACGTCACGAATTCTGTGACAGTCCTATTGGGGACAAATGAACAAGGCGTCAACTCAACGAGCAGGTCCGTCATTTCGGGCCTCTTCACTATCAGTTCACAGACCGTTTTCGAAGTCCAACATCGGTGTCAAAGCAGTAAAGCATTTAATGGATTTGGGTTTGCGCTGTCGTGGGCTAATGAAGTTTATACATCTGCTGAGTTCCGTAAGATAGGATGAATGATCCGATATTTAGAGGTTGGCGAGTTCCTCCAGAGTTCAAGTCTGACGGATGCACATTTTCACCAGACAGGTTTTTTGGTAAAGATCTCAAGCCAGCTTGCAAACTCCACGACTTTCTGCGTCGGCATGCGATTGTGCCAGTCAAAGAAGCCGATCGAATCTTCCATGCATACCTGATTGAGCTTGGCGCACCACGTTGGCTGGCCCGTCTATACTGGTTTGCTGTGAAGATAACCAGAAACTGGTTCAGGCGAACACAGCCACTGCCTGATAAGTGGGATGAGTACCGCGAACCGCTACTCGAGGCGAATTAAAGAGAGAGGGCGACCGGCCACGTGCACGAACACGTGACCGGACCCCAACCCACAGTGGGATATCACTGTGAGCCAGGCAAGGCCCCCTGCCACGTCGAGGTGATCAACGATATCAATGGTGAACTGGTGAATCTGTACCGGGTCATCAAACACCATTTAGAGGAGTTTATCAGGCAGTTTAAATGGGCTTTGAGCAGCCGCCAGATCTACGAATGGCACCAGATGACCGAACCGGAAACCCTGACCGATATCCAGCGGGCTGCCCGGTTTTTCTACCTGCAGAAACTGTCATTCGGGGGTAAGGTCCAGGGCCAGGTATTCGGCACGGCCACCACCTCGCCGCCACGCCTGAACCTGCTCCGGATCGAGGAGGATATGAGCCAGGCCCACCTACGGCTGCAGTCTGCCCATATCGAGAATTTGCCCTGGCAGAAGGTTGTGGATAAGTATGATAGAGCCCACACGCTCTTCTACATGGATCCGCCCTACTGGGCCACAGAAGGGTATGGTGTCGAGTTCGGCCTGGAGCAATATGATCAGATGGCTGAGCTGTCCAGATCCATAGCCGGATCGATGGTCATCAGCGTCAATGATCACCCGGAAATGCGGCGTGCTTTCGATGGCCTCCACATGGAGACGCTGGGGATCACCTATACGGTCGGCGGCGGCGACGGTAGTGAGGCTCAGGAGCTGCTTATCTGGAATCAGAATGCCGAGGACGGCCCCAAGCAATCGGCCACATTGGCGCTTTTTTAGTCAACGCAAACCATGTTGAAACGCACCGCAAACCAAGTCGCGCTTTACATGAAAAGTTAAATAAACCGTCCCCCGTTAACCGGGAATTGCCGTTGAAGGGTGGGTGAAATCGTCACGGGTGGTACGCCTTTTCGCCGGCAACGGTTTGCCCGCTACGCGGGTTCCCTGCGCT
>Ga0114931_10002912_pt1 | contig 21720 bp, 25 predicted proteins | sample 2SBtaG_FD_89579 | JGI IMG/M metagenome (GOLD analysis project Ga0114931, IMG submission 89579) | Deep subsurface microbial communities from Kolumbo volcano to uncover new lineages of life (NeLLi) - 2SBTROV14_V59a metaG | ecosystem: Environmental > Aquatic > Marine > Volcanic | place: Kolumbo... | reverse complement strand
GGGGGCGCCAGGAGTGTAGCATGGCTCAAGAAAAGACCCATCCGGAACCCCTGGCGAGCCCGATTTACGAGGCGAAGCTCCCGACGGGCCAGTCCGTGAAGATGCGAGAGCTGACGGGGATGGATGAGCTGCACGCCATGGCGGAAATCGGAGAGGCCGACAATTCCCAGGCCCGCACCCGACTCCAGTGGTCTCTCATGGCCCGGTCCATGGTAGAGATCGACGGCGCGCCAGTGGACCCCTCGCTGATGACTCCGGAGGCCTTCCGGAACCGCTTCGCGCGCAAGGACTGGTTCTGCCTCCTCGAGCTCTTCGACACGGTCCAGAGCCCGGAGGAAGCGGAGGCGGAGTCCTTTCGATCCAGCATCCGGGTCACCGCTTGACGCCCTGGCGTTCGAGCTGGTCTACCTGGGGCGAAAAGCTCACCAGCCGGCGGATGTAGCCCTGGCGCTTCCGAGGCCCCTCCGTAAGCGCATGGTACAGGCGACATCCTGGCTCCTCGGGGAGGAGGCTCCAGAAACGGGCGGGGAGGCATAGATGGCCGGCAGCACCACCGTCTACGACATCGTCACCCGCTATCGGGTGGACGATCATGCCTCGCATGGATTGCGAAACTACAACCGCGAGGCCCGCGCGGCCGCTCGCCAGAGTCGAGGCCTAAGCCGGTCCATCGGATCCGTCTCGGGTGGCATCGCACTCATGGGACGCCGGCTGCTCCCCATGATTGGCGGACTCACCGCCGGTGGCACGGCGGCGGCTGCACTGACCAAGACCTTTCTGAATCTCAAGACAGCCCAGGAGTCCACACTCTCGATCGCTGGGCTCTTCAATCTCGCTTTCAAGTACGATAACAACCCGGGCAAGAACTTCGCCGAGTCGATGAAGGCGAGCCGCGGATTCGTCCGCGAGCTGGTCCATGATGCGGCCCGCCTCCCCGGAACCCTCTCCGATTTCGTCCGCGGCGCGAACACGCTGATGCTCCCCGTCCTGTCTGCCGGCGGCTCCACGAAGACGGTCCGAGACCTGATCGCAAGCCTCGCGATCATTCAGCCGGTTGCATCGACGGATATGTACACGCTCATGCGAAACGCCATGATGGCGATCCAGGGGCGCGCCCGCATCCAGGAGCCGCTGTTCCCGCTCCTGCGCAACCTAAGTGGACTCAACACCCAGCAGTTCAATGCGCTGACACCCGCTAAGCGACTCGATGTCCTGACGAAATCGCTCGACAGAATGGCCGCATCGAAGGGACTCCGGGCTGGCGTCGCGCAACTCATCGACACGCAGTTCACGACATTGTCCGACAATCTGTTCGGCCTAGAGGGAATCCTCGGTAAGCTCGGGGCCGATCCTTTCCAGGGACTGATTGAAGGTCTCAAATCGCTGAACTCCTATCTCGACAAGCACAAGAAGGGCATCATCTTCGCCGCGGGACTCTTCACCGGCGGATCCCGTCAACAGCTCGGGATAACTGCCGAGCAGGAGAAGACATTCCTCCGCGAGCCGAAGATCAAGCATCTGGACTTTCTGGGTGGCGCGACGAGCCTGGGGCAGTATCTCAGTAGCGGCGTCGCGAAGGACATCATCCGCCGGAGGGCGCTGAATCTCTACCTCGAGCACCATCCATCCATCAACCCGGTCAACTATGACCCAGGCATCATCCCCTTCAAGGGCAAGGAGTTCCAGGGATACATCGCGGATTCCCGGCGCCTACTGATCGAGATGATGCATCAGACGACCCTGCATCCACCGGCTCCCAAGGGCACGAATCGCCTCAATCTCCACGGCGACTCGGTCACGAACAACATCGCGATCAAGGTGGACCTCAAGAGCGACGAGAGCCCGGAAGCGATCGCAGTCAAGCTCGGGAAAGCACTCCGAAAGGCGAGCCAGAAACCCACCGTGGCCCGACGTGCCCCCAATCTGAACGCCCAGCCCAACACGGTGAACTGACGCCATGCCCGGCAAGGTGATCTACCCCACCGCGTGGATCAACCTCTATCTATTGCTGGACGATTTCGGGCAGCCCGAGCCGGATCGCCTCATCACGCTCTCGGGAACACCGATTGAGCTGCACGTCGAGAAGAACGCCTACACCGAGGCGGACACCGTCGAGGTGGTGCTCGACCTCGAAGACTTCCCCTTCGATCCGCGGATCATCCGGGGCGCCACGGTCGAGGCCTTCGCAGCCGATGCGGAACAGGTAGACGACGCGGCGACCTTCTGGCGCGGGAAGTCCATGGACGAGCTGCGCCAGCTCGCGCTCTTCGCCGGCGTGATTGACGAAGACGAAGCGACATTCGACGAAAAGCATCGCCACATCCGACTGAAGGGCCGCGATTACACGGCCTTCATGCTGGACGCCGAGATGCCGGTTCCCACCCTCGCCTGGGTCAAGGACGGCAAACGCCTCTCATTCCGAGAGCTGATTCGGGTCATTCTCGACAAGCGCAAGACCACCGAGAACCTCGTGGTCGAGGTGCGTGGGGACCTCCCCGAAATCTGCCCCGCGGAGTACAAGCGGCGGGCGGACAAGCAAACGACCTCCGGCAAGGCGACGACTGACAAGACGTCGAAGCGGAAGACCCGCGATGGCGAGACAATCTGGGACGTCATCCAGGAGATCGCCCTCGAGGCGGGCCTGATCGTCTATGTGGACCTGGACACGGTGGTCATCCGCGAGCCAGCAACCATCTTCGGGACGAAGCTCGACGAGCGGCGCCTGGTGACCTACACGCTTGGATCGGACGTCGCCTCGCTCGTGAAGACCCGCATGCTGGGCCGCCAGAGCGACATTGGCGTCCTCGTCACGAGCTTCTCGAATGGCGTCTCCAGATTCGCGCGATCGTTCGAGGGATCAAAGGCGGCAGCATCGGGAGTGAGGAAGGAGGTCGCGGCCTCCGGGCTCGGCGCCTCCGCCGGCAATCGCATCGTCGACACTGAGAAGAGCGATGCCACCCACCTCCGCCGCTTCGTCGTGCGAGGCATCGAGGACCAGACCCAGCTCCAGCGGATTGCCGACCAGCTCTCCCAGCTCATCAGGCACCACGAGATGGAAGGGACGCTCGAGACGGCGGAGCTCGTGGATTCGAGCGGCCGCGGTGTCCAGCGGATCGGGTACGGCGATCCGCTCGTGCTCGAGCTCTCGGACGCGGTGCAGAGCATCGGATTCAAGCCGCTGGAGCAGCAGATCCAAGACCTCGCGAGCAAGGGCTATACGAAGCCCCAGGCGAGCAAGATCGCGCTCTCGATCGAGCGATTGCAGGTGCCGTTCTATGTGCACAAGGTGAGCTACGACTTCTCGACGCGGGACGCCGAGGGCTTCAAGTGTTCGATTGACATCCGCTCGCGGAAGCAGGTGGACCTGACCACGACGGGAGGGTAGGGAATGCCGCGTCCCGTTCTCCCGCTACTCCTCCGAGAGGTGGGAGGGCGCAATCGCGAGGTGCGGCTGACGGGGCCGGACCTCCCGCAGCACTTCCCCGATATTCCCGGCCGGGTGCGTGGGAAGGAGACCTGGTATCCCGGATCCTCCAAGCCCACGAGCCAGGTACTGGGGCCCGAAGAGGGCGAGCTGACGTTCTCCGGGATGTTCGAGGATCGGAAGTTCGGCGTGCCGCTGCATGCGCAGTCGATGATGACGCTGCTCGACCAGATCCGACGCGCCGCCAGGCCTGTGCGGTTCGAGTATGGGCCCATCACGCGCGCATGCCGGTGGATCGAGTGCTCGTTCCACGTCGAGGAGCTGACGCGCATCGGCTACTCGATGACGCTCCAGATCGTGGACCACGAGTTTGGCGACTCCCGGCGAGTCTTCCCGGACATCCGACGGATCCCCGGGGTGGGTCCCATGCTGGATGCCGCTACGGCGGTGAGCGAGGTGCTCAATACCATCCCCCAGAGTGTCGGTGGCGCCGCGCTGGACAAGGCTCGCGACGCCATGAACGCCGTACTAAAGGGCGCCGGGATTGCCCGGGATGCGCTAGACGGCCTGGGGGCCGGGGTCGATGCCACGGGCGCGCTCGGGTTCACCGCCTCGACCGCCCTCTCCTCGGCGAAGACGTCTCTGCGGGATGCCGCGGCCTCCGTCCGCTCGCTCTCCTACACCGCGGCGGCTGGATCGGCCTTCGATGCCGTGACGGGACCGGGACTCACCATTGCCGAAGCGGGTCACGGGATTGTCGCCATGGCCCAGGAGCTCGACCGGGTACATCCCGAAGTGGAGCGCCTCTCTGGGCAGTCCTTCACGACGGACCGGGTCTATGTGGCCGCCCAGGGCGAAACGCTTCAGAGGATCGCGCTCCGCTTCTACGGCGATTCTGGGGCCTGGACACGGATCGCGCGTGCCAACGGCAAGGACAGCGCCTCGGTGGTCGCGGGGGAGCAGCTCACGCTCCCGAATGTGCCCTCCACGGATACGGCAGTGGGGCTCTCGTGAGCTACGACGTGGGCAAGATCGTCGAAGTGGTCCAGGAGCCGGAGGCGGTCTTCCTCGACCTCGAGCTTCGGAACTTCTCCCGCTCCGATGGCGAGCCCTTCCAGGCGCTGGTGCGCTGGATGCCGCTCTACCATGGACCGGGATTCGGCGACTGGTATCTCCCCGATGTGGGGCAAGACGTGCTCTGTCTGTTCCCCGGGGTGGGCCCAGATGGGCGCCAGGACGACCTGGACGACGGGGTCGCCATCGGAGTGGTCTCGAGCACGTCCTCGCCTCCCGTCGATGGCCTCCAGGGGCCACTATCTGCCAGCCGGAGGGTCTACAAGGGCAAGAGCGGGGTCGCCTACGACGAGCATCTCCAGGGGGACCTGGACCGCCGTGTCGAGGGGGCTGAGACCACCATTCAAGTGGGGAACGTGACTCGCTCCCATCTGGCGGATCGGACCCAGGATATCCAGGGAAACGAATCGCTCACGGTCGTGGGAACGCGAACGGAGGACACCACCGGCAACGTCACCCGCTCGGCCGGAGCTGACGATACGCTGACGGTTCAGGGCGACCGCTTCGTCCACATCTTCGGCAATCGGGATACCCAAGTAGACGGGAACAGCACGGGGACGAGCACGGGGACGATCTCCCACGTCTTCCAGGCCCTCCGCCAGATGCTCGGAAGCGCGGAGCAGCACATCACTGCCACGATCCTCCGTCTGGGAACCACCTCCGCCGTCAACAAGCTCGTGGATGAGCGCTTTATCGCGCTGTTCAATACGCATACGCATCCGGGAGTGGGCGCCCCGAACCAGCAGGCCGCGGTCGGGACCCACACCACCACCATCACGAGGGCTGACTGATGGCGATGCTCGTGGACGGACCTGGGTTCTTCGTCGAGGACGTGGCCATCGCCACGCAGCAGCACGTCCAGCCCTCGCTGGCTTCCCCCTCGGCCGCCCAGGCCGGCCTCTCCGCAAAGACTCCGGCCGAGCGCGCCCTCGAAGCCATCTTCGGCGTGGATCTGAACTTCCCGGGGGACCTGGTGGTGAAGGGATCCGGAGACCTGGAGCTAACCAGCGGCCTCGGCGCGCTCAAGGCCTCATTCGCGCGTGCGCTGATTACGACACCGGGAGAAATCTTCTGGCAGCCGGACTACGGCATTGGTGCCACCGAGTTCCTCAACCGGCCGGCCTCCGCTCCGATCCTCCACGAGTTGAAGAATAGGATCCGCACGACGTTGGCCAGCGATCCGGCAGTGGATGAGGTGACGGAGCCTACGGTGACGGTGACCTCCAATGGCCTGGTCGAGGTGGACGTCCGGGTATCCACAGCCGGCAAGAGCGAACGGTTCCTATTGCGGGTCGGGAGGCGGTAGATGGCGACCACCGAAACCCCGACCTTCGAGGAAATGCGCGCGATTGCGACGGCCGAGGCACTGCTGCGGACCACGCAGCTCTCGGATCTCTCGTTCTCGCCTGGCTATATGGCGGACGTCCACGCGGGGCTCGCCGCGGCCATTGGGGAGGAGGCGGCGCGATTTGCGCTCCAGCTCCACAGGAAGACCTTTTTTGCCACGGCCGAAGGGGACGACCTCGACACCCTGGCCCAGGATCACTTCGGACTCCTCCGCCAGCAGGGGCAAGCGGCCATCGGCGAGGTCGTCTTCTCGCGACCGACCACCACCGCGGGGAACGTCTCCATTCCTGTCGGCATGCAGCTCTCGACCGCCGACGGGACGCTCTTCCTCGCCAGCGTCGAGGCGGTGCTGACGGGCACGACCCTCACCGTCCCGATCGCGGCTGCCGAGACGGGCGATGGCGGCATCGTCGACGTCTCTACCATCACCGTGCTCGTGGACAGTCTGACGGATACCACGGTATCCGTGACCAATCCCGAGAGAACGGCGGGAGGGCTCACCCAGGAGAGCGATGCCGATTTCCGGGAGCGGGTCCGGGGATACCTCGCGACGGTACGGCGCGGCACGGTGAGCGCCCTGTCATTCGGCGCCAAGCAGGTGGCGGGGGTACTCCAGGCGGCCGTGGATGAATCCGCCTTCCTCCCCACGGTCTACATCGCGGACAGTGCGGGCGGCGCGAACACCTCGCTGGTCCAGGCCGTCCAGACGGAGCTCATCAACTGGCGGACGGCCGGGATCACGGCAAGCGTCGTGGGCGCCACGGTGCTCAATCAGGCCATCGACATCTCGCTCACCTTTCGGGCGGGGTCCGATACGGCCGGCGCGCGGGACGCAGCGCTCGCGGCGATCGAGACGGCCGTCAACGCGCTCGGAATCGGCGAGACGCTCTTCGAGTCTCTCATGGTGACCGCAGCAAAGAGCAGCGATGAGGGCATCCTGAACGTGGTCATCAACAACCCGGCTGGGGACGTCGTGCCGCTGCCCAACGAGCTGATCCGAACCTCTACGAGCCTCCTCACCATCACCTAGCGGGAGGAGCGCCATGGGTCCGCGCACGGCGGATGCGATCCGCCAGCAGATTCGGGACCTCGGGCCCTGGTGGCTGCGGGATGCGGCCGAGGTCGAAGACGCGATCTTCCAGGCCTTTGCCAAGGTATTCGAGCGCATCGAGGCCGCCGAGCAGACCCTGTTCGATCGGACGTTCATCGGTCTCGCCGATGGGAGTTGGCTCGACCAGCACGGCCAGGAGCGGGAAATCTCCCGGCTCACTGGAGAGAGCGACGCCGGCTACAGACCTCGCATCCAGACCATCGAGGACAAGGTAACCATCCCCGCGGTGGTCGCGGGGGTGAATGCGGTCCTGCTCGTGGGCGTCGCCACGCTGGAAGAGCACCAGCAGGACGGATTCTATCTGACCAATGCCGGATCGGTGAGTCCGTCTGGCTTCCTGGACAACGGCACCCTTTACGAGGGGTCCCGGTGCTTCACCGTCACCATCCAGCACCAGCTCGTCGGTACGAATGACACAGCGTTCCTCACGGAATCGGGATCCGGGGCGGTGGAGAGCTTCATGGTAGAGACGCCGGGCGCGAATGGAACATTTCTCGACGCGACGGACCCGGCGCGCGGCGACGTCTACTCCGACATTTTCAACGAAATCGACCGGCTGCGCGCAGCGGGCGTGACGTTTAACGTGCGCGTGGAGGGCTGATAATGGCTCTGAAACGATGGCTCGGGAATCCCAACGAGCGATTCTCCGCGACCAAGGCCGGGCGGCTGGTGAAGATGACCCAGCAGATGCTGGATCCCACCCTCTCGCGGCTCCTCGTCGGCAACACCGCCGGCGCCAGGCTCCCGGAGGGCAGCTCCGCCTATTTCCCGCCCGACGATTGCAAGATCGCGTTCGTCTCGGGCGACCGTTCGACGGGACTCCTGTTCAACATCGGCATCGGGCACGGCTGGAAGAATGTCGGCACTGGCGAGACGGATGCCGACGAACCCACGTTTCAGCCCGTCTTTGTCGAAGCGGCCCAGCCCTTCACTACGGCCAATTCCGATGTCACGAATCCGCGCATCGACCGGGTCTTCCTGAAGCCAAAGCGGATAGACCAGAACGCCTCGCTCGTGGACGTCATCGACCCGGCCACGAAGAACATCAGCCAGTCGTCGCTCAACACGGAGACGGCCTGGACCTACGATTGGGTTTATGTCGCCGGAACGCCCGCGGCGACGCCCGTGGCGCCGGCGCCCCCCGTCGGCTTCGTGGTGGCAGATGCCATCGCGGACATCACCGTGCAGCCGGGGTCCGGCACCTTCTCAGGGACAGACCTCACCGACCTGCGCGACACCATCGCCATCGACTCCGCGATTGTCCCGGGGTTCACCGGCGCCCCGGCCTCGCAGATCACCGTGGCGACTCCCCTGACGGATTCCGACGTCCAGGCGGCGCTTGTACGCCAAGATGCCGCCATCGGCTCCTCCTTTGCCAAGGGGTTCATCGACGGGCGGCTCGAATACACCAACACCACCAGCATCACCCTCTCCAGGTCCATCGGAAGCATCGTCCGGGTGGAGATCGACGACGTCATCCTGAGCCAATCGGCCGACCTCGTGTTCACGATGCCCACAGACCTCGATGTGGGCGCCGAGGCAGCCTCGACCTGGTACTACGCCTACCTGCTCAATTCGGGCGGCACGCTGGTGAAGAAGCTGGCGGCCACGGCCCCCGTCGTGGATCCGAGCCTTGGAAAAGTGGGCTATCACCCGACGAACACGACCTGGCGCTATGTCGGCGCGGTCTACAACGACGCCTCCTCGAACTTCACCTATTTCAAGCAGGCCGAGATGGGGGAAATTTGGATGCCCCGTACCCTGGTCACAACCACGGAGCCAGGCGCCTCATTCACGGCGCTCTCATTGGCCGCGTTCATTCCAGCGACCGCGAGCCACGCGAGAGTCGTGAGCGAGTTCATGGCAACCAACAGCAACACTTTCATTCGACACGACTTCGCGCTCGATCCGGAAGCGGCCACACCGAGCCTAATCGGCATAAGCCATACGGGAGCCGGCGGGGGCTCGTCGAATCACCGCGGAAGGTCCCTATGGATCTTGGCGCCAGCATCCGCGCAGACGGTCTATCATCGGGTGGACTTTACTGGGTTCTCGATCTTTGAGGTAGACGCCGCTGGATACAAGGACCCCTATGGGGCCTAGGAGGGACGCGCGATGAAGCTCGCGGTCTTTATGAAGCAAGGGAGCGATGGGAAGCTGCGCGGCTTCAATGGCCTGACCTTCCTCACTCCGGGTACCGAGCCCGCAACGGACGCCGAGTCCGATGCGCTGGCGGTATCCCTGACCGGGGATGCCTCGGCGATGGGGCGTGTGGTGAGCGAGGCCGAAGCATCCCGCGCCAGCGCCTTGCCGCGCGACCAGGTGGCACTCGATCCCGCCAATCCTGGCGCGATTCTCGACGAGGGCCCCTCGGCGGCCACGAAGCTCGAGGCGCGGCTGCGAACCTTCGCGCCGGCAGAGAGTCGCTCCGGCGTCGCACTGGCGCTGCTCGTGCGCATCGTGAAGAAGCTCGCCGCTGGGACGACCCCAACGGCCGGCGAGGTGCGCGCCCTCAACAAGGCCGCCGCGACGTTCGGCAAGCTCCCGGCTCCCAAAGATTCGGACTTCTGAGGTGCATTCCATGAGATTCATCCGGTGGCTCATCGTGCTCGCTGCGATTCTCATGCTCTCGCTCCCGTCACTCGCCGAGACGCTGCGGTTCCCAGGGGAGCCGAATACCCGGATCGCGCTCTTCCCATCGCAGCCCTCCGCGGTCACAGTGGACGTGCTGGACGTGGGCGGCTTGCAGATCGGCAACAATCTCCCCACCACCCAGCTCCAGATCGACGCGACGAACTCATCGGTCTGGACGTTCGATCTCGCATCGGTCGCAGGCTATCCGCTGGACTGTACCACGAAGACCTACCTCGTCCGCTGGCTCCCCGACGCGGTGAACTGCGCCACGAGCCCGGCGCTGTGTGTCTTTGAGTGCGTCGACGTGGGAGGAGCCTTCTGCAAATCCGATCCATCGCTCCAGGTCTCCTACGTCCACGCCCAGGCCGTGGTCGCAGCGCAGGGGATCACCCAGCCCGTTCTCGACTTCTTCAATCGGACGGGACGTCTCCCGATTCTATGGCGAGAGATTCGGCACGCCGCGGATCGGGATTTCGTCAATCCGGATTCCGTCGAGTGGGAAGTGTACTTCTACTCCTCCGCCACGTCGGCCGATGGGGTCACGACGGCGACGCTGAAGTGCACCGTCTCGACCACGACCGACCCGAACACCACGCTTCCCTCCTCGGGGAGCTGTACGGGAGCCCCCTAGCATGCGGATCCTATTGGCGCTTCTTTTCTGCCTGCTCTTCGCGTACGCAGCCTCCGCGGATCGCGCTCCCAGCCCGCCCGGAATTGGCGGGGGATTGTCCGCGGACGCGGTGCACATCGCGGGAGAGGGAGACCCGAACGTCGGACTGGTGGGCTGCGCCAACATTGGCAAGGATCGCTACGTAGACACGACGACCAATCGGGCCTGGTACTGCTCGGCGTCGAACGTCTGGTCGAAGGCTGGGGCCAGGGTGGTCGGTCCGATCATCCATTGGGGAGATACGGGGGACACCGCGACGGATACGGGCGATGAGGTCTGTGCAGCGGAGGCTCTTGTTTGCGTGGACGTCATCGAGCTCGGCGACAACGCGGACGTCTCCTGCTCGGCCGTTCCTTCTGGAAACGGGAGCGGGAAGTTCATGGCGCTCTGCCAATGAGGATGCGGTCTCGGATATTGGGGGTGCGCGGAATGCGGCATTGGGTTTTCCTCGCGTTGCTGCTCTGTCTCGCGGAGCCCGCCAGCGCCATCGTCTGCACGAGCACCTCGGGTGGGACATGGTTCGGCGCGACGGCGTCGGGCGGAACGGCCACCTGGGACTGTGCGCCCACGGCCGCAGCCGATTTCGTCATCGACCATCCCATCAAGATCGGTGGAGCCGCCGATGCAGAGCACAACCTCGGAACCTCCGGGGCGCCGCTCACCGGCTCCATCACAGTGGGCGCCACAGGTTCCATCACGACCGAGCCCGGGACCATCGTCTATACCCAGGGCGGCATGGACTTCCAGAGCGGCTCCGGGGGTTCGTTCGCTGGGAATGTAATCGTGGACACCGCCGCGCCATCGGACGGGGCGATCTCCTACCCCTCACCAACCACGATCCGGATGGACTTCACCGAGGTGCTCGGAGGCTCGACACTCAACCGGATGCCCTTCACCCTCTGTGATCCCTCTGGCGCCGGCACGACCTGCGCGAACACGACCGTCCATCCAGCAGATACGGACGCCGGCTAGGTCATCCCAGCGACCCAGGTCTACTTCGAGTGGCAGAAGCTTGGCGTCACTCACTTCCCTCGCCTCATCGGAACGGGCGCGGTCGAGACCGACTTCGTGGACGGGCCCGGGGTATGGCTCGAAGTCTCGGCGGTCAGCGTTGCGAATCACGCCGTGACGTTCGTCTTGCCGAAGCTCGGCGCGAAGTCTGGCAGCTTTGCCAAGTGGTTCCACTGCGCGGAATGCCTCGACAACGCGGGCTCGCCGGGAGGCGGCGCGGGAGATCGGCTGCGCAACGCGGTCGGGGAGACGAACTGGACCGTTTCCTCAGCCATCCAGGAGAAGAACAACGAAGGGAAGCTCCGCTTTGCTGTGAAGATTGACGCGGCCGATGCGCCCTTCGCCGCGAATCACGAGTTCGAGGGATACCTCGCGTGCAACACATCGCGCACCTGGTGTGGGCGGATCACCAAGACCATCGCAAACGAGCACGACGTGACAGGCGAGACGTTCGAGACGTGGAACGATCCGCGCGCGTTCCTCTCGGCCGGCGACGAGCTGGACGTGTTCTACGTTCGTCCGACCGAAGGTGACGAGATCGTGTTCATCAACCCCTTCGTGGTGGACTCCACTGGCTCGTCCGTCCAGACGATGAAGGTTGAGGACGGAAGCACCTTCGCCACGATCAGCGATGCTGTGTTCGTCTCTCCCTACTCGCCCGGAAATAATCAGGGCGGCGGTTCCTTGATGTTCCAGAACACGACGGTTCAGCGCACTGTGACCCGCGTGCTATTCGACGGACCTGATGGCCCGCTCGTGACGAATGCGCTCGCGAATTGGGGTGCGGTGCTCCAGTTTGACGATAATGTCGCTGGACGCGGTGTAAGCAACGCATTCGCCGATCGCGTCACGGTGCGGTTCCCTCAGATGGACGCCGACTTTCTAGGAGGAATGACACTGAGCACAAATAGTGTGCGGTTCAGCGAACAGGACATCCCTGACCGATGGATCAATTATGCTGATTCCCAGGCCGCACTTGCCGGCGCTGCTACCGGGACGAATCTTGGGATCCGAAAGCTCCGTACCGAAGCGGATAACTACGGCGTGGGGGCCGCAGTAGGTCCTCATTTCACGAAATGTCCAGACGGCCTCTATGTGCAGGATTTCATCGCGCTGCATGGACGCACGCCGAATCGAGATGGCGCGGACGACCAGATAGAGATGTGGGGGAACGCGCCTGATTGTGCAGTGGATCGTCTCGCATTCTCCGGCACCGACAATCCAATCACCAGCGGACTCAACGAGCGTGACGACGGTCTCGGCGACCGATATGACACCTCGATCGTAGTCTTTGGTGGATCTGGGGTAGTGCAATCTACCAGTGTCCCCTCGCCAGAAGTGTTCTCTCCCATGATCTTCTGCCAGAATGATACGGGCCCGGGAAACTGCGCCGGCTTCGTTCATGTGGTCAACGCAGTGATCGACGGGATGGTCTCTCCGAATAACTTCGATTATGTCGCGCGTGTAGGCTGGTGGGGCTCGAAGATCAGCGGTAGCGGCACTAGCACCTTTATGCCTGGCGTTTCGGTCTGTGGCGAGACGGTGGGCTACTTCCTGCATGGCTCAGGCGGGCAGGACAATGTGAACCTTCACGCCTGCCGAGGTTCAAGCGACACGGTGCAGATCCTGGATACGGTGGCTTTGAGTGCGACGAACGATCAGAACGATGCGGAGACGGGCATCTTCCAGTTGTCTGCGATTCTTGGTTCTGCGGCGACCCCGCTTCCGCTTCACATCAATTTCGACGGCATCCTATTTGTTCAACCCGACGCGAGCCTTACGCGGTCGATCAAGTGGATCAATGGGAACGCTGGTGGCCCCGCGATGGCAGCGGGAGGAAGCATCTCTGCGGACAACGTGGTGATGGCATTCAATCAATCGCCCTCCTTCTATTCATGGTTCGAGTGGAAGGAGTCGCTCATTCCGGGCGGCCTGATTCTCGGTAAGAACCTTTTCTTCTCCGCGCCCACGGGACCTGTTCACCAGTGGTGCCGGCACGACCCGGGAACAGGACTCGTGAAAGACGAATGCGAGCCCTACACGGTAGACGGAAACCCCATCCCCAGCGCCGACTCGATGGGCCTCATGGGCGATCTTCTGAACGGCTCGAACGTCTACCCGGTGAGCTACACGGGAACGAAGCCTGCGGGGAGCGACATCACCCAGGCGCTGCCGCGCTACGCCGGCCCGATCGTCTATGACTGGCCGATGGCTTGGGCCACGCTGAATCCGGTTCCTGGGTTCAGACGCGCCAGCCCCAGATTGGAGTTCATCCCTGCACGACTCCAAAAGCGGATGGGAATTGGCGAGGGTGTCCTCCTTCCGTTCCCCGTCGACGTGGTGCATCTCGCCGGTGCGGGCGACCCCAATGCGGCTTCGGTTCCTTGCGCCAACGTCGGCGAGGATCGCTATATCGACACGATGAACGCGCAGCAATGGTACTGCTCTGGTACGAACACATGGCTCGGCGTGGTGACTCCGATGGCTGGCGCATCCCTGTATTGGGGAGACGCCCGCGACGCAAACATGGATACCGGCGCAGAGGTGTGCGCTGCGGCTTCCCTGGACTGCATGGATGCCGTCGAGTTCGGAGCGAGCGCCGATCTCTCCTGTTCTGCGATCCCAACGGGAAACGCGAGCGGGAAGTTCATGGCGTTCTGCCGGTGATGGTAAGCCGATGCGCCCGCTGATTGCGCTCGCATGTCTTCTTGTCTTGATCGTGCCGGCTTCCGCAGACGAAGTGCCCATCTCTCCGAACGCGGAGGGTTCCGCGACGGCCACCCCGGCATTCCCGGCTGAGCCCACGGTGACCGTGGTCCCTAGCGGCACCTTCCCCATCGCGCCCAACTCGCTTTCGGGCATCGCGTGCACCGTCGACGCATGCCCGGCTGGCGGCTGCACGATCGCCTGGACGATGCCACTGGTTCCCGCCGGCGATAGCGGGAGCTTCAGCGCACCGACGGGCAGCCCCACGGACTACGGGCCCACCACTCCCGGTTTCTATACGGCGAAGTGCACCGCCACCGATGCGCTCTCCAGAACGGGCGTCGATGCAGCGCCCATGTTCGTCGTGCTTCCCCAGAAGCCCACCGTCGCGGTAACGGATGATCCATCGAACCCCGTGGCGCCGGCCGATCTCTCTGGCCTCACCTGTACCGTCAATTCCTGCGATGGGGGTGGCTGCACCATCGCATGGACGATGCCGACGGCTCCGGCTGGAGATTCGGGTAGCTTTAGTGCTCCCACCGGGAGTCCCACGAACTACGGCCCCACGACGACCGGGAGCTACGTCGCGCGGTGCACGGCGACGGACGCCTTCTCCTCGACCGGTTCCGCGGACACCGCGAGCATGACCGTTGCATCGACTCCCCCATCGAGCGCCCTTCAGTTCGCCATCAATCCGCTGAGCCCGCCAGATACGCTCGATCACGTCGCTCCGTGGGGCCGCCGGTATGAGACCTATTCGACCGCGACGTTCAATGGAACGCCCATCAATGCCGACAAAGACCACCTGCTCTCATGCATCTGGGATTTCGACGTGGGCGCGTCCCACCCGGCCTGGGCCCAGCAGGGCTCGCTCGCTTCGGGCACGATGCCCAGAGATCAATGGTGGCCCACTCCGATCGCGGGAATGGTCTGGGAGACGCCTGGCGTCAAGACGATCAAGGCCACTTGCTACTACGATGACCCCGCGACGGGGATTGTCTCGGCCACCGCCACCACCACCGAGACGATCGTAGATCCCGATGTGGAGTATGCGAACACGCTGACCACCTGCGTCTCGGCGTCTGGGACATTCCAGTCCGACGGTTGCCCGGCCGGCGCCAGCCATGTGACCAGTTCGGTATTCAACATAGCGGCGCTCACTCCAGGCTCCCGGGTGCTGTATCACCGAGGAGAGACCTACACCGGAGGCAAGGGATTCACGACGAAGGGCCCGAGTGGAAACAGGCCCGAGACCATTGGAGCCTACGGGACCGGCGCAGCGCCCATCTGGTCGATGACTGGAAACGGCCATGCAATCACGCCACTCGCTCCGGGATTCGGAGACCGCATCCTCGATCTCGAATTGCAGAATGCCAACGTGGCCCAAAACCCCGATCGCGGAATCGCATCGGGTACGACAGATCAGAACAGCGACCACTTTTACGTCGGGCACGTTCTATTCGATGGATGGGAGGAAGATGTCGATTCAAGCATCCCCGATATCAGCGGCGTGATAGATCGAGACTGGTTCGTGTGGGACACCGTCCAGCTTTCGGAGGCCTCGTATGATTTCGGCCAAGTCTCGTGGTTCCAGACAATCGATGGCGCTTGGATGGTCGGGAATGATTTCGGAACGGAGATCAACGGTGAATACGTCATGCGTCTTCAGGGCGTGAAATCGACCGTGCTCGCCTTGAACCATTTTGGGCAAAGCCGAGAGAAGAAGGGCGTTCTGACGATGCGTGGATGCTCATGGAAAGTGGCTTGCGGGTGTGCTGCCGGTGAAACCGGGTGCAGTAACCCAGCCACAGGAGCTGTTGATTCTGGAACGACCATCATTCCATGGACGAGTCACCACAACGCAGTGGTCTATAACGATATGGCTCAGGGTCCTGTGAATGCCAGAGTGTTTCAGGTTTCTGCGCAGAAAACTTCTGCGCGAGAAGCCCATGACATCTATTGGATCATAGGAAACGTGTTGCGTCGGTCTGGTCAAGATCCGACCAACAACTTCATTGCTCAGTTTGGTTCGCTTCGCGATGCGTTGTTATTCGGCAATCTGTTTGACTGTCGAAATAATCCAAGCGGGATCAAATGCCGAGGCGCTTCCGGCAACGCGAACGACTTCAATCCAGACGAAAGGCTCGATCTCCGTCATGGCGTAGCTTATTGGTCCGGAGCTTCAGGTAAGACCGACATTACCGATTCAGCATTCATGTTTGAAGATTCTGGATCTGTCAATCGCGGAAACTTGCAATACAGCTCTAACACCAGTTACGGGACGTTTCCGACTCCCTGTGACGACTGCGCGAATCGGGACGTGGAGCCGTTCATATCGGCGCTTCCCACGGTTCCGAAGATCACGGACCTCGCCGTCTCGGTGGGTTCCTTGCTTCGGGATACCGTGGTGGGCAAGGACGTGTGGAGCTTCATCCTGCCGACCGGAGAGTGCAGGGACTTCGCTGGGAATGTGGATCCGGGTCCGATGGACACGGATCTCGTGGCTTGCCCTAACGATCCGAGGGATTGAACGCATGACCTATCAGCCTCCGCACCGCCCGCAATGGCTCGACCCCGCAAACCGCGGTCTGTCTGCCCAGGAGATTGTGGACGAGAATGCCGCTTATATCCTTGGTGGATGGAGCCAAGCGGGAATGGTTCCGGATACCGCAAAGCATCAGAAGAACCTAGCCATCATGGAGCAGGCCCGGGCGCTTGGATCGCGTGCGGCGTGGTATCTAGGCTGGCGATGCGACGTGTTCTGGCCGAAGCGAGCTGGATCGTCTCTCTGGAATCCAGTCGATCCAGCTTGGATCATGACAGTTTCGCCCGATGTATGGTCTACTCGTGCAAAGGCGTGGCAAGATGCAGGGTGGACGGTGCAGATGTCTCCCGAGTGGGACATGGCGACCTACGCGAGCTTTGTCGATCCGCTCTATGCCCAAGGCCTCTTCCCCGCGACCTATTGCAAGCGAGATGACGCGACCAAGACGGTCTGGATCCACGATCTCATCATGGATCAGCGGATCCCCGAGTGGCAAACGTATGCGATCGAACATGCGGATTGGATTCGACACGGCGCGGGCGGGCGTTTCAAAGCGCTCGATGCGATCCAGTTTGGGATCAAGGCGTCACACTTTCTCAAAGTGGATCCTGCTCAGACCGAGACGCCGAACCTCGTGACTCCGACAAGCGCGCAGACGCTCGGGCCGTTCGTCTCGACGCTCATGGATGGGCGGGAATATGCCTTTGCGATCTCGCATCTGATCTCTGGGATGACGAAGAAGGGTATCCGCGTCTGCGCGCAACTCGCCGCGACGGGATTCGACCAGAGCGAAGAGAACGCTGGCGGCTGGGGATGGTTGCATATCCACGATCGCCGCCGAATCTGGTTCCAGCCGGAAAGCTATTGAACTTCAACCGCTGGCTCGCTTATTGGAGGATTAAATGTCTACACGACGGAACCTATGGACACTCGGGGCGGCATTGGGGGTCGCCCTTGCGCTCGCCCTGGTCGGTGCGGAAGCGGCTGCTCAATCTCCCCCCTCTTGCAACGGCGCAACCTGCGACTGGACGGATGGGGACGGACACATCCAGCTCCCCTCGGCCGACGACGCCGGCGATGCGTATCTTGCTGGCACTGTAGTTTCTTGCACCATGGACTTCGGCGTTTTCGGATCCAGCACGGTGAGTGGCGCGCCCGGCGCGACGGTTTCCTTTTCGGTTCCGAAGGACGGAACGGTCAACGTATCGGCCTCTTGCAAGGCGAACGGACTCACGGGAGGTGCGGCCACCACGGCCGCGACGTTTCCCCCCTTCGGCCCTCCCGGCGTTCCCATCCTGCTCCCCTGAGCGCATTCGCATCGTGGAGGGCGGGCTGATGATCGAGTGCCGGTGGCAACAGTGATGGAAGATCGCATCCTCCGCGAGTTGGGTGCGGTGCGGGAGAGCATGACCTCGTTTAGGGACGAGGCGATGCGAAGCCTCGGCAAGCTCGAGGCCACCGCCAACAGCACGACCCACCAGCTCGATCAGCACACCCAGGACGACGAGGCAAGATTCGTTCGGCTGGAGTCGGACATTCACGGCCTTTCGACCCAGCACGCCGTGGATCAGGCCTCTGCACACAGCGCGGGGCGCAGATCCGGGATCTGGTGGGGAGCCGGGACAATCGCAGCGCTCACGGCAGCACTCAAGGCCTTCGCGGCCTTCTTCCAGACGCGGGGGCACTGATGCGACTAAAGTCCGGCGTTAGGATTCGTGGGATCCGCCCCGAGTTGGCGGTGGCGCTCGAGATCGCGGAGTCCGTCTACCGGCACGAGAGCGCGGAGCTGGTCGTTACGTCCGTGACTGACAGCGAGCACAAGCGTGGTTCGCTCCACTACGCGGGCCAAGCGGCGGACCTGAGAACCCGCGGCCTGATCGATGTCATTCAGACAGCGAATGGACTGCGGGATCGGCTCGGAGACGATTTTGACGTAGTGGTCGAGAGCGACCACATCCATGTGGAATACCAGCCCAAGGAGGCGATGGGATGAGTGAGCTGAAGAGCGTGATCCAGAGGATCCTGGCGAGCAAGAAGGTGGCCCTCGCCGCTGTGGCGGCCGTGGCGAACTTCGTGGCCCAGGCGTTTGGGGTAGATGTGTCGAGCGGGGCCATGGCCATCGCGAATGTGCTGTTCGCGGCGCTGGTGGGCGCGCAGACGCTGCTCGACATCCGCTGGGGCAGCAATTCCGATGGCACCGGGCAGGCGAAGTAGCGTGTGCGCCCTCCACCGACGCCCGGTCCAGATCGCGGAATTCCTCGCGGCCGTCCTCGCGCTCGCGTGTGTCTCCTACCATGTTCCCGCGAATGCCAGCCCCAAGATCCGCTACTACGCGGCCGTCTCGGATTGGAACGCCGCGAAGGCGGTAGCCCGGGAGTTCGTATCGCTCCCCAGCACCACCGATTCGGAAGCGCGCTCCGTGCTCAAGGCCATGAAGGCCGGCGATGCGGTCACAACGGGGATGCTCCAACAGATCCAGGCGGGCACCGATTCCGATGCCCTCTACAACACCTCGTCACAGGCCCTGCTGTTCGCCGCATCGCAACTTCGCATGAGGACCTCGAAATGAACCCCGCGACCGCCATGCTCGTCATCCGGCTGGTGGAGTTGCTGGCCGGCGCGCTCGCCAGCTATCCCGCCGTGAAGCGCATGTTTGATGCTCACCTCTCGCAGGTGCGCCAGTTCGTCGCCGAAGGGCGCGACCCGACCCCGGAGGAGCTGGCGGCACTCCACGCCGAGGGGGATGCCATCTCTGAGGCCATCCGGGCAGCGGTGGACGCGCGTTCCGTGGCCTAGATGCGCATGGGGCTAGCCGGCTCTGGCGCCGGCGGAGGATCTCGTATGCGCGTGCTGGCCATTGATGGGGGCGGCATCCGCGGCGTGATTCCCGCCGTCTGGCTCGAGCGCCTCGAACGGGCTACGAAGCTCCCCACCGTCCACCACTTCGATCTCCTGGCGGGGACGAGCACGGGCGCCATCCTGGCAGCGGCCCTGGCCAGCCGGCGCCGCGCGGCGGACCTCGTGGATCTCTATGCGGAGGCCTCGGAGGACATCTTCCCCCATGGGCTCCAACGGCTCATTGGACGCCTGGCCGACATCCCGACGCTCGGGCTCTCCCAGCCCAGCTATCCCGCGGCCGGCATCGAGGGGGTGCTGCGGGATGTATTCGGGGAGCTCCGGATGGGCGATCTGTCCGTCAAGACGATGCTGGTGGCGTACGACGTGCGCCTGGCCGAGCCCCGGGTCTTCAAGAGCTGGGACAGCCGCCACGAGGAGCTGCTGGTGCGCCATGTCTGCCGGGCGAGCGCCGCAGCTCCCACCTATCTCCCGGGCGTGCTCCTGGACGGCCAGGCGCTCATCGACGGCGGGGTTGCCGCCAATAGCCCAGGGGCCTGTGCGCTGGCCGAGGCGCGTCGTCTACGCGGGGGCACCGCCGCCGGGATCCGGCTCCTCTCGCTCGGAACGGGATCCAGCCCGCTCTCGATCCGCGCGGAGGAGATCGTGGAATGGGGGACGGCCCAGTGGTCTACCCGCATCCTCCCGGTGCTACTCATGGCCTCCGTGCGGGTCTCGGATTACCTCTGCCGGCAGATGCTGGCGGATGGCGATTATCTGCGCATCCAGGCGGCCCTGACGCCAGACCTGATGGAGCTCGATGAGCCCGCTCACGTCTCCCACCTGAAGGCCGCAGCGAACCGCGAGCTCCAGGCCGGAGCGCTTGACGCCCTGCGCCATTTCGTGGCGCGCTGACTTTCTGGAGGTGCGATGGCACTCCTCACCGTAACTCCCCTGGGCTCGCAGCCCGTCTTCGTAGCGGCTGATGCCCAGGGCGATGGATTCGACGAGTTCGATTGTGCGGGCCGCGAGTCTCTCGAGGTTCAGAACATCTCTGGCTCGCAGGACACCTTTACCCTCGTGGCGAAGGACGCAATGGGCTGTCCGGCGCGGATCCTCCACAGCATCACCTATACCGTGCCGCCGGCGGTGCTCTACCGGGTAGACGTCTCCATCTTCGGGCGCCAGCTCCGACGCTGGGTGGGGAACACGCAGAAGGGCCGCTGCCGGATCGAATACGGTTCGGCGGCCAGCTTCACGGTCGCCGTCAAGAGGGTGTTATGAACAAGCTCGATCCGATCGCAGAGGCCGAGGCGGAGCCGGCGTCGAAGCGCGGGTATTCGGTCTTCGGGGAGGAGCCCATTCTCTCCTGGATGCGCTCGTTCTACTTCGAGACCCGGCGCAGCTATGCCGAGATCCGCGCCCGGCTCCAGACGGCGGCCGAGGCCGTGGCCGGCTCCAAGGGGAAGCTCGTGATCGTTGTGGGCGGAAAGGAGCGCGAGGCGACCGAGGCAGACCGAAGGGCGTGCCAGCGCTTCGTCGACCGGAACGCCAGCGCACGCGCGATGGCAGACTATCTGCTGCGCACCATCGGACCCAGGAACCGGGTCTAGCCTATGCCGGTCGATCCGATCCAAGAATCGGAAGAGGCGGCAGCGAACGAGGAAGAGGCGCGGCGCGAGGGACGCCGCCAACGGATGCTCTCCAGGGCGGAGCGAAGCGCTCGGGAATGGAAGGCGACGGCGCGAGCGCTGGAGAGAGACCTCGAAGAGGCCGAAACGCGGCTCGAGGCGATGGTGGCCCTACGGAAGCCCACGAAGCCCCTCACGATCCGACCGAAGCGGCGGTCGGGGTCGGGCGAAGCCGTGGCCTGGGCAATCGCGTCGGACTGGCACGTCGAAGAAGAGGTGCGGGCCGAGCAGGTCTCCGGGCTGAACGAGCACAACCTCTCGATCGCGGACGAGAAGGTCGGGTGCTTCTTCCGCAACCTCCTCGAGCTCGTCGCGGTGAATCGAACGGCACGCGAGATCCGGACCCTCGTGCTGGTGCTGGGCGGCGACTTCTTCTCGGGCCATATCCACGAGGACCTGGTGGAGGTGACGGAGCTCTCCCCCACGGAGAGCCTCGTCTGGCTGAAGGCGCGCATCACCGCCGGCATCGACCTGCTGCTCGAGCACGGCGATCTCGAGCACTTGGTGATCCCGTGCGTCTGGGGAAACCACGGCCGAACGACGAAGAAGCGCCGCATCTCCACGAGCGGGAAGCATTCCTACGAGTGGCTGCTCTACCAGTGGCTCGGAGACCACTACGGCGGGGAGAAGCGAGTTTCCTTCCAGGTGGCGGAGGGCTATCACCTCTGGGTG
>Ga0114931_10002911_pt1 | contig 21722 bp, 18 predicted proteins | sample 2SBtaG_FD_89579 | JGI IMG/M metagenome (GOLD analysis project Ga0114931, IMG submission 89579) | Deep subsurface microbial communities from Kolumbo volcano to uncover new lineages of life (NeLLi) - 2SBTROV14_V59a metaG | ecosystem: Environmental > Aquatic > Marine > Volcanic | place: Kolumbo... | reverse complement strand
TCCACGCGAATGCAGTAGTCGCTGAAAAAAGAATTGCCAAGCTGACACCCGCTCCGTCTCCCTCAATCTATTCCGATTGTCAATTGCAAGTCAACAGGAACTTGTAAATGTTTTCTTTTTAGGTGCGTGCGAGTGCCAGCACTGTCACGAACCAGGTTGACGAGGCGAGATAGCACTCCGCAGCGGTGTGCCAACTGTGCGATTATGCACATTGCGGGTCGATGATTTTCCGGCGGACGAGAAATTCAATCACGGACTCGGCCAGTTCGTCAGGCTGCCGGATTCCCGCATCGAGTCTCAGCTCGGCGTTTTCAGGCGCTTCGTAGGGCGCGTCGAGTCCGGTGAACCCTTTGATTTGGCCAGCCCGCGCCATTTTGTAAAGCCCTTTGGGGTCGCGTGACTCACAGACTTCCAAGGGCGCGTCAACAAAGACTTCCAAGAAATCGCCACGCTCCAGGCTGGCTCGCACGGCGTCGCGGTCGGCCCGATAGGGGCTGACGAACGCAGTCAGCGTGACCAGGCCCGCATCGCACATCAAGGAGGCTACGGCTCCCACTCGCCGAATGTTTTCTTGTCGATCCTGCGGCGAGAATCCCAGTCCGAACCGTTCGGCAAATGGTTGGCCATACTTGTCTGCCAACCGTTGTGGTGTGGCGTTGAGCCCGTGCCGGACGTTATCGCCATCAAGCACGTAGCTGCGCACTTTCCGTTGCTGTAATTTCTGGTCGACCAGATTGGCGACCGTACTTTTTCCACAACCACTCAGGCCCGTGAACCACACGACGCAACCGCGATGTCCACTCAATTTTTCTCGGTCGGCACGCGAGACACTGTGCTGGTGCCAGACAACAATGGGGTCCTGTTTGGTCATGGATGTTTTTGAGTTGAGGGTTGAGGGTTGAGCGATCCCTTTAATCCAAAATGCCGGCCAATTCGCACAGGTTTGCTTGGACCACCGGTTGTGGGCAGCTCCAGACCAGGAAAAAGAGCGCTTCGCGGCACCAGCGACTCGCCGGATGTCCCATCAGGTAGCCGGATCCCTTGGCCGCGCTTAAGGCCGCTTGGGTTGTGCGCAAAACAAGACTGTTGGCATGGCCGCGAAGCTGCTGGTTCGTGCAGATCGGTTCGCCTCGAACCAAAGCGAACAATTCCGTCCTGATTTGTTCGTGCTCCGCCTGCAAAGCCTCCAAAGGCGCTTGGAGGTTGTCTCTGTGGAGTGCTTCCTGGGCGATAGAATCAATGGCCGCCTGGGCCACGCCTAACGCCAGGGCAGAGGTTTGAAAGCCACCGGTTGTGCCGCCCTGGCCCGATGCCATCACGTCCTCGGTTGGCCCGGCAATGACATCCTGGTTCTTGACGAAGGTCTGTTTTAATCGTAGCTGGCCGGTGTGGCTGGCCGAGAGGCCTGTCAGCCTGGCTGGGGCAGGGACCGATACGCCCGGCAGATCGGTGGGCAAAGCGACCAGAAGTTGTTCGCCCGTGGGTTGCCGGTTTGCGGAATCCATCCCCTCAACTCCATTGCCTTGGACCCCATCGCTTTCGACCATGGTCGCAGCCACCACGATCGACTGCGCATGTGCCGCGCCGGTGACCCATGGGCTGAAACCGTCCAGTACGTATCCTCCAGACACGCGGACCGCGCGGAGTACCGGTTTCAACAGGTGCTGCCGGCTGGTGGTCAGGTGGGAAATGCCGACGGTGGAGAAGGTTGTTCCCGCGGCCAACGAGGGAAGCAGGCGCTCTTTGAGCTGCCGATTGTCGCTGCCCGCGATCCGGCGGCAGGCCCCGCTGCGCTGGGTGATGATAAATGTCGTGGTCAGGCAACCTGCGCTCAGGGCCATGTAGCCTTGGAGGATGGCCTCCTCGTTCCATGCCTGGCCGCCCCAGGTCGGTTCCAGGAACCACTGGTAGACACCATACTCGCCGCACAGTTTAAGTTGCTCGGCCGGCCAGGTGCCCTTCTCATCGAGCGCATCAGCCATCTCGGCCAACTGCCCGCACAACTGCCCCAGGGCCGGGTCTTCTGGAGAGGTGATGCGTTGCGCGTTCATAAAGTACCCCAGGCCTTTAGGGGAGAAGTCGGCCGGAACAAGCTCCGCGCTGTTCCGGCCATTAGATTTTACGCATTGCCGGAACAGCGCGGAGCTCGTTTCGGCTTACCACTATTATCTGCTGCCTCACGCCCATCGCTGGAAGCTCTGGGACGTGCCACACGGAAGGCCTGTCCTCACCTCTCAACCCTCATCTCCCCTACCGCACACTCATCTCCGAACTAAGTCCCCCCGCGGCTACCAGGTAAGCCTTGGTAACATAGTCCATCACCATGCGATGGGCACTAAAACGTGAGGTTAGCGTGGCGATGGAGTTGGTCATCCGCTCAATCCATTGCCGTGGCAAGCCATCGACATCCCGGCGGTAAAACAGGGGAATGACCTGGTTTTCCAGTACGTCGAGCAGGTCGGCCGCATCGCGTGCGTCCCCCAGTTCGACATTGGCATGCTGATTGCCATTGCCGATGGCAAATCCATTTTTGCCATTAAACGCCTCTGCCCACCAGCCATCCAATACCGAACAGTTGAGGCCACCGTTAAAAACAACCTTTTGGCCGCTGGTTCCCGAGGCTTCCAGCGGCCGCCGCGGATTATTCAGCCAGACGTCGACTCCCTGGATCAGATGGCGGGCCACGTTGATGTCGTAATCCTCGACGAATACGACGCGTCCACAGAAGCGCGGGTCGTACCTGAGATTGGCAATTCGCTGGATCAGTTGCTTGCCAGGTTCGTCGGCCGGATGGGCTTTGCCGGCGAAAATAAACTGGATGGGCCGATTCGAGTCGTTGATCAGGGAACTGATCCGATCGAGGTCTCGTATGAACATATCGGCGCGCTTGTAAGTGGCGAATCGGCGGGCAAAGCCGATGGTCAGGGCGCTAGGGTCCAGGGACATGCGGGCCGCTTCGATCGCCTCTTCTTCCTCGTTGCGACGCCGACACTGGCGGCTCATGCGACGCCGGATGAATTCCAGCAAGCGATTTTTTAAAGCGTTGTGTGTTTCCCACAGCTCGCCCGGATCGACCGAGTAGATATTTTGCCAAACTTCTGGATTGCCCATCTGCGACTGCCAGTCGGCTCCCAGGTACTTGTCGTACAAGGACTGCATTGGGTAGGCCAGCCACGAAGGGACATGGACGCCGTTGGTGATATGGCCAATGGGGATTTCTTCCTCCACCCGCCATGGCCAGAGATGGGCCCACATTCGCCGCGACACGTGCCCGTGCAAGCTGCTGACCGCGTTGGCACGCCGCGACAGCTTCAGGCCAATGACCGTCATGCAGAACGATTCGCTTTCATTTTGCGGCTCCACCCGGCCCAGGCCCATCAATTGTTCGTAGGTGATGCCCAGTTCCTTGCGCAAAGGTCCCAGATGTTCTTCCACCAAAGCTCCATCGAACCGGTCGTGGCCGGCAGGTACGGGGGTGTGGGTGGTAAAAACCGTGTGCTGGGCTACATCGCGCAGGGCGTCGTCGAAGGTCATGCCGTCGTCGTGGATGCGATCGCGCATCACTTCCAAGGGGGCAAATGCGCTGTGCCCTTCGTTGAGGTGGTAAACTCCGGGGGTGATATCCAAAGCTCGCAGGGCTTTCACGCCGCCCACGCCCAAAACCAATTCTTGCCGAATCCGGGTGCGGACGTCGCCCCCATACAAGCGCGAAGTTAACTCGCGATCTTCCGGTGGATTGCCCTCCACATCGCAGTCGAGCAGGTACAGCTTGATGCGACCGACATGCATCAGCCAGACCTTGGCCAGCAGTTGTCCATCCAGGGTGTCGACGGCCACCATGATCGGTTTGCCCGCCTTGTCGAGGGCTGGCTCCATCGGCTGAGTTTCGACCTTGGTGTCGACATATTCCTCCATTTGCATCCCATTGCTGTCCAAGTGCTGCTTGAAGTAGCCCTGGTCGTAAAACAGGCCGATGGCTACCAGTGGGACATCCAGCCCGCTAGCACTTTTAATATGATCGCCCGAGAGGACTCCCAAACCGCCCGAGTAGATGGGAACCGATTCGTGGATACCAAATTCGGCCGAAAAATAGGCGACCGGCTTGGAGCCCAGCACACCCGATTCGCGCGCTCCCCAAGTGGTTTGGGTTTTATTCAGATAGTCCTTCAGCCGCCGGGTGGCCTGGTTGATGCGCGTGTAGAGGACCATTTCCGAGGCCCGCTGGGCAACCTGTTCGGGGGTCATTTCTGTCAGCAAGGCGATGGGATTGTGCCCCAACTGGCGCCAGCGGATCGGATCCAGATCGCGAAACAGGTTGACGACTTCCGGGTGCCAGCTCCACCACAGGTTTCGGGCCAGCGCCATGCACCGATCGTAGATCTCTTGCGGTGTGCTTTCTTTCCAGTTGGTACGCATGATATTTGCGGGGGGGGCGGGGAGTTCCGTTTGGCTCATGAGTTTGGTTTCCTATCGATTTTTAACCCAGTGGACGATTATAGCGGAACATCCGCCGCAGGCGATGCGAAATTTGCCGTCTCCCAGGCCGCGGTGGTTTTTTTCAGGCAAGGGGGCAATTTCAGAGCTGCGGCCTTACATAGGAAGGTTCGCCGTTGACGCAAATTGCCTATTTTGGCAAATTCTCACCTGCCGCTCGCCTAAGCCGCAGGAGCCGATGTTTTAGCAGCTAGCACCTGGTTCGGGTCGGCTTTATGGGCCATTCTTGGAGCGATTATCTTTGCCTTCTTTCTGTCCCTCCGCATCGCTCTGGGGTTTGGTCTTGAAATCACTTTCGACCGATTTGGCCTTGTAGATGGGCAAGTAGCGGTAATAAACCTCCAAAGTCATCGAGGCCATGGCGGTGCAATAGAGGCGCCCCCCGCTTTTTGTGTGCGACCCTTTGCGGTCGAAGAACCAGCTGCCCTTTTCATGGCCACTGGTTGCCTGGCTTTCGATGAGCCTGTCGCGCAACGTCGTATTCCATTTTTGCCAAAGTTCGCCGGCGCCGCTGGTGTACTGAAATAGGACCTGGGTGGCGTAGTAGTTGAAGTAGGCCTGATTGTTTGAGGGGCCCTGCCTGGCCAGTCGCAAGACGCCCCGCTGCAGGGCTGGATGGTTGTGGGGCCAGCCCAGGTACATACGGCATAGCAGGCCGATCGCGGAAGTGGTTGGCGCGTAAGCACACTGCTTGTCTCCCAGGTAGCAATAGCCCTCGCCGCCGTCGACTTGCTTGCCATCGAGAAACCAGTTTGCCTTTTGGATGACCAGCGGAGGTACCGACAATGCCGCCATGTGGCCACTTTTGAGCGCCATGATTTGCCAACCCATGACGGACGTGTCGCCCAGTTGACGCGGCTGGTAACGCCAGCCGCCTCCACGCGGATCTTGGGCATAGCAGATGAAGTTGAGGGCCAGTTGCGCCGGCCGTGCCAGGGCCGGATCGCCGGTCATCGCATAGGCTTCTGAGAGAGCCATCGAGGCGATGCCATGAGAGTACATGTTGCCGCCCGGTTCGAGAAAGGAGCCTCCATGCGGGTCAGGTTTCATCATGCGAACCAGGGCCAGGGTGCCCCGTTGGACCACTTCGCGGTAAGGTCCGGGCAGATTGTGGGTTTGACCGGCGCCCAGGAATGGTAACAGGGCCAGGCCGGTTGCGGCCCGGACCGCCGTGGTCATTTCGCCCGGTTCGCTGCAGCGACCCTGGCATGGGCTGAGCCGATGATCAAAATTCCAACTGCCGTCGGGCATTTGATGGTGGGCCAGCCAATTCAGTGATTCCCGGACTGCTTTTTCACTGGCCATGTTGCCCCCATTGGGGTGCAGAATGCGGGCTCGGACTTGGGGAGCGCGGCCTTCCATGCCCTGACCGATTCCCCCCAGGCTTTCCGAGGGGTCGGCCAGTTGTGAGAGTTGAACGCCAAAATCTTCCAGCTCCCAGTCGCTAGCGGCTGCCTCCAGTTCGTCGGCGGAGGAGAAATCGGCCGGATTTTCCTCAGGCAGTAAGGTTTCCGTGTCGACCTCGGGCGCGAAAGGTTCGCTGGTTTCCACGGTTTCTTCCAGCTTCAGATCGATTTCCACCAGGGGCCGTTCATCCAGTTCCTCGATCTCCGGATCGGCGGGAATAATATCCAGCAGGGCTTCCAACGGTCGATTGAAGACGGGCAGGGTCCACAAACCAAGCAGTACCAGGAAGATCGCATGCACGATCAGGCTGAACAGCCAGCTCTCGAAGCTCAACAGGATCCATGAGAACCGACCCAGACGGGGTCGCGATTGGCTGGCCGAGGCATGGAGTGTTTGGGAGGCATCGTTCATCGGTAGCCGTTCAATCTTAATCCGCCCTAAAGCCACGGCTTCTAGCCGTAGCCGACAACTCCTGACATAATCTTAATCTCCATGGTAGCAATTTCAACCGGAGGAATCGGTCCCTTGGAGCCATGTTTCCCGGGTCGAAATGTTAGGGACACTTGTGAACATGCCAAATAATAATCGCGGTCCGACGGCTGGGAACGGCGGTCGATATTTCAAGATCACTCAGGAGTTCTCTGCCCGATGACCATTGCCAAGTTTTACGGTGCGGACCAGTTTGGTTTGTCGTTTGAGTTGTTTCCTCCCAAGACAGCCGTGGGGATGACTCGCCTGGCGGAGCAGGCTGGCAAACTCATCGAGTATGGTCCCGACTACATGACGTGTACCTATGGCGCGGGAGGTTCGACCCAGAGTCGTACGCTGGAGGTGATTGCCGATATACGGCGGCAGTACCAGTTGCCCGTGGCAACGCATCTGACGTGTGTCGGCAACACCGCGGACAGTTTACATGAATATCTTACCCGAGCGCTGCAGTCCGGGGTACGGAATGTGGTGGCCTTGCGTGGTGATCCTCCGCAAGGTGAAAAGCAGTTTGCAGCGCCCGCTGGCGGTTTTGCCCACGCGAACCAACTGGTGGCGTTCATTCGCGCTGAATTCCCGGAAATGGGGATTGCCGTCGGAGGTTACCCGGAAACACACCAGGAGGCGCCCAGCCCGGAAATCGACCTGGAAAATCTCAAGCGCAAAGTGGATGCCGGAGCCGATTTGGTCATCACGCAGTTATTTTACCACAACGAGGACTTTTTTCGTTTTCGTGAGCAGTGCGAGCGGCTGGGCATCGGAGTGCCGGTCGTACCGGGCTTGTTGCCGGTGACGAACCTGGGCCAGATTCAGCGGATCGCTTCCCTTTGTGGCGCGAAATTACCGGCGCCGTTCACAGCCAACTTACAGCGGTACGAAAACGATCCGCGGGGACAGTTCGAGGTGGGGGTGGAATTTGCTATCTGTCAAGCGCAGGAATTAGTTGCCGGGGATGTGGCCGGTCTGCACTTTTACGTGTTGAATCAGTCGGCCGCCACCGGCCGCGTACTCGATGGAGTGGCGTTGCCGGGACGATAAGGGCGGAGTCTGGTACAATTTCCGGTCCGTCGAGTGCTTTAGCCGACCGGTGTGCAAGGCGGAAAACTTATACCGGACCCCTGCGCCCACGAAGTCCTGCCTGGAACCCTGAACAATCGATCGTGGTGGTCATGGAACCCTACTCCCCTACTCCCAGTCCCCAGCCCGTGGATCCCCAACGGTCCGGCCTTAATCTCACGGGTAGGGAGTTGGCCGATTATCGGGTCCTGCGCCGTTTGGGGGTGGGAGGCATGGCGGAGGTCTACCTGGCCGAGCAGGTGTCGCTGAGTCGGCAAGTGGCACTGAAGGTGTTGATGGGCAATTTGGCCCACGATGACACTTACGTTCAACGGTTTCAAAACGAAGCCCGCGCGGCCGCTTCGCTGGTGCATGCGAACATCGTGCAGATCTACGAAGTGGGGCAAGTGGAAGGCATCCACTTCATCGCTCAGGAATATGTCCGTGGCAGAAATCTGGGCGAAGTGCTCAAACGGCAAGGCGCGCTCCAGCCGAGACTGGTGCTGGAAATCCTCCGCCAGGTGGTTGCTGCTTTGAGCAAGGCGGCCGAACTGGGAATTGTGCATCGTGATATCAAACCCGAGAACATCATGCTCAGTCATTCGGGTGAAGTCAAAGTGGCCGATTTTGGCCTGGCACGCGTGCAACAAACCGATGCGAAAAGTCTGACCCAAGTGGGCGTGACGATGGGAACGCCCCTTTACATGAGCCCCGAACAAATTGAAGATCGTCCGCTGGACTGGCGCAGCGATATCTATTCCCTGGGTGTTACCTGCTATCACTTGCTGTCCGGTCTGCCGCCCCACAGTGGCGAGACAGCCCTGGCGATTGCCGTACAGCATCTGAATACGCTGCCGAAGCCACTGGAAAACGTCCGCCCGGATGTGCCCGGCGGCATGGCTCGAATCATCCATCGCATGATGGCCAAACGGGCGGAAGATCGCTATGCCCATCCGAACGAACTACTGACTCAGTTGCGCGAGTTGGCCGAGGGGGCCGCCCAGCAGGGCTGGGGTGATGGTCCCGAGCACTGGTCGTTGGCGGAGTGGGTAGCCCTGGAGGAGTCGCAAACCCAGGCGACCGCGCGACTCGATGTGCTGATGAAGCAAGAGACGCGGCTGGCAGCGGGCCGCTGGAAGGCGGGCAAACTGGTGCTGACTGCCCTGGGCGCACTGCTGGTTGGTGTTTTGTTGGGGTGGCTGACCAGCCCCCATTTTTTACTCGCCGGGGCGCAGGCCGCCCGACCCAAGCCGCGCAGTTCCCCATGGGCACAGCTCTACCAGGCCAAAATGGCCCCTAGCGAACAAGCCTGGCTGGCCGTGGGAGAGAATTTCCCGCAAGCGGATCCCTACTACCGCCAACTGGCCGACCAGGGCCTGGTACGGTATTACCTGTTCGTGGAGCAGGCGTTCGCTAAAGCGCTCCGGCCGCTACGCGAACTTGAAGGTGCCCTGGCCGACAGGAGCACCAACGGGCAGTCCTTGCGGGCGTTCACCCAAGCCGGATTCTGCATTGCCTACCAACGTCTGGGCAAGCTCAAGGAAGCCCGGGAATCCGCGAATCGGTTGACCAGCGAACTGCAAGACCAGTTGCGCCGCAGTGATCCGCGGATGTTTGAATTGTTGCAAGAGGCCCTGCGCGATCTGGGGCGGTGAGGGTTGAGAGTTGAGAGTTGAGAGTGTCGGGGGTGGTGAAAGCCACGTAGTGGCGGCATCATCTAGCCGTGGGGCGTGAGCCCACGGAACTGGTCTTTGCTGCTAGAAAAAGCTTGTGATTGAGAGGGTCTGAACCGAATGGCGCTAGGCCTAATATCGTTTAACGAGCCGTATTCGGTCGGTTACTCTCGGGAATCGTTCGAGCGGATCATAATTTGTCCGACGATGGCCCAGACGGAAACAAAGGCCAGGGCCAACGTGATGTGAATGATTTGCTGGGACATGATTGCTCCGTTGTAAAGGTTTGCCATCTTTGTGCTGGCAAGAACGCTATCATGGCAAGCAGTGAATCCAAAACACTCCTTTGCCAAGGCGAATGATGTGGCAATCCATGCCTGCTGCGATACATCGGCAGACGACTACTTGCGGTTCAATCTGTTTGGTTCTGGTGTTGCTGCTTGCCTAATTGCCATAAAGTGAAATCGTGCCGATAGCATCGCTGTCAGGATTGAGTTATTCTGAGCCGCCATGGCGATTGAACGCATATTCCTGGGAACCGGAAAGCCGGCCCTGCAGCTGGTTACGGATTACCTGTTTGACCGGTTCGCACGGCAAGCGGAAGCTGATTTTCGAGAGCCGGTTGTGGTGTTGCCTGGCAGCCGGGCGGGACGCCGGTTGCTGGAACGGTTGGTGGATGAAGCCAGCCGGCGGGAACTGCGGTTCACCCCACCACAGATCCTCACGGTCGGCCAATTGCCGGAACTGCTCTACCAGCCCCAAAAGCCATTTGCGGACGAGTTGGTGCAGCAATTGGTGTGGGCAGAAACATTACGGGCAGCCGATCCCAAATCTTTGCGGCAAGTGATTGCCGAGTTGCCGGCTGCCGGCGACCAGGAAAACTGGCTGGCGTTGGGCAAGCTCCTGCAAGGCTTGCACCGCGAGTTGGCCAGCAACGCTTTAGATTTTAGCGATGTGGCCGGCCGCTGTGCCGCTGTGGCCGGGGCCCGTGAATCGCGCCGCTGGCAATTGCTGGCAAGCCTCCAGCAAGCCTATTTGGGGCGGCTCGATCAACTGGCCCTGTAGGACCGGCAAACGGCTCGGCGGGTGGCCATTGCCCAGCGGGAATGTCGCTCAGAGCAACCCATTGTGCTGGTGGGCACGGTGGACATGGATGGGGCCTTGCGGCAGATGCTCGACCAGGTGAGCGATCGGGTCACCGCGCTGATTTATGGGCCGAAAAATGGGGGAGCAGAAAATTGGGCCGCCCGATTCGACCCGTACGGGTGTGTGAATCCGGAGGCATGGCAGACCGTGCGGCTCGATTTTCCCAGCCAGCAACTGCTGCGGGTCGACGATCCGAACGCTCAGGCGGAGGCGGTCGTGCGCCGGATTGCCGCTTACGGCGGCCGCTGGCGGGCTGAGCAAATCACCGTTGGCTTGCCCGACGAGCAGCTTGTGCCGCCTTTGACGCGGCAGTTGGACGAGGCGGGCGTGCCGAATCGGTTTGGGCCTGGCCGACCGCTGCCTGGTAGCTCCGTGTATCGTCTGCTTGCCGACCTGGCCGGCTGGCTGGAAACGGGCCATTACGAAGCTTTTGCCGCTTTGGTGCGCCATCCGGATGCCGAAGCGTGGCTGCTACACCTTGGCCAGCGGCCCGGTTGGATCGAGGCGCTCGACGCCTACTACAATCGCCACCTGCCGGTGAGAATTGGCGCGCGCTGGTTGGGTGAGGAGGCGAAGAGCCGGCCCCTGCGCGAAATCCATGAACGGCTGGTCCGGCTGACCGCGGGACTCAGCGGCGGCCCCAAGCCGTTGGCGCATTACCTGGCGGCGGCTGGCCGTGTGCTGGTGGAGATCTATGGCTGGCGGACATTCGATTTGCAGCGGGATACCGATCACATGACTTGGAAGGCGTGTCGCGCGGTCCAGGACACCTTGGAGTCGATGGCCCAGGTGCCCGGGTCGCTGATGCCCTCGACCACCCCGGCCGAAGCATTGCGGCTGGTTTTGAACCGGCTGCGTGGTGTGCAGGTGGCCCCGGCCGCGCGGGCGGCGGCGATTGAAATGGTCGGCTGGCTGGAACTGCCTTTGGACGATGGACCAGCCCTGATCGTGATCAGCTTCAACGAACCGTTCGTGCCCGCGCACATCAATGCGGACCTGTTTTTACCTGGCCACTTGCGGTCGGCCCTGGGCTTGGACGACAACCGGCGGCGTTACGCCCGGGATGTTTATGCGATCACGACCTTGCTGGCTCCCTGGCGTGATACAACCTGGATTGTCGCGGACCGCAGTTCCGCCGGCGATTCCCTGGTGCCGAGCCGATTGCTGTTTGCCGCCCCGCCCGAGACCGTGGCCCGGCGGGCGCTGCAGTTTTTCAAGCCACTCAAACCGGCTGCCGCCGGGCAACCCCTGGTCGGCCGTTTGAGCGCGGAGCACGGGCAGTTTGCTTTTCAAGTTCCCCGGCCCCAGCCGCTTGCCCAGCCGATCGATTCGATGCGCGTCACCTGGTTTCGGGACTATCTGGCTTGCCCGTACCGTTTTTATTTGACCCGCTTATTGGGGCTTGCCAGGGTGGACGACACGGCCCGGGAGTTGGATGGGGCGGCTTTTGGAAATCTGGCCCATCAGGTGCTGGAGCAATTTGGCCGGAGTGATCGGCGGGACTCGGCCGAAGCCGACAAGATCAACGAGGTATTCAACGATTTTCTGGATCAACGTGTCGGCCGTCTTTATGGTCGCCAGCCCGCCGCGGCCGTGCGGATTCAGGTCGAGCAATTGCGGCTCCGCCTGGCGGCCCTGGCCCGCTGGCAGGCCGGTCGGCGGGCCGAAGGGTGGCGGATTGAATATACGGAACTCTCTTTCACCGACCAGCCGGGTGAAATCCTGGTGGATGATCGGCCGATGCGCTTGACCGGCCGGATCGATCGCATCGATCTCAAGGAAGGCACCCAGCAACGGCAGATTCTCGACTACAAGACATCGGATCGGGGCGCAGGGCCGGAGCAGACGCATCGCAAGCCGTCCGGAGATTGGCTGGATCTGCAGTTGCCCCTCTACCGGCACCTGGCAGGCAAGCTGAACATCGATGGACCGGTCGGCCTCGGCTACGTACGGTTACCCAAGAGGCCGGAGGATGTGGGCCTGGTCGAGGCGGATTGGACTGCCGCCGACCTGGAGGCAGCGGACAAGGCGGCCCGCCAGGTGATTCGCCAGGTTCGGCAGCAGAAGTTTTGGCCACCCACCCAGCCGCCCCCGGCCTACAGCGAAGATTTGGCGGCGATTTGCCTGGATGGTGTGTTCGGAAGGAAGAAGCCATGCTAACAACGGCGGCTTGCAAGCACGAACTGATTCGGGCGTCGGCCGGAACGGGCAAGACGTATCAGTTGACCAATCGCTACTTGCGTTTGTTGTTCCAAGGCGAACCGCCCGAGGTGATCCTGGCGACGACCTTTACCCGCAAGGCGGCTGGAGAAATTCTTGCCCGCGTGCTGGCCCGATTGGCCGCCGCGGCGACCGATCCCCGGCTCCTCGGCCAGTTGCAAGCAGCCCTGCCGGACTGCGCGCCCCAACACGACGATTGTCTGCAACTGCTGGGTCAGATCACGGCCCAGTTGCACCGCCTGCGGGTGAGTACCCTGGACAGTTTTTTTTCCCAGCTGGCCGGCAGTTTTTCACTGGAGTTGGGCTTGTCGCCCGGCTGGCGGATTGTCGAGCCGCACATCGACCAGGCGTTGCGCTCGCGGGCGGTTGACCAGGTGCTGGCGGGGGATTCGACCACGGACTTGATGACACTGGTGCACGCCTTGACCCGCGGCGAGACCACGCGCAGCCTGCAGCGGGAGGTCCGCGACAAGGTCGATTCGTTGTATGGAACCTATCGGGCGTCCACCGCCGAAACCTGGCACCTGGTGCCAAGGGGGCGTCCCCTGAAAGAAGACACCCTCGCGGCGGCCATCGAAGCGTTGCAGGCGGTCGCCTTACCGGCACATAAGACGTGGCACACCAATCGCGACAAAGACGTGGCTGCCGCCCGGGCGGGTGACTGGAACGCTTTGGTGAAGAAAGGGATTGCCGGCAAAATTGCCGCCGCCGAGACGACTTACTGCCGTAAGCCGATCGAACCGGAAGTGGTCGCCGCGTATCAGCCCTTGATCCAACATGCCAAGGCCATGCTGCTCAATGCGTTGGCCCGCCAGACCGAGGCGACCTATCAGTTGCTGGACAAGTTCCACGCCCATTACGAGCGGCTGAAGCATGCTGCCCACGTGCTGAGCTTTGCGGATATTACCTGGCGGTTGGCGGCTGCCGCCGGACAGCTCGAAGCCGAGTCGATTGCCTTGCGGCTGGACGCCCGCTTGCGCCATTTGCTGCTGGATGAATTTCAGGATACCTCACTGCAGCAGTGGTCGGTTCTGCGGCCCTTGGCGCGGTGGGTCACGGAGGCCAGGTCGGAGCATTCGTTTTTTTGTGTTGGCGACGCGAAGCAGGCCATCTATGGCTGGCGCGGTGGTGAGGCTGAAATCTTCGCCGCCGTCGAGGACGAACTGCCGGGCGTGGTGGACCAACCGCTGGATACCAGTTGGCGCTCGGCGCCGGTGATTATCGAGGTGGTCAATCGAATTTTCGAGCATCTCGATCAGCATGCCAATCTGGGCGCTCTGGGGCCCGCCGTCGATGCCTGGCAGGCACAGTTCCACCATCAGCGCGTTGCCCCAGCCAAGAAGAATTTGCCCGGGTATGCATGCCTGCAGGCGGCTCGGGTTGCCCAGACCGAAGCGGGTGAATCGCAGCACGATGCGACCCTCCGGTTTGCCGCCGAGCAGGTGGCCCGCTGGCGGCGGCAGGCGCCCGGCTTTGGGATTGGAGTGCTGGTCCGCCGCAATGCTTCGGTGCGCCGGTTGATCTATGAGTTGCGAGAGTTGGGAATCGAAGCGAGCGAGGAGGGAGGCAGTTTGCTGGATGATTCGGCGGCTGTGCAATTGGTCCGGTCGTTGATCCAGTTGGCCGACCATCCCGCCGATCGGGTGGCCCGTTTTCATCTGGCCCATTCGGACCTGGCGACGCTTCTCCAGCAGGCTTCCGTAGCCGAGGGGGCGTCCGAGATGTTGCCGGATCCGGCATCCGAGCCATTGCCCGAGCCGTCCCCGGTACCATCTTTCGGATCCTCGACAGGCGGGGCCTCGATTGGGGGGGCCTCGACCGGTTCGCCCACTCAGCCCTCAAGCCAGCCGTCGACTCAGCCAGAACCGCCCCGGGAACCGGCCGGCCAGGCCGACCCGCTCGACCCCAACGCCGCGGCCCAATTGGGCCGCGAGATTCGCCGTCAACTGATGCAGTACGGCTATGGCCGGACGGTCCAGGCGTGGGCCCGGCGACTCGCGCCGGACTGCAATGAACGAGAACTACGCAGGCTGGAAAAGCTGATTGGCCTGGCCTACCAGTACGACGCCAATGCCACTTCGCGACCCAGCGATTTTTTGTCGTATTTGGATACCCAAAAGGTAGCCGATCCGCTGGCTGCCGCTGTGCGTGTCATGACCGTGCATCAGGCCAAAGGTCTGGAATTCGACCTGGTGGTGCTGGCCGACCTGGATACACGGCTTGTCGGTCAGCCCAAGGAATTGCTAGTCGGGCGACCCGCGCGGACCGCGCCGATCGACCGGGTCTGCCGCCGGCCAAGTAAGGAGGTGCTCGAACTGCTGCCCGAATCATGGCGGCAACTATCCCTTCAGGCTGACCAGCAGGAAGTGGCCGAGGCGTTGTGCGTGCTTTACGTGGCCGTAACCCGTTCGATCCATGCCTTGCAGATGATTGTGGCCCCTTCGAAAGGTAATGAAGGGTCGCTGCACAAGACCTATGGGGGGTTGCTGCGGGCCGCACTGACCGAGGGCGCTCCACTGGCTCCTGAAAAGCTAGCTTATGAATTGGGCGATCCGCAATGGTACCTGAAATCGGGCCAGGCAGGGCAAAGGGCCGAGCCCACAGCCGTTGCCCGGCAGCAAAAGCAGGAGCAGGAGTCTGGGCCTGGGTCGCTCGAGGTTGCCCTGGCTCCAGCCGCCCCAGCGCGACTGCGCGGGCTGGAGCGGGTGAGCCCCTCGGGTTTGGAAGGAGGCACGCACGTTCGCCTGACCGCCAGTAGTGGCAGCGAAGACCAGCGCCGGAGGGCCGCTTTACAGCGCGGTACGCTGGTCCATGCCTGGTTTGAGCAGATCGAGTGGCTCGACAATGGGCTGCCGGGCGCGGATCGCCTGCGCCAGGTGGCCGGCAACTTGCCCGCGTCGGCCATGGCCGGGGCGGTGCTCGCGGCGGGCCAGTGGGAACATTGGTTGGCGGAGTTTTTTGGCATGCTCCAGCACGCCCCGATTGCCGCCTGCCTGCGGCGCCAGGCGTACGCACGTTTCGAGGACGCCGTGTTGCGAGTGGAAAACGAACGGCCGATCGCAGTTCGGCAGGGCGACCGGCTGTTGGTTGGCAGCATCGACCGGCTGGTAACCGTCCGCCGGGCCGGGCAACCGGTGGCGGCGGAGATTTTGGATTACAAAACCGACGCCCTGGCCGACCCGAACGACCGCAAAAAGAAAGTCGCCTTTTACCGGCCCCAGATGGAGGCCTACCGGTCGGCCGTGGGGCAAATATTTCAGCTCGAAGCGGAGCGGATTTCCGTCAAGCTGTTGTTTGTCGGCAGCGGCCAGGTGGAGGTGATGTGACGGGGTTAAGGTTCCGCATTGTCACTCAGCACCGCCGATGGCCAGGGCGATAAGCCGCCCGGAAACCGGCGTTTTAACAGCTAACAGATTGCCCGGGTCGGCTTCATCGGCCATTATTGGAATGGTTCTATTTCTTCCGCGAATATTGGACGACGCATGCAACGTGGAGCGATCATTCTTTGTGGCGGCACGAACCGGCGGATGGGTGCGGACAAAGGCTTGCTCCCGTTCGGTCCCGACGAGGTGATGCTGCAGCGGGTTGCGCGGCTGATTGGCCAGGTGGTTGCCAACCATCGCATCGTCTGCGTGGCGGCTGCCGGGCAACCGTTGCCCCCGTTGGCGGCTGGCCTGCGGGTAGTGCGCGACCGGCAGCCCCGGCGGGGCCCGCTGGAAGGGCTGGCGGTCGGTCTGGCGGCGCTGGCCGGTGAGGTCGAAGCGGTCTTTGTGACCAGTTGCGACGTGCCGTTGCTGGTACCGGCGCTGATCGAGCGGATGTTTTCACTGCTGGGCGATTACGAAATGGTCGTGCCGCAAGATGGCCCGTTTTTCCATCCGCTGGCAGCCGTCTATCGGACGGATCTGTTGGCAGCGGTCGAGCGGCGACTGGCGGCCGATCAGCTGCGGCTCAGTGATCTGCTGGAGAACTGCCGCACCCGGGCCGTGCCGGTGGCCGAACTGCGCGCGGTCGACCCGACCTTGTCGTCGCTCACCGTTTGTAACAATCCGGACCAGTACCAGCAGACCTTGCAGCAAGCCGGCTTGGAAACGCTTCCCAGTCGCCAGCCCGCTCCGGGTAAAGAAGTCTGACTGCGCATGGTAATCGTTCCCGGGCCGAAAGTTCGGTGCCAGGTGAGCCCCCCAACTAAAAACCAATTTAGAAAGCCAGCTGCTCCATAGCAAATCCCGGCCCATGATTGCATCCCAGTCACCTCCGGGATAGAATCTACCTCGTTCGGGTGGATTGGGATTCATCCCGAGAAGAAGAATTTGAAAATGGCTTTATCCGGCCTCCGGACTAAACAGCTACCAGTACTGAAATGACGTCCACCGCAAGAAAATTTCTATTGAACCCCTCTCGCACCGCGAAACAGGGGGCGAAAATCAATGCTGGCAAGCTCGATGCCGAGTACCAGAAGATTGTTACAACCTTGACAATCTGCAGTGCCGATATGGAGTTATTGGGTGTCTCCGAGGGAGATTGGGTGGTGGTACGCACCGAGCATGGTGAGGCCACCTTTCAGTGTGAGCAGGGCAATGTGCCGGCAGGGCTGCTGTTTGTTCCTTATGGGCCGCCGACATGTCGCTTGATGGGTGGCAGTACCGATGGCATGGGCATGCCTACCTCGAAGGGTTGGCAGGTTGAGGTGGTGCCGGTGGCCAGTATGGGTGAGCCGGATCAGGGGAACGAGTAACAATGACAATCATTGGGCCGGCTTGAAACCTGTTCCAATACCTGCTCCGCGTCATTTTGACTGGGTCGTGAAACCGTGCGGTGACGAGTTCCGGGATAGGTTCTAAGTAGCAGGAGGAGATGCGGATGACGGACAACTTGAGCAAAGATTCCGAGCGGGCAATGGAAACTGGCCCGTTGAAGGGGGCCACGGGCCCTCATTTCCAACTGGAGCCTGGCGTGGGGTCGGCGGATTTTCCGGCTGGATCCGTTCCGGCTTGGGAAGAGGTGGACGCGGGCCGCTACATGCCGCGCCGAGTACGAGGGAGTTGCACCGGCCGGGCGCTGGGGTGAACTTTCGTGGTGCCGTCCGGTCCGGACGATGCGCAACGCGATTCAAAACACGACAGCCAGATTGGCCAGGCCCCAGACGCCTGATTTCCAACGCTAGGAGATGGTATGAGCGATACGAGTCTGAATGTAGTGAGCAACGCCACTTGTACTTTCTGTGGCTGTGTTTGCGACGACATTGAGTTGCACGCGGACGAAGTTCGCATCCACCAGGCCAAGCGGGCGTGCGTGCTCGGCAAAGCCTGGTTCCTGAATCATACCGCCGAGCACAAATATCCGGATGCTTTGGTTGATGGCAAAGAGGCAACGGTGGACGAAGCGATCGAGGCGGCCGCCACGTTTTTGCACGAGGCCAACATGCCGCTGGTCTACGGCATGAGTAACACGACTTGCGAAGCACAAAAGGAATGCGTGGCCCTGGCCGATTTGTTGGGAGGCTTGCTGGACAGCCATACCTCGTTGTGACATGGTCCAACCGAAATCGCCGCTCAGTTGGGCGGCAAGGTTACGTGTACGCTGGGTGAAGTCAAAAACCGGGCTGATTTCATCGTCTATTGGGGCGGCAACCCGGCCGAATGCCATCCCCGCCATTTCACCAAATACAGCCTGATGCAGAAGAGCCGATTTTTGCCTCGCGGGCGCAAAGACCGAACCATGGTACTGGTCGACATACGCCCTACCAAAAGCGCGAAAGCGGCGGACCTGTTTCTGCAAATTCGTCCCGGTAAGGACTTCGAGGTGCTGACCTTGTTGCGGGCGCTGATGAAGGGCCAAAGGGTTCAGGAGAGTCAGGTTGCGGAGACGGGATTGACCTTGGAGCAGTTGAACGATCTTGTCGGGCGGATGAAGAAAGCCCGGTTTGGGGTGATGTTTTTTGGCATGGGGCTGTCGATGACTCGTGGCAAGCACATGAACTCCGCCGCCCTGTTGACGCTGGCTGCCGAAATGAACGCCTTTACCAAGTTCGTGGCCATGCCAATGCGCGGTCATGGGAACGTGACGGGAGCGGATGTGGTCATGCGCTGGCAGACGGGCTATCCGTTTGGGATTACGTTCAATCGCGGTTACCCGCGCTACAATCCGGGCGAGTTTTCCACGGTCGATGTGCTGGTTCGCGGCGATGTGGACGCGGCATTCATCATCGGCGCGGACCCTGGCGCCACCATGCCCCAACCGGCGATCGACCATCTGGCGCGCATTCCGACCATCGTGCTCGATCCGCACGTAACGCACACCAGCCATCTGGCCCGTGTCCACATCACCACCGCGCCGGCCGGGATCGCGGCGCCAGGGACCGCCTACCGCATGGACGAGATCCCCTTGCCCCTGAAACCGGCCCTCCGGTCGCCCTATCCGAGCGACGAAGAAGTTGTCCGCCGGATCCAAGACGCCATCGCCAGGAAGCCATTCTGGCTGCCCGAAAACGGCCCCAGGATTCCGGCCCTGGCCCAAGTTTAAGGCTCCAGTTACTGGAAGGGTCCGTAACGGCATGCTTCGTATTACCGGCGGCAAAATTTTCGACCCGGCCAACCGCATCGACGGCGAGGTGCGCGATCTGTGCATTGCCGATGGCAAATTCGTCGCTTCGGCGGAGGGCGCTCGGACCCTGGATGCTACGGGCATGATCGTGTTCCCCGGCGGTGTGGACGTGCATACCCACGTGGCTGGCGGCGCGATCAACTTTGCCCGGGCGATGACTCCCGAGGATCACCGCCGGACGCAAGCTTTTATCCGTACCAAGACCCGCCGTTCGGGCTTGGGCGGGATGGCCCCGACGACTTTTGCAACCGGCTACCTGTACGCGGGCATGGGCTGGACCACGGTCAACGAAGCGGCCGTGCCGCCGCTGTCCGCCCGGCACACGCACGAAGAAATGCACGACATCCCGATCGTCGACAAGAGTAGCTGCGTGCTGATGGCCAACAACGAGATTCTACTCGACCTGCTGGAAAAGGGCGAATACGAGCAGGCCTAGAACGTCGTCGCCTGGTATCTGCGGGCCGCCAAGGCCTATGGCGTCAAAGCGGTCAATCCGGGTGGCGTGGCAGCCTGGAAATGGGGTCGGGATGCCAAGCAGATGACCAGCCCCATCGAGGGCTACTCCCAGCTGACCCCCGGAACCCTGGTGAACCGGTTGGCGCGGATCTGTGACGACCTGGGGCTCCCGCACCCGATGCATCTGCATTGCAACAACCTGGGTGTGCCCGGCAACATCCGGACCACGCTCGACACCTTGAAGCATCTGGAAGGCTGTCGGGCCCACATCGCACATTCCCAATACCACGCTTACGGAGGCGGTGGCTGGGACGAGATGCGCTCCGAATCCAGTCAGCTGGCCGACTACTTCAACAGCCATCCCAACCTGACCACCGATGCGGGCGCCGTCTTGTTCGGCGATACGGTGACGATCTCTGCCGACGGGCCATGGCAGCACTTGCTGTATCAATTAACCGGTCACAAGTGGGGGAACCTCGATGTGGAAAACGAAACGGGTTGCGGTATTGTTCCCTATACCTATCGGCCGAGCAACCTGGTCAACGCGGTACAGTGGGCCGTGGGTCTCGAATTGCTGCTGCTGATCAAAAATCCCTGGCAGGTTTTTATGTCCACGGATCATCCCAACGGTGGCTGCTTCTGGCGCTATCCCGAAATCATTCAGTTGCTGATGTGCGCCGATTTCCGCCGGGAGTGCATGCGAAAACTGCCCGCCAAGATTAAGCATCGGATTACCCTGCCAGAGTTGGATCGCGAATACACGCTGTATGAAATTGCCACGATGATGTCCGCGGCGCCCGCGCGGGCACTCGGTTTGTTCCGGAAAGGCAATTTGGGCATCGGTAGCGACGCGGATGTGGCGATCTACGAAGAGGATGAGGATGTGACACGCATGTTCAGCCAGCCGAGATACGTCATCAAAAGTGGCCAGGTTGTCATTGAGGACGGCGACATCCGCGGAACTCCCCAGGGCCGTGTTTTCATGGTCCAACCGTTCTGCGAACCGGGCACCGAGGATTTCATTCGGCCGCTGTTTGAAGATTATTACACGATGTCCTTTGACAATTATCCGGTCGCCATGGAAGGCGTTCAAGACGCTGATATTTTTGCCTGCAAGCCAACTCCATGAGCAAACTTACTCTCACTCTCCGGCGACCGCCGCAAGTTCCCTTGGAAGCGGAAGTGCTGTCGCCCGATCGGCTGGCCGGGCTGTCCAACGAACAGATCCGGGCGCAAACGGTTTATCACGGGAAACGGCAATATCCTTTAGAAGAGTTTTTCGATGTCGACGGCGAGCGGAGCGAGAAGATCGAGCTTCACGGTGACTTGCAGCGGGTTCGGTGGATTGGCCGCGGCATGTCGCGAGGTCGATTGACCGTTCACGGTTCGGTCGGCATGCACTTGGGCGCAGCCATGCAAGGTGGGCAAATCGAAGTGCACGGCGATGCGGGGGATTGGCTGGGTGCTGAGATGAAGAATGGCTTGATTCACGTGCATGGGAACGCCGGCGGCCAGGTGGGGGCCGCTTACCGGGGCAGCCTGTCCGGCATGCGGGATGGCACGATTTTGATCGGCGGAACGGCGGACCTGGAAGTCGGGATGCGGATGCGGCGTGGTACCATCGTCGTTGCCGGTGCCGCCAAGGACTTTACCGGCTTGCAGATGAAGGGCGGCACGATCGTCTTGCTGGGCGGGGCGGAACTGCGGACCGGCGCCTGGATGGTCCGCGGCACGATCCTTTCGCTCAAGCCGCTGGAACTCATGCCGACGTTCTCCCGCGCCTGCCGCTACAATCCCGGTTTTGTGGGATTGCTGGCCCGTTATCTCCAGACGTTGGGCATCCAGTTACCACACGCGGCCGACCAGGGCGCTTACGATCTTTTCTCGGGAGACTCCGCCGTGCCCGGCAAGGGAGAGATCCTGGTCTGGCAGGCTGGATAGGCTGGATTCGCGGGTCCTGAACGATACAACCCACATTCCGCACTTCTCGGACCTCTAATTATTGTTTTTCCGTTGCCCCAAATCGCTTGTTTCCTAGTGTTTTTCTTTTTTCATTTTTAACGGAATAGTCCCTTCAGCATAAGGACTGCTGGGCAACTCATTGAATGGCCCTGTTAATACATAAACGAATGGCGATGTTGATTTCTAATTGTCATCCCCATAGAACGATCGTATGTC
>Ga0114931_10002910_pt1 | contig 21722 bp, 11 predicted proteins | sample 2SBtaG_FD_89579 | JGI IMG/M metagenome (GOLD analysis project Ga0114931, IMG submission 89579) | Deep subsurface microbial communities from Kolumbo volcano to uncover new lineages of life (NeLLi) - 2SBTROV14_V59a metaG | ecosystem: Environmental > Aquatic > Marine > Volcanic | place: Kolumbo... | reverse complement strand
TATTTCAACTGGGTTTTTTATTTAAATCAGGTTTTTATTTCAACGGGGTTTTATCAAAACAGCGGACTCATTTCAGCGACTAACTCCGGGCAAGAACCCTCCTAGGCTGGAAGGTTGGATTGTTAGTCAAAAAACTGGCAACGGACAGGCAGTGACCGCCGCTTGTTGCCCCTTATCTTCCGAATTGCCAATTCTTTTATTTTGTTTGGCCACTTGCTGCAATCGCTAGATTTCCAGCAATGTGCGCGAGCAACACAAGCAAATCCATTGTTTTTTCATCGTTTTTCGCGGTTATTGAAGAGAATTCATTTCACAACCGGCGTTTCTGTACCACAGAACACAGATTTTTCAGATCGCTCGGGTAGGGTAGGAATTGATTCTTATTCATTTCAGCTGAGGAGGCTAAGCAGCGATGAGTACTGTCGAATACAGAATTGATACCGGTGGGGTGGACGTGTCTGGAAGATCTTTGCCAATGCAGTGCAACTCGCGTCCACTCCATCGGATTTCAAAAGTTCGCCAACAACAGGGTGTATCCCTGCGATCGGTCGCCAGAAAATTTGGCCAGTCCGTTCGTGAAATTCGTCTCCAAGAGGAAGCATGCCGTGATATGAAGATCTCGGATCTTCTCCAGTGGCAACAAGTTCTTGAGGTGCCTCTGGTTGAACTGCTGGAGGATCCGGATGCCCCTCTCTCCAATCCGGTTTCCAAACGGGCCAACCTGCTCCGTGTCATGAAAACTGCCAAAGCGATTGAGGAATCGGCCCAAGGGGTCATCGTGAAGCGTCAAGTGGCCATGCTGATTCATCAATTGATCGAGTTGATGCCCGAACTGGCCGAGGTGGCCCCTTGGCATTCCGTTGGCCAGCGTCGGACTCAAGCCGACGTGGGTCGAATTGCCGAGCATCCTGTTCCCGAGAATTTCTTTAATGATCCAGCTGGCTAGATGCGGATCAGTGACAGGCCCACGATGACCACCACGGCAAAGCCCACAACACTGGGAGTCAGCCAGGCCCACCAAACCAAGCCAATGGCCAGCATCATCCCATGCGGCCCATCGATTCGCGTCAGCGCTCGGGCCAGCTTTCGGGGCAGGGCTGTTTGCCGTTCCTTGGCGCGGATGCGAGGGTCCATGAAAAGAACGAACAAGGTGAATGCCACAATCAGGCAGGCGAGGAGACCTCGACGGATTTGCTCTCCACCGCTGGAACTCAATCGGATTGCCAACACCCCGTTGGGACCAGCCGTATAGTACCGGACATTCTGGCGCGCCCGTGCGGAGACTTCCACGTCTGGTTTTTCCCAGGGATCTAAAGGAGAGGCATGGCTCCCCATGAAATGGTTCTTGACCTCTGGCTCAGGATGCCCCAGTGCCTTGCGCATCGCATGCCATGCTGAATTGTCCTCTTTGGACGGCATATCGTCCGGCGTGCCAACAGATGATTTCATGACACCTGGGCTCGGCAATACGTCAGCCAGTGAAGCATTTTCTAATTGTTTCCAACGGGCTTCAGCCCATTCAATATAAGATTGCCAAGGGAAAAACCATTGTATTGCTTCCCAATGCGGAAGTTGAAAAGCCATCGAAGACGTATTTTCGAGAGATTGAATGCATCTTTGGTATCCCCGCATGGCAAAGGTAAGCGCATCGATCTCATGCCCAACTTCGACCATGTCTGCCGATGGATCAATGGGTTCGACGTTCCCGGCAACGCAGATCGCCCAGATTGATGAAGCGGGCCGGTATGCCAGCTCGCCGATCAACAGTTCTGGGGCCCTCAACTTCGCCACGCCACGGTGCATGTCCCATTGCGTTGTGTAGCTGACGGTAATCCTTCGGGGCATGAAAGGTGGCCCCAAGGCAACACGCCAGGATGAATCTCCAAGGGGAATCCATGGGACGGATTGTCCACCGACTGACAATTGAAGCAATTGAGAATGCGGTGGCAATCGCAACTGGCAATCCGCGGCTCTGCCAGGCTGCAACACCAACATGGCTGTTCCCTCCCAATCGCCCTGGCGATTGATCTCACCATGCATTTCGGCCAATGGAATCATCACACGACCAGCGGTCAAAGGTAAAACACTTTGCTCAGCCATGTAGCCATTTTGAACCACCAGATAAGTTTTCGATGCTTCTTCCAGTTGAGCTACTTGCCCTAACGAGCGCGACAAAACGGCTGGCTGCAAACCTCGGCGTCGCCATTCGAGCAATTGGTTCTGGCGGATCAATGGGCTCTGACCGGTTTGTGGTAAAGCCAGGTATCGGACCGTATTGGTAGAACCAACCACTTGAATATCGGGCATCCGGGCGAGTTGGTCTGTATCTAGCTCCAACCGACCAATGATCTGCAAACTTACCAGTCCTTCCTGAGCTAGCGGTTGCTTTAGGCGAATTTCATATCGATGCCTACCTTGTGGGGACCCTCCATCAGAAGTGTCCATAGCCAACGGTTTCAGCTGGGCTCGGGCACCAACCACGGTCGGCTCAATCCATGTTTCTGGAACCTCAATTTCAAATCGGTCGACCACTCCGCGAAGTACGTGAATTTGCACCCAGAATGTGGTGGACCAACCGCTTTTTTGAGCTTGGAGCGCAGTCAAACATTCCGCTGAAAAACGGGGATTGTTCGGTGTGACCGTAAATTCAATCGTCTGTTGGTCACGTGGAGTTAACTGGAAACCATCCACGTGTACGCCTGCCTGGCTTGCCGTAGAGGGCGGCTCACGGTCCTGTTTTCGCATTGTCCGTGGCCAGTTTCCCTCAACCAATACATTGGAATCGCGAAAGATTTCGACTTGTGTGGGAGTTGCGTCGGCATCCTTGAGCACAATACGAGGAATGCGAACTGGCATGTTCGGTTGCTGAACAAAATTACCAAGAAGCACCACTTCATGGGGACCACGCATGGGGTAAGGGAGAAATACAGTGACTTCGCGGGTTCTCGTTTTTGGTTGCGTCACCGTTGCCCATCGGACGTCCATCGATTCCTCCTGGGACCGCTCCTGGACATGAACAGATTCCAGACGCAGATTCGTCGGCACCTCCAGGCGATGGATGAACAAGGGACCGGCAATACTGTCGATTTGAGCATGGTAACTTACCGCGGTATTCTCAAGTCCGCACTGCAACTGCAACGCTTGTTTTGCGATGAAGCTTTGTGGATCAGGCCGTACACTCAGGCCACCCAGGAAATCCCGGGAGTGTGCGGATTGCCGGTTCGACAGAACGTAGGCAAAAAGTGGTTCGGACGGTGCATCGCCCCATTGGGTCAGGAATTCCTCGGGGGAAAGGACCTTCCAGTCGCTGCCGGCTTGTTCTTGATAAGACAGCCCGGCCGCGACAGAAACTGCCAGTACTTGCCGAGACGTAGCCACATTGACCAGGCGCAGCCGAGGGTAAGCAATTCGCCCAATGGATGTATCACGGGCCAACCGGAAGCGGAGTAGAATGTCCACGGGCGTATGGATTTCAGGGCGCAGTTTGAACTGTAAGGTCCTCGGATTACCTGCAAATGTTTCCAGGTCATCGATCGGTGATCCTGGCTCCAATGGTAACAGTTCCAGCTGAGGATCCGTATCGAGCTGAATTGCGGGTAGAGGGCTCGCGCCAGCGCTGATTCGTAGCTTCATTTCGAGCAGGGTGTGGGGAGGTTCAACCTTTAGCCATACCAACTGTTCTGCGTTCCACCCGGCCCGCGCGTCTACGGTTCGGTGGGCTGGAGTCCAATGCACCTCAACGGCATGGACCGGTTGTAGCAGAGCCCGAATACTTTTCGTGTTTGACGACGATTCGATGCTAGTCGCATGAGGGACAACCAAACCGGCCAGTTCTGCTGGCATTTGCAGATCGAGCGTCGCGCCTGCTACCGCGGGGACGGACACCCGTATGGAGGCCATGCGAGGTAGCCGCAAGACATGGGGACATAATGCTAGCTCTAGACGATGGGTTCCCGGTTGAAGTAACAGCACACGGCAACCGGTGTCCCCTGGGAGCCAGTCGACTTGCAGTGGCTCGCCATCCAAGCGATGCTCATTCTCGAACCATTGGGCAGACTCTCGCCGTAGAGGCAGTATCCATTGGCAGTGGGGCTGCAAGCTGGTAATATCAAACGAAAGCTTCCAATCACTACAAACATATTGTCGCTGGCTGGCCATAGGATTTTGAGAGTCCTGATTTGAGAGCACCCGCTCTCGGAGGCTGCCGTGATAGTGCGCAGCGGTCAGCACCCATTGGGCCGTTGTGAGTACCTGATGCGGAGGCTCAACCAATTGGCGATAAAGTGCTTCGGGGACGTACACCTCTCCATCTTCGGTCAACTGTTCCTGTGGGTTGACGGGAATAAGAACGCTATGGATAGACCGAGGCTTGAGTGGCTTGGCCATCGTGAGCTGGGGATTCGCGGGTATCCTGGGACTGGCGCCGCATGGCAATGTGATCCCATGACTTCCAAACCCGAGCACCAGCGTCATGAGAACGACAGTCAGACGTCTTCCGGGCCGGAGTCTCCCAGGCCAATGCAACACGCAGCGTAATATCAGCGCTGTCAGCAAACCCAAGAAAACAGCCTGACATGCGCCTCCCAACAAGTTGCTGCCTGCAAGCGAATTGCCGGAAATTCCTGTAATAAGTCCATCCTTCGATCCGGCGGAGATCCAATCCGGTTCCACGAGTAGACAGGTTGCCGCAACGACCGCAAGAGCCGTCCACAAAAAGCGCGGCCATCGGGCCAACTGCCAGGCCCCTACCAAGGCAACCGACAACCACAATAAAAACCATTTTGCCTGAGCCGTATCGACGCGTACCAAATCCACCGCGTCCGGCTGACCGACAAAATCCATCGCATGCAGTCGCCAACCGGGCATTTCCAAAACTCTGGGCGAAGAGTCCGTACCGGTTGGCGTCGAATTGGCCTCCATGGGATGGAGCGACACGGGATAAATTTTATCCACAGATTGTCGATGTATGGAAGATCGGCTCAATCGTCGAGGTGATGACAAACATCCGATCGTTTCGGTCCAGAGATTTTTCCAATCCTGACCTTGCAACGGGTTAAATAGGGATTCATGCGACCATCGTGCCAGCGGCCCAAAAAGCTGCTGTCTCCAATGTTCCAGATTGGGCGGCGAGGCTCCGGGAATTCGTCGTACGGCCCATGGCTCCGCGGTCCACAGAGCCCAACGTCCATGCATCACGGGGAATGAAACACTCGGACAGGCCGGTTTCACCCGTGCTTGCCAGCCAAGCGGCTGCCCGTGGGAAACGTAGCGAAAGGTCAAAATGTGGTGGGCACCTTGTAATTTACTTTCTGTCGAACCCAAGCTGAGCTGAAATGCGCAGTGGTCGCTAGCCAACCTGGCAGGATTGAGTTTTCGTGCATCCAGCCAGACCGATTGCAAATCGGAACCCACGGGCATGACCACTTCCGCGTGGGTAGCGCCATGATTTTCCAGAAAATAAACCATTTCATTTAAAGCCGTTCCATCGGCTGAACAGAGCGTGATGAAGTCGACAAACCGGGCAAACAACACCCGCCCGTTTTTGTCGCCTGCGGTTTTATCTGAAGATGCCACCTGTGAGGCCACGGCGCGTGGCACGAGAGCTGGCAATGCCTTTTTCTGGTCCGTACTTTCCACTCCTTGGTTCGCGCCGACTGCGTCCAGTCGATAACAACCCAAAACGGGTGGCGCTTGCCGGGGAGATACCATAGAGAGCCCAGTTGCCGGGGAGATTTCAGTAGAAGGGGGGATCAAAGAGGGAAAGGCTACGGCGACACTTTCACCCGCTTCAACATCTAGGTCCTCTCGAGCGGTTCGAAAAAGAACCCAGGTTTGGGAAGTCAAGGCTTCGGGAAGCCTGATCACATTGGGAACGATTCGAACCTTAGCCGATTTCCGTGAAGTCTGCGATACCTTCAAAGGAAGCGGCATTTGATAGCGTGCTTTCAGTCGAAAGGGCTTATCCATCGCCGACGGCAAAACCAGCCGAAAGGTTTTTTCATCCATTGCGGTTTGGGGAACGTTCTGGGACGGTCCCGGCTTGGCGGCAATATCGATTGTTTCGGAACTGCCATCCCCTTGCATTTCCCATGACATCGTCTTTGGAACGGATTGAGAAAACTGCATGGCAATGTCCGTCACGGCACCAGAAGTCGGCACGCATTCAATCCAGTAGCGATGTTCGATTTTTTCCGGCAGCACGGACAAGTCGACATGAACATCGGCCGTATAAATTGCCCGCTGGGGGGTCAGGTCGATGACCGCACTGGATGCCAGTCGAGCCATATCTAACAGCACGCCTTGCCATCCTTCAGGCAGCAATCGTTTCTCTTGGGGAGTCAACGATTCAACAGCCACTTGTGCCTCTTGTGCCTCCCTGCACCCTGCCAATCGGCCTGCCGGTTGTGAATAAAGCAGCAGTAGCTGCCGTTGTTCGGTAACGTTGCGGAATTTTACCATCCGTAGACTTTCCACGGTGGCAACCTCTGATTTTTCCGTGGCGAAATCCGTCATGGCGCGCCCATCCAGTTCGATTCGTACGGATTCTTTGGCCAACAAAGCAGAGGCGAGCTGAATTCGCACAACCTGGCGATCTCCATCGCCAAACACATCCCAGCGAGCCAATCGATCGACTGGTTCCGTTTCAGCGGACAACAGTTTCCAGTGAGGGGCAATCTCTGCTTCCACAAAATACTGGGGTTGGCCCATATTACGAATCACCGCCACCGTGTGTCCAAGTACGGTATTGTCCCGCTGATTGGCAGTGGTTGCCATCCGGAGCTGCAACTGGATCGGTTGCTTTCCGACAACCACCCACAGTGTGGCCTGCCCTGACGATTCCAACAGATCGTAGCGAATGGGAGCCCCCATCGTTCCCAGCGCATGCTGCACATGCTGGATCGTACAATCGATGGGTATGAACGACTGCAACTGCAAGCGTGGATGGATTACGAGGCTAGTCGTTCCTTGAGTCCAAAACACGCCTAGCGGACGAATGGTGGGCAACTGCCAGGACGCATCCGTAACGATCGGTAGCATGGCTCGTATTTGGACCACCTGCGCGCCACGCTGCACTGGAATTTGCAGCCGGCTGGAATCTTCGGTGGTGACGATCTCCCAGGCCACCGACCGACCGTCGAGGGTCACCCCCAGAATCCGCGTGGAGTCGGCCAGTCGTAATTGCAGGAAATCGTCTGAGGCGGCATGATCTTCATACTGGATAGCCGTTACCAAATCGAGCCCCTCGGGAGATAACTGATACTCGGTAGATTGCCGTATCCTGGGCATTCTTGCCTGCCGGGCAAGCAGGCCCATTGGCTGAATGGAAGTATGGCCATCCGTCCGTAAACGAATGTTGAATACATGTTTGGTCGCCGCTCCCAATTCCAAATGCCAGACGCGAAAATTGGCTTCCTGGGGATCCTCTCCCACCACGATTCCAGGCTTCGCCTCTACCACAGCGTCGGCGGGGAGCTTCAACTCCATGGTCTTGCGTACCACACAGGGAGTCCGCAACACAAATTTCATGGACTGGTAATTTTCATGGACACCCTCCTGACGCGTTTCGACGACCTGCCACTGAAATCTCAAGGTTCCTGGCCGATCCACCGACACGCCGACAAACGACTTTCCGGAGGACACACGACCCGCCAGCCCCCCCATCTCCCAGAGCCCCCAACGAGCCGGAATGCTAACTGCCAAGGGTTCCTCGGACGTCACCGTTTTGACTTCGCCTCGTGAGTGTACCCCGTTGCCCTGCGGGAGGATCCTGTCGTTTTTTGAATACGCCCAATGAACCGAAGACACGGCCAGATTCAGTGGTTCGAGGACCAACACATCGGCCCGCGCGTCCGCTTGCACCACTTCCATTTCCGCAGTACCAGCCAGTTGCCAAAGGCTAGCCGAACCAGGCTCCTCTGAATTCAGACTGCTCCTGCCCATTCGGCTTAACTGGGCCCGCAAGATCATGGACTGGGGACGAATGCGAGCAGCGGCTGGCATCCGCCGATTGGCTTGTACCTGTTGTAAACGACTTTCAAACCGCACTCTGTTCATAGGCAAATAGCGCTGGTTGCCCACAGGCCATCGCTCGGGATCGTTTGCCGGTACAAACAGACGCCGGTAGGCAAGATTGCCCTGGGAGGTTAGGCCCCTCGTTTGAACATCCATCGGCTCGGATAGGGTTGTGGCGGGGTCGGCTGTCTCAACTGCCAGACTTGCTGACCAGCCAGAGGACAGCATTGAAATACCCCACAGCAAAACTTGAAAGGACCAGCGGCATCGGGTAAGAGCCTGCTTCATGGTGCCGACTCACTGATATGCAGGGAAGTCGTCAATGCCCGCTCCTCTGCGGACGAGAGTTGGTCCTGGTCCAGCCAAGGTTCGGTCGACCGGGTTTCGCGACCCAAGGCACTGCCATTCCCCACGGGGAGAGCAGTCGGTTCACGGGTATCCAATAACATACGCTGCAACAGGATGAAAAAGAGTGTCAACCCACCGCCTGCCAAAATTCCCACCACTACCAACACGGCTGTTTCAGGACGGACAAATGTCAGGATCCATGCGGCCAAGAACAGCGTAAACAAAAAAATGGCATTGCGCCCAAGAGAGGTGGTAAGCAGCAGTATACCGGCGCAAAATACTGTGGCTGAGCTGATAAAAACAAGCCATGCCTGGGTGATCATTTTCACCTGGATAGTCTGTGGCATTTCGAACGAGGAATAAAGGTACTGATTGAATGACGGTGGTGGAACCTGGAGAGAAGTCGCGCTGGACCAGCGTTCCAAATCGGCTTGAAACATCGTGGGCTGTCTACCCCAATGGGCATTTTTCCAACCGAGCCAATATTCGCAGGCTAGTTGCGCGGGATTACTGGCAACAAAATAATATTTCGGTAACACAAGTTGCCAGAATACGGGTGCGCCCGACAACGGACAATCCATTTGGACAGGGGTGATCCGCAATCGCAACCACGGATCCGCGGTCCAGGGAACCTGGTATCGTATTTCTAATGTATGAGAAGCCTGGCGTTTTCCTGAGCCAATGGGTATGGAAAGCTTTTCGTTTGCCGTCCATACGGTGGCGATGGGTTGCTGGTCAAGCAACACTTCAAGCGGTGGGTGGGAGCCTCGGAAAGGCAAAATCATGCTTATATTAGTTTGCTTCGTGCGAAAACAAAAAACGGCCCTTTCCTGACGAATCGAACCGAGCAGCCAGGTTTGCAACCAGACACGCTCAAGAATAGTCGTGGCACGCTGCTCTACCGGATCGATCTGCACAACCAGAGGCAACATCAATGGTGCTTCGCTACTGGATAACATGAGTACCGTTTTGGCACCTTCCGATGAGATACTCGTCAGAGGGGGGGCTTCTCCAATTTGTGCGGATTGTGAATCTGAAATCTCTATCGGAGACCAGTGAGACGGCGAGTTTCCCTGAGAGGGTTGAATCGCTACACGTAAGCCCGCGGACGCACTTACCCGAACTCGGCAGGAAGTGACCGTTTCCGCGGGTTCTACCAGCGGTATCTGCAGAGGAACCGTATTCTCGGCTTGCCAGGGACCTGATGGCAGGTGGTACGTAGTCTCCACCTCAAAATTCCCCTCCATGGCGTGTGGTAATTCGAGTACGAATTTCTTTGACTGAAGTGGGCCATTCGTGCTTTCCGGTGGCTCTTCCCCCGTGACGGATGTCACCTTCGGAGATCCCGTGACGGATGTCACCTTCGGAGATCCCGTGACGGATGTCACCTTCGGAGATCCAGCGACGGCTGTCACCTTCGGAGATCCAAGGACGGATGTCACCTTCGATGGCCCCGTGTCTGATACCACTTTCAGTGGTTTGCCATGGAGCGTAAATGTCGGTAATTCGTCCTGGAGTGCCCGCGGGATCATCAATGCCAACCTGGTGGCCGGCTGAAAATTAACCTGGTAACGCAATTTCTGGTTCACGACAGCGACCGCCTGGTCAATCCTGGCTTGAGCTTCCACTACAACAGCCACTTTTCTATCACGCCTGGTTATTTCTGCTCGAAATTCCGCCCGCGGCTTAAAGAGTCGAAAAGACAAAAGTGTGGGTTGAGGCTCGGTGAAGCTCATCGTATTGCCGAAAGCATTCGGTCCATCAGAGCTCTCCGATCCGTTGGGGTTAACGGGCCCGCCAAGACCGACGGACCGATCCCTAAATGCATAGTCGGGAGGCAAGGTCGACCGAGCCACAAGCCCAATCAACTTACCGTTTTGAGGAGTTACCAGCAAAGAAGGTTGGGACCGCACACTGAAATTGCCTGGCAGCACAAAAGCGCCCAGCGGAACCGGCAGAGGCCACCGCGAGGCATCCTGCTCTGCTGGACGCCGGGCGACAAAACGAATTTTGATTTGCCGCGAATCGGATTTCACCAACCTCAGGATAAGCAGCCCCTGATTGGTTTCAAAGGATCGGTTCCGGTCGACAGCACCTCCCGACTCGATCGGATCATCGGTTAGTTTCCAACCCCGCATGTCGATTCGCAACAGGTAAGGCCTGGCTCCGGTATACTGATAATCCAACTGCACTTGCAACTGCGAGTTACCTTCGGTCAATTCAACTTCATAATTTGGCCGCACACGTATTTGAGGTTCCTGCACTACAGTATGCAGGTGCAGTTGCCACCGCGAACGGGCATGGGAAAAAGCGGCGATTGGCGTCTGCTGGCGTATTCTTTCGGGCAGATCCTTGATGTCGATTTGGTGAATCGAGCCTTCCAAGTCGAAATAGCCTTGTAGCTGTTCGTCCAATTCCAGTGACACGAAACCCGATTGTCGAATGGCTACTACCATTTCAAAGCCGGACACATCCACCGATCGCACCGAATGGTCGCCGTCAAACGGACGTTCCGCGACCAGGTGAACCGTTGCCGGCCTTTTGCGCCCTGGGCGAAACCGTACCTCAACCAACTCTCTTTCAGGCGATAGGGCCCCCTTGGACGCGAGGGCCCCCTTGGAATTGGACGCGAGGGCACTGTTGAATAGGCTGCTGAGTGTGCTATTGATCGTGCCATGGTTCGTAGTGTCCATGGAAGGGACCAACTCGTAATCAGGAGATGCCGCCCCGTTCACCAACTGGCAACCGGGAGGCAGGCGGACCAGAAAACGATCTGTCTCGGCACGAGTGCCCGCCCCTGGCCGATTCGCAATCTGCAGATTGTTCCTATGCAGCAACGCGTCGTAACGCACTCCCTGCAGATCGACTTTCACAGCAATTTCATCTTCGACCAACGCTATCGCATGACTTCCTTTTGCTATTTGAGAGGGCAACTGCCAACGCAAATTACACTCTCCCACCATTCCCGTAACCAGAAAATCCGTGCCACCAGATGGCGAGCTATTCGTCGTGAGCAATTGGCTGTGGGGGACTTGTCCCGTGGCCTGGGATCCAGGCACATGCAATTTCAGTTGGGACTTCAGCGCGCCTGGTAAGGCTAGCTGAAAATGATATTCTCCGCCGGAGGCTTCCAGAGGCACAAGTCCTTCGATAAGGATAGTACGTCGATCGTCATGCTGGCCTCCTTCGACCGGGAGACGCCCTTCGATTGGATCCATCTCCACGTTTGACCCATGTTGTTCACTTTGTTCGCCCCGTTGCCCCCGTTCGTTCTGTCGATCTTGTTTGCCCCGTCGGCCCTGCAGCCAGGCCACATAACGGTTGTGTTCTGAATCGAACATCAGGAACTCATGACGATTCTGACCAGCCCTGTCATCTTCCCGATGAAATTCGCCTCCCTGCAGACTGAATCGTTCAATGATCAGTGTGCCGATTTGGAGGGGCACTGAAAAGGGCTGCCGACCTTCCACCTGCAGTTGCATGGTAATACGCAACCGAACACACGGGCCTTCGGACTGATGGCGGATAACCTGACCTTTCAAATTTACCGATTGCATGGCATAGAAGGGGGGCAGCAAAGACGTTTTCCCCTCCTGAGCCGCCCGCCAGATGTCAAGAAAATCACGGTACCGAAAACCTAGTACTTTACGTAGCTTGCCATCGTGATCTGGCAACATAAAAACATCTGGGCCAGCAGCGGATTCCGCAGGAGCTCCAGCCAATATCCCTTCGGGAATGAATTTACCCGTACCGGAATCATTCGGTTCGTGAACTATGTCCGCCCGCCCACCCATGGATGACGGATCTGTGGATGTCTGAAGTGGCGGGTCGACGCCACCTTCCTTATGCCCCGGAGCCCGGGCACAACAGGCTTCGCCCAGGCATAACAGCAAAACCAACCCTGAACATAAAAAACGGAACACTTGCAAGTCTCAATCAAAAATAAGGAAAAACCAACGCGACTGTCAAAGTTTGCCGGCTTAGAAACCTTTCGGGCCGCCTCAAAAATAACTTCGGGTTTTGGCGGGCTGCGGCTACGGGTGTCAGGTTGCATCGACGTATAGCAATACGGGCACACTGCGCAGCAGGGTCGGCTTCGCCTTCCTACGCAGCCTTGTCCTCGCCGCGCCAAAACCTCCAATTTATTATTGAGCCAACCCATAGGGGCTCGAATGCAATGCAACTTGGGTTGGCTATCTGTTGCTTGCACAACCACGGCGGAAAGGGGGCGGAGAAAAGGTCTGTCAGGAGTGTCCACTTTTTCCATTCTAGGCAGCATTCAACCAGGCTTTCAACCAGGATGTAAGCACGGCCAGGAAAAAACGCAGTGGCATACGAGCACCTCTGAATTCCAGCACTGGGTTTCCCCATTCATCCTGCTATCACCTGCTATCAGGCAGGGCACATTGGGCCCTGTACGGACCCAGTCGGTCAGAAATGGGCCAGCCTGAAGATTGGGGGCCCTCACAGCGACTGTTACTGCATAATTGTCGAGTCGATCCTTGCCAATGGACGTTTTCGCTGCAAAAAAACAGCCCGATTCTTTGAGTCCTTCTACGGCCATAACGTGTTGTCAGACAACCAATAACGCCATATCTGCAGCGAAAAAAGAAGCTGGCGGTTGGCAGTATTTCAAAAAGAATTCCATAATTTGCTGGACAATCTGGTTTAAACGGGTATCATCATTAGTGAGCAAGGGTTTGGGTGCCAAGTGACTACCAGACATTCCCAGCTTGTGGTTCCCATGTGAGTTTTTGGTCCCGCGGTTTTGTTTCCGCGCTACTAGAAGTTCCGTTTGGGGGCTGCGGTAGGCGATTGCCTGATATCTATCATCCCCCCAAAAGTAGACGCTTGGCCTCTTCTCTGTTCCGGCCCCGCCGTGACACCTTGGGTGTTCGGCGGGGTTTTTTCGTGGTTTTAACCTTGACATTGAGCCACAAGCATGTGTCACACTCCGCGCGGGCCCGCGAACACCCCCTGGCAGATAAGCGATTTTCGGGCAACCTGGAAGGTGGAATCTCTTGAAGCGCGGATCGAACTCGACAAGCCGCAACTGGGAATTGATCTGCTTCGCTATCAGGGCAAACCCTTGCCTGGCAGAATGTTGGGAATCACCGCCGGTACCAAGAACGAATATCTTGAGTGGACTCCGCGGATGGTCCGCCAGCGCGGTCGTGATCTGACGGCGACTTATCAAGATTCATCCAGCCCACAAAGCACCTTACAGATGGACTGGCGAATTTCTCCCGCACCCAATGAAGAGATTCTCTTGGAAGTTGGCGTCGTGGTTTCCATGCACACAGAGTCTCTGGAGTCTTATCCGCATATCGTTGCGACTACTCAATTGGCATGCGACCAGCTTTTTTACCTTGTCGACTCGCAGGATGGCACGCAGACCACTGCCTTGCCAAATGGGGCTGAAGTTCAGGAATTCCAGGCTTCCCCCGACTCGAAGAATTCTTCGGAATTGGCAGGCCAATCATGGATCGGGCAATCGGCAAAAGAGCAGACAAGAGACAGGCCTGGCTGTGCGGTTTACCGACTGCAGAACCTACCGTGGAGCTATGCCGAGATGGTTTACCCGGCGGATTTTGGCTACTGGCAAGGAAGTCTGCCTGCTAACGATCCCAATGCTATCGAATCCAACCAAAAGGCCAGTTCCAACCAAAAGGGCCATCCCATTGGAAATGGTGCCCGGATCTCCCGCTGGGACCTGGGCTGTAAATTGCTGGAAAAGGGGGTCATCCGTTGTCTCCAACTACGAGGATTCTTGCTTCCAAGACACGATGACTTGCCATTAGCGCGCCGCAACCAGACAAGATTTGCCGCGGAAAAATTGCCTCTAGCGGGCTAGTATCTGGCCAAGCCTTACATTCGCACTTTTTGCTGGACCGCTTTTTCTCTTGCCTTCTCCTTCTCCGTGACTGTTAAGGCTCCATTATCCGAGGGATTGCGGGCCGGAAATAGGGGCTTGCCGACAGTGTTTTTGATTTGGGCCAGATCCAACATTTCGGCAATACCTGCCGCTACCAGTTCCGGACCGCAAACATAACGGCCTGGATTGATCCACTCTTGCATGGTTTTTTGAGTGACGCCGAACAGATCGGCCAATAGATTATCCATGTCTTTTTCCAATTGGCCAAAGTGGCGGGCCCATTCCGCGGCTTCTGCCAGACCAACATTTTCTTCACTCTGCCAACGCATGGGGTGAAACAGTAGCACGCTGCAAGGAGTCACCAGGCGGCGCACGCAAGCGGCAAATGGCCACAGCGCGGCGGACGAACATTCGCCCGTCACGATCCCTGTCGCTTTTAACCCTCGCAGTCGCATGAGTGTCATCAGTGACATTGCACAGTAGGGACTTCCCCCAGGTGAATCAAAGTAGATGGTACACGAACCACCTGGTTCCACATCAAGCAATTGGCCTGTCAGTTCCGATTCGTTCTCGGTGAGATCACCAACAATCGCCAATTCGGGGATGTGGTTTTTCTGATCCTGATTCATCTTTGTTTTGCTCTCAATCGGGGAAGCAAGATTATGCACGTACTTGTGTGATTGTAGGAAATTTTCGCCAAAACCACCAGCTTCACGTTAGCTTGGTGCCTTTGCCTGAATGAGGCTTTTGTCTTATAAAATGTTCTGCCCGGGTCAGACCCATCCACCAAATTAGGAACCACCGACTATATTTTAGCGTAACTGCCAGCTGGAGGAGCCCGCGGCAGTGCTTCTCTGGACAGCAAATAAAAGCTTGCCGCGTGCCCGATTATCCTGTTTGGACAGTTCATGACGGCACTGGCGCCTGCTCTTGCTTGTCCCTGGTTCCTTTCCTTGGATTCTGGGAGGCCTTATGATTACGCATCCGGGTTCCCTCAGTGCGTCTCGCACTACATCCCTCACTTCCACCGTCGATAGTACCCCATGGGTTATCACAGCTTGAAGCAATGCGCCGACGATTTACGGCGCCATGGACGGTTAGTGCAAATCGACCAACCCATTGATGCGTATTTGGAGGCCGCTGCCATCCACCGACGAGTTCATGCCGTGGGAGGACCGGCAATCCTATATGCCAAGGTGCATGGCTGCCCCTTCCCGATGATCAGCAATCTGTTTGGCACAATGGACCGAATGCGGTTTCTCTTCCGCGATTCGTTGGCTAGCATCCGCCAATTGATTGCCCTGCGCAGCGACCCGAGCACCCTGCTACGTAGTCCGTGGAGCCACCTTGGTATGGCACGTACGGCATGGTCCATGCGGCCGCGACTGGTAAATCGTGGTCCCATTCAGGAATGTCAAACCACGATCGACCAGTTGCCCCAACTCCAAAGCTGGCCAGCCGACGGCGGACCCTTTGTCACTTTACCTCAGGTCTATAGTGAAAATGTCCTCCAGCCCGGCCTGGCACATTCCAATCTAGGCATGTACCGAGTGCAACTAGCGGGGCACTCTTATGCGGCCGGTAAGGAAGTCGGACTACACTATCAACTCCATCGTTCGATCGGCGTGCACCACGCGGCCGCCCTGCGCGCGGGGCAACCATTTCGGGTGAATTTATTCGTGGGGGGACCTCCCGCCATGTCGCTGGCGGCGGTGATGCCGCTACCCGAAGGGATGAGCGAGCTCGGTTTTGCCGGGGCGCTCGGTCGGCATCGGGTGCGCATGATTGGCCGTCCAGAAGGGCTTCCCATCCATGCCGACACCGATTTCTGCATCACGGGTACCGTGATGGCTGACCGACTGCTGCCAGAAGGACCCTTTGGCGATCACCTCGGTTACTACAGCCTCGCACACCCCTATCCGGTGCTGCGCGTCGAGCAAGTGCTGCATCGTTCCGATGCCATCTGGCCTTTCACGGTAGTAGGCCGACCGCCTCAGGAAGACAGTATGTTTGGCCAACTCATCCACGACATCACAGGCCCGCTGATTCCCGATCTGCTGCCAGGCATTCAGGCGGTTCGGGCGGTGGATGCGACAGGTGTGCATCCTCTGCTGTTAGCAGTTGGCAGCGAACGTTATACCCCCTTCCTGGAAAATCAGCAGCCTCAAGAACTGCTCACCCAGGCCCATGCTTTGTTGGGCCAAGGTCAATTGTCACTGGCCAAATTTTTGTTGATCGTGGACCACGACGACGCTCCGCAACTTAACATTCATGACACGGCCATGTTCCTGCGGCATTTGCTGGAAAGGGCTTGTTGGTCGCGTGATCTGCATTTCCAAACTCGAACCACCATCGATACGCTCGATTATAGCGGCAGTCGTTGGAACGAGGGATCCAAAGTGGTCATGGCGGCAGTCGGACCGAAAAAATTCGACCTACCCACCCGATTGCCAGCCAATCTGGACCTTCCCGATGGCTTTCACAATCCACGTGTGGTGCTGCCCGGTATTCTGGTGGTGGAGGGCCCAGCCTGTCCCAAGCCCACGTTCGACTACGAAATGGCCAACGCCGCATATTCTACCCACCGCAAAAAAATTGCCAGCGATCTCCATCGTTTTTGCGAAACCTACACGCATCACCATCCTATCAATGCCTTCCGCTGGGTTGTGGTTGTCGACGACAGCCTCTTTGTGGCCGAATCGCTGCGGAACTTTTTATGGGTGAGTTTCACACGTTCCAATCCGGCCAGCGATCTGTATGGCATAGAATCTTTCACACTCGATAAGCACTGGGGTTGCCGTGGAGCCCTTGTGCTGGACGCCCGCATCAAGCCCCATCACGCACCGGTACTGGAAGAAGACCCAGAAATCTCCCGCCGTGTCGATGCCCTGGGCGCTCGCGGCGGTCCCCTGCACGGAATCATCTAATCCCAATATTTCCAAGAATGCCTGTCTGCGTGCGACGCACAGGCAGGGCCAATAAAGCCAGCCCGACAGGCGTGCCAGCAGTAAAAAACGTCGGTTTCCGCACCAGCTTATCGCCCTGTGTCCTCGTAGGGCTGGGTGACCGCTTGGAAGCATGGAACCTGGCAAAGTTAGCGCATGCGGAAGATTTTCCTTAATCGCCCCAGTGCCCCAAGCCGATATTGAAAACGATCGTGTCCCTTGTTCCTTCCCTTGCGTTCATGCTCCTTGACGGTAGCGGCTTTGCTTCAAGTCCTTGGGCACATTACCATCATGTCTGACATCCACAGCGCTGCGGTACTGCTCACGACCCTGCCTGAAGAAGAAGCGGTCTCCGTGATGGGTATGCTTGATCCCAAGCAGGTGGAGATGGTGTCGATCGAAATTGCCCGGCTTAAGGCCATCGGAGCCGATGAGCAGGAGCAGGTTATTATGGATTTTGCAAAGTCCAACCCGGCAGCGGTGGGGCTCCATTCGGGAAGCCTTGATCTGGCCAAAACGTTGGTCCAGAAAGCATTGGGAAACAATGCTCACGACACACTGGACAACATTCGCCACAGCATTGAAGCAGTGCCATTCGCGTTCTTGAGGCAAATCGACAGCCAAAATATTCTCACCTACATCATCGATGAGCATCCGCAGACGATTGCCCTGGTTCTATCTCATCTGCCTGCCAATGTCAGTTCCGAGATCCTTGCCGGATTGCCGACCGATCGGCAACTGTCGGTTGTCCAGCGGATTGCCACCATGGGACAGACCAGTCCCGATATCATCCAGGAGGTGGAGCAAGGCTTGGAAAAGCGTATGTCGAGCGTGATGAGCCAGAGTTTTGAAAATGCCGGAGGTGTTGAAGCGGTGGCCGAGATGCTCAATGTGTCCGATCGAGCCACCGAACGCACATTGCTGGAGAACCTGACCCAGGAAAATTCAAACCTGGTGGAGGAAATTCGACGCTTGATGTTTGTGTTTGAGGATATTTGCAAATTTTCCGACAAGGACATTCAAGCCATTCTAAAAAATGTCGAAACGTCCCAGTGGTCGTTGGCCTTGAAGGGAGCCAGCGAGGAACTGAAGCAAAACATCTTTAGCAACATGTCACAACGGGCAAGCGAAATGCTTGCCGAAGAGATGGAATACCTGGGAGCCGTTAAGCTGTCGGCCGTTGAGCAAAAGCAGCAAGAAATTGTCGATATCATCCGTCGTCTGGAGGATTCTGGTGATATCGAACTAAACGCCAGTGGCGAGGAAGAGGAACTGGTACAGTAAAGGGAAGTCGGAATGCGGAATGCGGAATTTTTTGGGTTGTGGCGGGATGGGCCAGAAACCCATGCACTGGCCACTGGCCACTCACTTCTGATATCATGGGCGGGCTCCCGTTGACTCCCCTGGTACCCTCCCTGGTTGCCTCCATGGCCCTTTCCCCGATGATGCAGCAATACCATGAGGCTAAGCAGGCCGTGGGCGATGCGCTGTTGCTGTTTCGGATGGGCGACTTTTACGAACTTTTCCACGAAGATGCCCAGCGCGCCGCGAAAATTCTGGGCCTGTCGCTTACCAGTCGCGATAAGGGTGAAAATCCCACCGCGATGGCCGGTTTTCCACACCATCAACTCGACCAATACCTGGCCAAAATCATCGCTGCCGGGCTGCGCGCGGCCGTCTGCGAACAGGTTGAGGATCCGAAACAGGCCAAGGGACTGGTCAGGCGAGACGTTACCCGGATCGTCAGCCCAGGCACGGTCACGGACGATGCATTGTTGGATCCTGCTGAGAGCAATTTTTTATTGGCGCTGGCCCACGCGGATTCCCAGGGCCAGACCGGTGGTTCGCTGGGATTGGCGTGGATCGATTTGTCCACCGGACGGTTCGAAGCCGCAGTGGTGGCTGCCGACCGATTGGAGGACGAGCTGGCCCGCATTGCTCCGGTGGAACTGCTGGTGAGCGATGTGGGGACCATCTTACCGGAAGGGCCGTGTCTGGAGGGACTTATGGTGACCCGGCGCCCGCCCTGGTCCTTTTCGCCTCAAACCAGCGCGGAAATCCTGGCCAAACATTTTGGCCCACACGCGCTTGCCGGCTTTGGCTTTGAGGGCCAGGATGGCCTCGCCTTGCAGGCGGCTGGAGCCGTGCTTGACTACCTGACTGAAACACAGAAGTCTTCGCTGGCCCATGTCGAACGCCTGCTGGCTTACCGGTGTGATCGGTGTTTGGAAATCGACCAGGCAACACGCCGCAGCCTGGAAATCTCCCGGACTCTCCATGACGGAAGCCGTACCGGATCGCTGTGGGGTGTCATGGATCGAACCGTGACCTCGATGGGCGCCCGCCTGTTGGGTGACTGGCTGACCAATCCGTTGGTCGATGTGCGGGCCATCGATGCGAGGCTCGAAGTGGTTGCCGAGTTGCACGCCAACGCCCGGTTGGGCGACGTGGTCCGAGCTCAGTTACGCACCATCTACGACATGCAACGACTCTTGGCACGGGTCACGACGGGACGGGCGTCACCGCGCGATCTGAGCTTTGTGGCCCGTACGCTCGCTTGTTTGCCGCGAATCAAGACCGAGCTGGCCGAGGCCAACAGCCCGAGACTCGTCCACCTCGAAGGTCGGATTGATTTGTGCAAGGAAATTCGCACGCAGCTTGAAGCCGCTTTGGAAGAAGACTGTCCCTTGGTGGTTCGAGAAGGGGGATTCATTCGGGCCGGCTACCACGCCCAACTCGACACCGAGCGCCAACTGATGACCGGGGGAAAGCAATGGATTGCCCAGTACCAGGCCGAGGCCGTCCGCCGTACGGGCATTCCCAGCATCAAGGTCGGATTCAACCGGGTTTTTGGTTATTACCTGGAAGTCACCCATGCCCACCGCGACAAGGTGCCCGAGGATTTCATCCGCAAGCAGACCCTCAAGAACGCGGAGCGTTACATCACGCCAGAGCTCAAGGAGCATGAAGAGAAAGTACTGACCGCGGAGGATCGGTGTCGAGAGATTGAAATGGAACTGTTTCTCGAACTGCGAGATCGGGTTGCCGGGGTCGCCGGGCGTTTGCAGGACACGGCCGACGCACTGGCCGAAATTGACGTGCTGGCGGCATTGGCGGAACTGGCCCGCACCCGAGGCTATGTCCGGCCCACGCTGACCGATCGACCGATACTCGAGATCGTCGATGGTCGCCACCCGGTCCTGGACATCACCGAGCCTGACGGCACGTTTGTGCCGAATAGCGTGAGTTGCGCGGCGCGCGGCGCGTGCCGCACGCTGGAGGAGGACGATAACTCGCGACCCACGCCGCATGCCTCGTTCCTCCTGCTCACCGGCCCCAACATGGCGGGCAAGAGCACCTACATTCGTCAGGTGGCCCTGCTCACGTTGATGGCGCAGGTCGGCAGTTTTGTGCCGGCCAGCGAGGCGACCATCGGCGTGGCCGACCGGATTTTTGCCCGCGTGGGGGCGAGCGACGATTTGTCGCGCGGCCGCAGTACGTTCATGGTCGAGATGACCGAGACGGCCCGGATTCTCAATACGGCTACCGAGCGGAGTCTGGTGATCCTCGATGAAATTGGCCGGGGCACGAGCACCTACGATGGGCTATCGCTGGCATGGGCCGTGGTGGAACACCTGCACGAGCGAATTGGCTGCCGCACCCTGTTTGCCACCCACTATCACGAACTGACCGAGCTGGAGCAGTCGCTGCCCAGTTTGCGGAACTTGAACGTGTCGGTTCGTGAATGGGAAGACCGGGTAGTATTCCTGCACCAAATTGTCGCCGGCGCGGCTGACAAAAGCTATGGCATCCATGTGGCCCAAATGGCCGGCGTGCCACGCGAGGTGAATGAGCGGGCCAAGCAAATTCTCGCCCAACTCGAAGCGAAACGATCGCAAGGCGAGAAAAATGGCGGGCCAAATGGAGGGCCAAATGGCGGGCAGGAAAAACGTGCCACGGCACCTGGCTGCTTAAGGCGGGACGGTCCATCCCGGACCACCCGCAGCTCGCGGTCCGCTGGCAGGTCGCTTCAGCGGACCCTGTTTGAAACAGCCGATCATCCACTGCTGGATGCAATTCAAGCGGTGGATCTCAACGACACGACGCCGCTGGAAGCACTCCAGATGGTTGGCCAGTGGCAGCGGCAACTAGCGGTTGAGCGAAAGAGCCCTGGGGAGAAAGACCCGTAGTCGGGTATCCCAGCGAACTGGTTCGGCTGTCCGAAAAGGTGTCATGTCCGAAAAGGTGTCAAGTACCGTTTTTAGAGGATATGTCCGAAAAGGTGTCAAGTATGTCCGTGTCCGAAAAGGTGTCAAGTACCGTTTTTAGAGGATAGGAAAAATAGGTTAGCAGAGCCAAGTTTGGAAGTAGGTTAGAAACCATGCCAAAAAAGCTGAGCTACTCGTTGTGGGCAGACCCGAATGGCACGTACTTAAGGTTCTCAGCCATAAAGAACTTGTCATTCTGAGGGAGCGGGCACCGAAACTTGTTTTGGTCGACGACTGAAGAATCTATATATCAGGAGATCCTTCAGTCGCTTA
>Ga0114931_10002909_pt1 | contig 21722 bp, 24 predicted proteins | sample 2SBtaG_FD_89579 | JGI IMG/M metagenome (GOLD analysis project Ga0114931, IMG submission 89579) | Deep subsurface microbial communities from Kolumbo volcano to uncover new lineages of life (NeLLi) - 2SBTROV14_V59a metaG | ecosystem: Environmental > Aquatic > Marine > Volcanic | place: Kolumbo... | reverse complement strand
GGTTGCCGTGCTGGCAGTTGACCCAAGCAGTCCGACTTCCGGCGGCAGTATACTGGGAGACAAAACAAGGATGGAACATCTGGCAGGTCGTAGTGAAGCATTTATAAGACCCTCGCCAACCGGCGGGTTCCTTGGTGGCGTAGCGCGCAAGACAAGAGAATCGATGCTGTTATGTGAGGCGGCCGGATATGATGTCATACTCATCGAAACAGTCGGAGTGGGACAGTCTGAATATGCCGTAGCCGAGATGGTTGATCTGTTCATGGTTCTGATGTTGCCGGGTGCCGGCGATGCTCTCCAGGGCATCAAACGCGGAATCCTGGAGGTCGCAGATATGCTGGTGATCAATAAAGCAGACGGCGAACAAAAAGGACAGGCCCAGCGTGCAAGACAAGAATATAAAAACGCATTACACTTGCTCAAATCAAAATACGAAGGTATGGAAGTCCCGGTTTTACTGAGTAGTTCGATTACCGGAAAGGGAGTAGATGATATCTGGGATAAAGCGACTGAGTATATCAATACTCTTCAAAAGAGAGGAATACTTCAGGAAAAGCGTCAGGGCCAGCATTGGAACTGGTTTATCAGACTGACGGAAGAGGAACTTCTTAAACGTTTTTGGGATGACGAACGCATTCAGAAAATTAGTGAAAAGCAACGATCACTACTATTAAGTCACGATACCACTCCTGTTCTTGCAGCCCGAAGATTGCTCGAAATAGTGTATCCTGATAAAAAAGCGAGAGATTAAGTCGCTGCATTGAGGAACACGTAACCCAGCTTCATTTTACGTTTATTTTTATACCGGATGCTTTTCAATTCCCGGTTCATCAAGAATTGCACCGTTAAAGTGTACCCGGAAAAACTCCAACCTGCATTCTTAATTTTTGGCAATATTTGGAAAGCGCTTTTCCAAAATGATTATTGAACGCCTATATTATTGAATAGAAATTCAAGATTGTAATATTAATTTTTATGGCACAAGAGAAACTGTCAGTTGAACAATTTATTCCTTCGCTTCATAAGCTTACGGAAGACGAACAAATGCTAAGAGAGGCTGCTGCCGAATTTGCACAGACAATCGTAGCACCATATGTACACGAGATGGATCAGAAAGCAAAGCTGAATCCGGATCTGGTAAAATCTTTTTTTGAACAGGGACTAATGGGAATAGAGGTACCTGCTGAATACAATGGTGCAGGTGGTACGTTTTTCATGTCCATTCTGGCTATCGAAGAAGTTTCAAAGGTAGATGCCTCTGCAGCTGTTTTCATGGATGTTCAAAATACGCTGGTAAACAACGCCATTCTGCACTGGGCAGACGATAATCTGAAGCGGCGATATTTCCCATTACTGGCTACAGAAAAGGTAGGGGCCTATGCACTATCGGAAGCGGCATCCGGCAGTGATGCTTTCGCGCTTAAATGCCGGGCAAAAAAACAGGAAACGAATACATCCTGAACGGAACCAAGCTTTGGATCACGAATGCAAATGAAGCGGATATATTTATCATCTTCGCAAACGTAAATCCCGAATCCGGATATAAAGGTATCACGGCATTCCTCGTTGAGCGGGATTTCGAAGGATTTTCGGTTGGCAAGAAGGAAGATAAACTTGGGATTCGCGCCAGCTCTACAAGTGAACTCATTTTAGAAGATTGCCGCGTGCCTGAAGAAAATGTGATGGGTGAAGTCGGCAAAGGATACAAAGTGGCTATTGAAACACTCAACGAAGGACGTATCGGCATCGGCGCCCAGATGCTGGGGATATCACAAGGGGCATTTGAAGCCGCCCTGGCTTACACCCGGGACCGTTCGCAGTTTGGCAAAAAGATTTCTGATTTTCAGTCTGTTCAGTTCCAGCTTGCCAAAATGGCCACTGATATTGAAACCGCTCGTTTAATGGTATACAATGCCGCGCGAATTAAAATGTCTGGCAAACCGTTTCAACGTGAAGCAGCTATGGCAAAATATCACGCCGCTGAAGTTGCGGAACGAGTCACCTCTATGGCTGTCGATTTGTTCGGCGGGTATGGATACACCAAAGATTATCCCGTTGAAAAATTCTGGAGGGATTCCAAAATCGGAAAAATATACGAAGGGACCTCCAATATGCAGTTACAAACAATTGCAAAAACGTTTCTATCAGGTTAGTAACTTTCCACCTGAATATTACGTAGCAGTAAAGAAACAGGTACTTCGACACTAAACAGTTACGTTACACTTATTTTGTTTGTGTGCAAAGTTGGTCGGTTGGGAACGCTATTACAAGATTTCTCATTAAATGACGGGAAATCGGGAACAGAAACTTAAAAAAACGACTTTATTGGAATGGTACCCCTTTCACTGGGGTTGTGTGGTGAGTAAGAGTTATTGCTGGTAAATCGGAGTTACCAATCCGAATTATATCAGCTAATATTAATCTATAAATATGGAACCTAATTTGTCTGAACACATACGGTCCTGTTGCAAAGATGAAGCATCCTTCAATTCTGTCTGGAGTCGATTCCAGCAATTAATGAATCGCTGTTCCAAGGCGGAAAAAAACCTTGAATTGCTTGAATCGGCTATCAGGTACGATTACGACTCTATTTTGATTACCGAGCTGGAGCTTGAAGATCCGGGACCTACCATTGTCTATGTCAACGATGGCTTTTGTGAAATGACCGGATACAGCCGGGAAGAAGTAATTGGGAAAACGCCTCGCATTCTGCAAGGACCAAAAACAGATCCTGACGTCCTTAAGAGACTTAAACTGTCACTTTTGGAAGGTAAATCGTTCTTCGGCCAAACGATCAATTATCGTAAGGACGGAACGGAGTTTGTCAACCAATGGGACATTCATCCACTGTACAACAACGAGGGTGAAATTACCCACTGGGTTTCTTACCAGCACGATATCACGCGCCGCAAGCGTGCAGAAATGACATTTGAACGCGCCGCTGAAAATGAATTTGACTCACTTGTCGAAAATTCAAAACGAATACAGGTTGATTTTGCCGATGATGGATCAATTATTATCGGTAATCACCTCTTTCGTGACCTTTTAGGGTATAATCAGGATGAGATTAGAAACCTTACGATCTGGGATCTTGTGCATGATGAAGATCAGGCACGTTTCAGAAAGGCCATGGAAACTAACCAGAATGGCGGGGAAGTAATTCACACCGACTATACTATCAGGTTGGTCCATAAAAAAGGAATGCTTATCGACTGTGCACTTGATGTTCAGCGTCTTACTATCAACGGCAAAACGTTTAACCGCGCAACGGTAGATAATGTCAACCTGCAGAAACGTGTGATAGAGACTCTCGAAAAGAGAAATTCCGATTTCCTCCGCATGTTCAAGTCGAAAAGTGACTTTAACTACGGTCTGGATGTTAGTGATGAAAAACATCCCAGATTTGCCTGGTTTTCTGAAGGCTTTGAGGAAATAACAGGTTATGAAGCCGATCATTTTACCGGACCGGATGGCTGGAAAAAATTAGTTCATAAAGAAGACCAAAATCTTGTGCGCAATCATATTGCCCGAGTCCTGGAAGGTAAATCCTCGACTGAGGAATATCGTATCAATACTGCTAATGGACATTATATCCGGATCATCGATTATACGCGTCCGGATGAAGATTCCAATAACGGTGTAATCAACCGACTGATCGGCTCCATCATGTATAAAGTGACGGAAGAGAAGGAAGCGTGAACTGCTAAACAAGCAGAAACCTTTTTTACATAGTGCCGTCTTTCATCAGCTCCTCATACTCCTGGTTGGAAAGCTCTATAGCATGTCGGCGGTCAAGATGTGCATTATCGATTGAGGGTTGTACATTTTCTTTAAATAAGCGGTCAAAACTGCCATCTTTAATCCCAGCAAGGAGTCCTTCTTTTATCCTTGTTGCAAGTGCGAGATTGTCCTTCTTCACATAAAAAAACATGTCGGTCGGGTATTTAAGATAGATGCCATTCGCGACTGTAAGATTTAGTTTCGGATGTGCGTTGACTTCGTAATCTATCTCGTATATACCTCTCGGAAAACCATCTATTGCGTGGTGTGCAAGCATCGAAAATAAACTATCATAAGTCTGAGATTTAACAACCCTGACACCATTCGATTCAAGAATTTGAGTGTCCGGCCAGTCATACTCCTGACCTAAACGGAACTTGTTAAGCTGGTCAACATTTCTAACGTTGCTGAACATATTTTTGTCAGCCTTATTTACCATAATCAGACGGTATCCAATATAGCCTTTCGATAGTGGAACATTGACCGCTCTCAGGACCCATTTACGGGCCATAGACATCATCGAATAGACTACGTCGACTCCATCACCGAGCCGCAAGCGCTTGAATGCAATACGCTGGGTGACATCTTCCATGACAGGTTTCATCTTGTAAGGACCATACTTGGCTTCTGTCTCTTGTAACGACATACGCAGCAGCTTGCGATAATAATAATTCGTTATCACATCACTGGGATCGGCATAATATCTGACTACGGTGGTATCAGACTTTTGTGCCCGAACTATCCCCGGCATATACAGGCTAAAAAGGATGGCAATGAAAAAAAAGATTCGGATTGACTTGCGTGTATATTTCATTTTATGCAATTTTAAAGGTCTGCGACCCTTATCGTTCATAGTGATAATTGTATAAGTCTTTTTATAACAAATCGAGATTATATTCTTAAAGAAACCCGATCGATGGATTTCAGACAGCCAAAATTTTTATTTCTTAAGCCTGTTGCCCATCATTTCAGTGTACTCCGGATTCTCTAATATGATGGCATGGCGTTTTTCCAATCGGGCAGCCTTTATCGATGCTCCCATATATTTGTTGAAAATCCTATCAAATGAACCATCTTTTTTGCCCTTCTTTAACCCTTCCTCAGGTCTCCTTGCTAATGACAAGTTTTCCTTCTTGACGTAGAAAAACATGTCGGTCGGATATTTAAGGTAAATTCCGTCAGCTGCGACCATCTTATGATTTGGGTGCTCATGAATAACATGTTCATACTCCGTGACACCACGTGGAAAACCATCTATTTTATTTTCAAAAAGCATTTCAACGAGACTGTCATTCGAATGCGAGGTTACAACATCCAATCCGTTATCCTTAAGTATTTGGGTATCAGGCCAGTCGTATCCCTGACCAAGCTTTTGGTGTCGCAGTTCTTCGACACTGGTTATTTTACTAAAACGAGACTTATTCGACGGTGTCACCAATATCATGCGCAAACCTATATACCCTTGGGTCAGTGGAAATTTGATTGCTTTAAAAACCCAACTGCGCGCCATAGACGACATCGTAAAAATGACATCGACTCCATCTCAAACCCGCAACCGTTTCAGGGCATCACGCTGGGTGGTATTTGGAAATACAGCCTGCAGCTTAAAGGGGCCATCTTGCTCCTCTGTTTCACGCAGAGCCATATCAAGCAATTCTGCATAGTAACGGTTGGCTTCTACATTTTTGTAGTCATAATAGCGTACCAGCATGGTATCCTGTGCGAAACAGGATATCGTCAGCATCCATAGGGTAAAGATGCCTGTTAGCAGGAACCCCGAAGGCATTAAGTTCTTCATTTTGCAATCGGCTTATAATCTTATGAAATCGTTACCAAAATCGGTTACTTGTTCTTTTCGACATAAAAAGGGCTTTTCATAAGTTATTAGACTGAAAAAATTTAACTTGCCTGTAAACACGGCGACACCATGCGATCGAACATTGACCGATTATTTCCTTCCTATTGCCGACGTCCAGGGTACTCTCTACTTGAAATGCGCTATCTGGGAATTACTGTATGCATCATCCACCGTCTCCGATTGGATCGCCCGGAGGAATCGAACTCGGTTTACTTGCAGGTATATTTTGTTCATCCCGGAACCGATGCTGTATTCTTTGAATAGCATAGTCGAAGTGAGCCCGCCATGCTTCATTCCTGATCATTTTGCGTGTTTGAGGATCCTTTAACCATCCCTCCAGTTGATCTAACTGGTTGTTCACGACTGAACGCACCAGTTCAGTTGCATCTTCATCGTTTAGCAATTGTATCAATTCATCTAATACAACATTATCAACCGTCCGCTGAATAGCGCCGGTATACCCGGCCTGCATATTCATCTTCCAGGTTGTCCCGATTAAGTGATCGATAACCTCAATAAGTCCCGGATTTTTTACATTTCTGGCATGATATTCAATCAGGCGCGCGTCCCTCTCCGGATTCAGCAACAAATGTACCGTTAATCGCGAGGCGGTCTCAGCCGCAGCCAATGGATCAAATGTAACACCGGTGTGACTTTTAAAGAGTTCCCGTTGATCGTAATACCCCGGTGGACGCGGCGCAATTTTCTCAAGAAGAGATTCGGGCAATGCGAGAACATCCGGTGAAAGGGTATTTAAAAGACTCTCCAGAGCCTGTCGCTGTTCATCCGGAGCAATAATACTGGTATTAGGCTGATCATCACCCCGTACTTTATACGAGTAGTTAAGTCCCCCCACCATGGTTGCAGTAGCTTTTACCTGGTAACGATGGTACAAGTATATGGGAACCAACACATCCTGCAAGGTGGCCATGGGAGCTCCTTTGGGAATCGTATGTTCGGAAAACTGCTCCAGCGCCTTTTTTCGTACGGCCAGCATCCTGTCCAGTTCTTTGTACGGCATCTTATTGTTGTCCCACAAATGCGCGTATGGATGTGCAGCTCCCTCCGGACGGGCATCATAATCACTGATGTAGAGCAATCCCTTTTTAATATTATCCTTCAGGATATTCTGCAATTCCAGGTGCTTATCAGATTTTTCAGGAAACTGGGCATAGCCGTACTTGATTGCCTGAATATCCCATTCGCCAACACCGACTCCATAGGCATCACTAAGATCAATCTGTCCGTCGTTGTCAAGTTTCACAAGCGGCTGTGGATAGTCCATAACGGAAGCACGGTTGTTGTAACTCGCGGCAAAATTATGCGCTAATCCAAGGGTATGTCCGGTTTCGTGGGCAGCTAATTGCCGGATACGGGCAAGTGCCATCTTTAACATTGGATTCGTTGTATCCGAAGGAATGCCGTCCTTGAAAGGAGACAGCAAGCCCTGCGCGATCAGATAATCCTGCCGGACCCGGAGAGATCCAAGCAGTACATTGGCTTTGATGATCTCGCCTGTTCTCGGATCTACGACGCTGGATCCATATGACCAGCCGCGAGTTGACCGGTGTACCCAGTTGATGACATTATATCGGATATCGAGCGGATCCACACTACCCGGCAACACCTTAACCTGGAACGCATTTTTAAACCCAGCCGCCTCAAACGCCTTGTTCCACCATGATACGCCTTCAATCAGTGCTGATCGAACCGGCTCGGGAACTCCACTATCCACGTAGTAAATAATCGGCTTTACCGGCTCGCTTACCGCCTGTTTGGGATATTTCTTTACCAGATTGTGCCGGATGATAAATCGTTTGACAAGAGGTTTCGTAATAGGTGTTGCATAATCCTTATAGGAAATATCAAAGTATCCGCAGCGGGGATCGAACTCACGGGTCTTATAGCCATCATCAGGTAGTTTAATGAACGAGTGATGTACACGAACGGTAACAAAATCAGGATCGGGTGTCACCGACTGAAGCCATCTGCCGGCGTGGTTGCCTTTAAGCGTAAGCGTAACTTCCAGCTCTGTATTCTCGGGAAAGTTTTTGGTGTTCTGCAGATAAACCGCCGATCGGGATGGATCAACACTGTAATTTCCCTGGTCTGTTTGTCTGATCGATCGTGCCACATGATGCACATCCTGCATCAGAAAATCCGTAACATCGACGAGTACTTTACTCCCCGTCTGTGCCTCTGCTTTGAACCCATAAAGAACGGAGCGCGCAAAAGCATCATGTACCGATTTTCGCTCTGCCTGATTTGTTGTCGTTGCACGATAATCAAGGTTATCCTGAACCAGAAGAATTTTGGGACCAACTTTCTCAAACTTTACAATATGTTCGTCTCCTAATTGGCTGCGGTCCATTCCAATATCATTTGAACCGATTCCTGCTGCCAGTGCATCCATATAGAGAAATTCTTTATCCCATTTATCGATGGTCATCCAAACTTTCCCGGTTTGATTATCCCAATAGAAAATGAAATACCCCGGATAAGCTTTCATGTCCCTGGTGAACGATTCGATTGTCGGCAATTTTGATTTCTGTGCACGACTCTCTTTTACTCCTGTAAAACTGATACAAAGGACCAACAAGAATGCAGAAAGGACCGTTTTCATCTTATATACCCGCTTATTTAATAGATAAACTCCGATGCCACTAAAATACACCGTTTTTTAAGAAAGGGAGAGCGCCGCAAATTTATTTACAATTGCTTACAAGAAGGGACGTTAGCCTAAGTTGGTAGGCTGTTATGCTATTTCTCCAGAGTGAATACCGGCCTTTGCGATGGATCAATCAGTTTCTTTTGCACCATGAAATCCAGCATCTTTTCACCAAGCTTTTGGTTAGCCTGATTTTCACTCATAAAATCAGAAATATGATGGATGATGAAAGTGCAATCGTTCTTGATCGAATTCCTGTAATCAAGTATCACCGGCAGTTCTTTCTGCACAGACAAACGAAGGAAACGCAATTCTACCTCATCAGGCTTGTTATCTATTGCTCGTTCAATGAGAACCTTTCCTTTATTGAAAAAGTACCATTTTTTTAAAGGATTCCCTGTTATCCGGGCGCGCATCATGGTCGCCACACCGAGATATCCTTTGAACAAAGCCCGCTCGGAATCCTGACATTCATTCGCTGCCGTAAAAAAGGGTGTAATGGCATCTTCATTAGTTCCGGCTCGCCAGAACAGAGAGCGTAATGTCTGAACAGTATCTTTTGCGTCTTCAGTTTTTGTATGTCCACCTGGAAGTATCATTGCTGCAAACAGCAGGGCAAGGAGCATTTCAGAGAAGATTAAATTTATTCAAAACCAACGCTTTGAATAGAAGATAGCATTTCCTTCGGTTTGATACCCGAATGCGAACGGACGAAATTTGCTCAGGAGAAACCATCTTGATCTTCTGCAAAAGGGTCCAGTAGTACAAGTAAGCAAGGTAAACCCCCAGCCTGGCCTTGATCGGCAGTTTCATGATCCCATGATATGCCTTGTTAAAATCCTGCTCAATCTCCTCCTCTATAGCTTTTTTAGCGGCTTTTGTGAAACCGCTAAGTTGAAGCTGTGGAAAATATTGGCGTTGCAGTTCAATGCTGTCCTGACGCATGTCGCGCAGAAAATTCACTTTTTGGAATGCCGATCCGAGACTTACTGCCGAATCGGCTAACTTGTCATAGTGTTTTTGATCGCCGTTTGTAAAGACATGCAGACACATCAGTCCGACAACTTCTGCCGAACCGTAGATGTATTCTTCATAGCTATCAACGGAATGTACCTGGTAACTCAGGTCCATCTCCATACTGGTGAAAAAGGACTCTATGAGATCTTTCTCAATGTTATACCGTCTGACAACACCCTGAAAATTATGCAGAATTGGATTCAAGCTGATGCCTTCCTCAATTGCAGCGTAGGTATCCTGTTTGAAGCGATCAAGCAGAGTCTTTTGATCATTTTCAAGAAAGGTATCGACAATTTCGTCGGCAAGGCGTACGAAACCGTATATCGCACAGATGGCATTTCGAATGCTTTTGTGCAACATCCAGATACCCAGTGAAAAGGAGGTACTATACTTGTGTGTCACAATCCGACTGCAAGATTCAGCGGTTTGCGAGTATAAGAGCTGGTTTCTTGTAGTGATGTTCATGACGCAAGAGATTTAATGAGCATCTTGGCCGCCATATGTCCGGAAATCATCGATGGCGGCAGCCCGGGACCGGGCATTGTTAATTGACCTGCAAACATCAGATTGCTGATTTTTCGATGTTTCATTGAGGGCTTCATGAAAGCGGTCTGTTTTAACGTATTAGCCAGACCGTAAGCGTTTCCGCGATACGAGTTATACTCCTTTTGGAAGTCACGTACTCCAAATGATCTGCGAAAGGCGACCCTGCTGCGGATGTCTTGCTTCAAATGCTTCTCCATCCGATCCATGATCAACTCGTAATAACGCTCATGTATTTGTTCATTATCTGACAATCCGGGAGCGACGGGAATCAGTAAAAACAGGTTTTCATGTCCCTCCGGAGCCACTGTGGGATCCGTTTTGCTTGGACAGCAGGCATAAAACAATGGTTTTTCCGGCCACGCCGGACGGTTATAGATCACATCAGCGTGGCGATCGAGATCTTCATCAAAAAACAGGTTGTGATGTGTTAATCCGGCTATCTCTCCCTTGACTCCGACAAAGTAAAGCAGGCTTGAGGGAGCCATAGTACGCTTTTTCCAATAATTTTCATCATACAAATGCCACTGCTTCGGGAGTAATTTTTGCTCGATATGATGATAGTCTCCCGCGGCGATTATTGCATCTGTCGCAAAGCTTCCCTTTTGAGTAAACAGGGACGTGACATGATCATGATTGACGCCAATTCGGCTGACCTCATCATCAAAATTGAATTGCACACCTTGCTCCTTCGCAATAGTCATCCATGCTTCGACAATTTTATACATGCCCCCCATCGGGTACCAGGTTCCAAGCTCAAGGTCAGCGTAGTTCATAAGGCTGTATAAGGCTGGGATTTGTTGCGATGTTCCGCCAAGGAATAGAACGGGAAAACTCAACAGGCTAATGATCTGGGGATCTCTGAAGAATTTTATCAGATGTTTATGCATCGTTGTAAACATATCAAGACGCATCGCGTTGCGCATCAAGGCCGGATCCAGAAAATCAATCAGCCGAAATTGAGCACGACGGGCAAAATCTCCCATCCCTAAACGATATTTGACTTCAGCTTCATCCAAAAAACGTTTCAGCTTGTTAAAGCTGCCAGGTTCTCTCATTTCCATCCAACCTCTCAGGGACTCAACATTTGCAGGCACTTTCAACGGCTCATCGTTGTTCCAAAAAACAGTGTAAGAAGGATCAAGGCGAACAAGTTCATAAAAATCTGATGTTGTGTGGCCAAATTGCTGATACATTCCCTCAAACACATCGGGCATCCAGTACCAGCTTGGTCCCATATCAAAAACATAACCGTCCTGCTGTAATTGGCGTATTCTTCCGCCAGGCAGTTGATTTTTTTCAAATACATTAACACTATATCCTTGCTTAGCCATTGTGGCTGAAGCAACCAATCCAGCGATGCCGGATCCAATGATGGAAACCTTTTTAGCGTTCATATGTGTTACAATTTTTGATTATCTTATGCAACAACGAAAACCAAATTAAAAACGTTTACATGCATAGCGTCTGTATCCAATCTGTCACATATTGCTGAACGAATCCACTATATATGATATATATAATCATTACGTTAGCTACTTTCGTATTTATGGAGTGGTTCGCATGGTTTTCTCATAAGTACATCATGCACGGCCTGTTATGGTCATTACATGAGGATCATCACATACCACCGGAAAGCATTTTTCAGAAGAATGACTGGTTCGCTCTCATGTTCGCCATCCCGTCCATTGTCTTAATATTCGTTGGCACTATGTACAATTATCCAATAAGTTTATCGATAGGTATTGGAGTATTACTGTACGGGTTGGCCTACTTTTTTGTGCATGATATTTATGTACATAGAAGAATTAAAATCTTTCAAAACCTGGACAATACCTACCTGAGGGCGATACGCATTGCACATAAAATGCACCATAAGCATATCAAGAAAAACCCAGGCGAGTCTTATGGATTTCTATGGGTTGGCGAAAAATATTGGAAAATGGCACGAGAGAGGAAGCACTAAGGCATGTCATCGTATCTTTGGCTCAACATCCTGGTGATATTCATCCCGTTTCTTGGCAGCTTTGAAAGACGTGTCTCTTATCATCAGAAATGGAAGCATGTATTCAAAGCTATCTTCCTGACTCTTATTCCATTCATCATTTGGGATATTTTGTTTACACGGATGGGAATCTGGCATTTTAATCCGGAATACGTGGGCCCTTTTTCCCTGCTCGGCCTTCCAGTGAGCGAGTGGTTATTCTTTATAACTGTTCCATATTCGTGTCTGTATATCTATGAGTGGGTCAAATATTTCCGTCGCGACAGAGCACAAATCTACGGAATGCCCGATCGCATTTTTTTATCCATTTTATGCGGGGCCACTTTACTTGTGGCCATCTTTTTTTACAACAAAAGCTATACCTTAGTGGTCTTTGGGGGGCTTGCTTATTTTCTAATATTCCTTATTGTCAATAAGCCTTTTTTTATACGAAATTTTTGGATCGCATTTATAATTTCCATGATCCCCTTTTTTATTGTGAATGGTTATCTGACAGCAAAACCCGTTGTCACATATAACAGTCATGAATTCATTGGATTACGACTTATTACTATCCCCATGGAAGATACTTTCTACAGCCTGCTGCTGTTATTGATGAATACGTTTTTCTACGAGCAATCACTAAGCCGGGAGCTATAATGATTAAGCAGAACTTTACTTTACGTGATATCGAACAAATTACCGGGATTCAGTCTGCTACTCTCCGGATGTGGAAAAAAAGGTATGGAATTCTTCAGCCCAGAAAAATACAGGCTAAAAAGCTGTATTACGACGTAAATGATCTGAAATACCTTCTGAACGTAAAAGTCCTGACGGATCATGGATATCGTATTTCCCAGGTCCTCGAGATGGATATAGAGGAAATACACGAAAGAATCCGTTCATTGACTCTTCAGAGGCCTAATGCTTATGATGGTCAGCTCTCCAACGAGTTGCTTACAGCCATCATCGATCTTGACGAACCCGGTATGGAGCACGCTTATTACCGCTCGGTGGAAGTTTTCGGGTTTAAGAATGCCGTAAAAAAAATTCTGCTTCCACTATTAGTCCACATGGGTAATTTGTGGATGACCGACGCTATTCATGTGCTGCAAGAACACTTCTACAGCCATTTCCTCAGGCAGAAACTTATGATGGCAACCGATCTCTTGCCGCCAACTGATCGCGAGGGAGGTATCCTAATGTTTCTTCCCGAATTGGAGTTACACGATATTTCTCTACTCTTTCTCAATTATCTCTTCCGTGACGCTGGCAATAAAACACTCTATCTTGGCCAATCAGTGCCATATTCTGATCTCAGGCTCATCCTCGGAAGCAGGGGAATTTCCACAGCGGTCTTCAACATGACGTATACCGGCAACCTGGATCTCCATGTCGGAATGCTGCCAAAACTGGTTTCCGCTTTTCCCGGGGTCAGATTTATCATGACAACATCCGAGGGCAGTCAAAAGGCATTGAGAGATATGATTAAGAAGAAGAAGCTGGATAACCTCTACATGTATGATAACATGGATGAGATCGAGGATAAGGTCATCCCCGATCTCACAAATGAACTTGCCTGATTTTGATCACTTCACTAACCTGAAGGGAATCTGTACCTTCAAAACAACATTTCTACCCGGATTGAGGGCATATTCTCTGTAACGACTCAGGTGATCGGTATACGCTCTGTCGAACAGATTGTCGACCGACAGGTCAACCTGCAGTGGCGTGCTCCCCAAGTGAACATCCGCCCCAAGGCTTGCATCCACAAGAGTATATCCCTTGGTTACGATTTCATTTTTAGCAACACGATCCTGTTTCCCATAAATACTGGTATGAATGGAAAAATAGGGCTGATGCAGCTTACCAAGGCGTGATTTAGACAGATGAAACCCAACGCGACCATGATCCGCCGGCATGAAAGGCAAGTAAGAATCTAACTCCAGGTTTCTTCCGCGCAACATACTGTAGCTGCCGTCAAATGCCAGCCAGTCGGTAAGTTCAATCTGTAACTGGGCATCAATACCCTGTATCCTCGCATTCGCCTGCGTAATGTCGTACTTCCTGAATCCTGAAGCAGGATCAAACTGATCCGTCGGATTTCCAAATATGTACCTTGGAATATGATTGTTGTATAAGGTGACTTCACCAACAAAACGGGTGGAAACGTATTTGAGAGATGTTTCTACGTTCGTTGCTTTTTCCGGTTTCAGGTTTGAATCACCAACCTCGTATCGCAGTGTTCCTTCGTGAACACCGTCAACAAACAGTTCAAAAACAGTCGGTGCACGCCACGCGTTGCCAATATTGGCTGTCACTGAAAGATCCGGGAGGATATGATATGCCGCTCCAAAACTACCGCTGAAGGCATTGTATTTCCGGTTTGCTGCTGATACACCCAGATCCGGAGTATTGAGAACATCAAGATTGCGTGTATCGAAACGTCCCCCAGCCGACAAATTCAATCCGCCGAATTTGGCCTGTTCATAAACAAAAGCCGCATAATCCTGTTGATTGTAACCCGGTATCAGTTTGTCGACAGCTAACGTCCTGTTCGACTGGATCATGGATGAAATACCAAATGTTCCGTAAAGTGGTCCAATAGGCGCGTGATGGGCTTTAACATCAAATGTTCCGGTATTCAGAACCAGGTGGAGTCGCGGAGTCGCGGCCCCTTTTGAATCAAATTCCTTTCGATCATTATGCTGATAACCGGCATTAACTTCGTAGCGCAAAGATGATGTCGGGATATTCGCCTTCATATGGAACATCTCGTTTTGAAGCGGCTGATAACCAGTGGCACCTGGATCTTCCGCTGGATTTTCATGGATCTCCAGCCGCTGAAACAGATGGGAGTAATCGAGTTATACCGTTCCCCAGCTTTGAGTGGTTCCAAGCATGATATCTCCATTTGTCTTCCTGACGCCGCTGTTGAATAACTCGCCATCAGGAGTGGAAATATTACCCGACTGCAAATGGCTGAACTGCGCCCGATATCCAACGGAACCGTCTGCACCCTTCAGTTCCAGTGCTCCTGCTCCCTGTTTATTGTTGGAATAGCCACCGAGGCTGACCTTGCCTGAAAGGGCCGGTGTTTGTCCGTCCGAGCCCGGTAAACCCGGTGTAATTACATTCACTACTCCGCCGAGAGCACCAGACCCGTAAAGAACACTGCTGGGACCCTTGACCACTTCCATTTTTTTAACCTCAAACGGATCAACCTGCGGACCATGTTCATCTCCCCAGTTTTGTGCTTCCTGGCGTACGCCATTCACCACAACTACCACACGTTGCGAGCTTAATCCATGAATGACCGGTTTGGCAATGCCCGCACCCGTTGACAGGAGTGTGACACCAGGCACGTTTTTCAGAGCACCCATTGCAGTTGCACCACTCTCACGCTCAAACTGACGCTGATCAACGACCGCGATTGATTGCGACGATGAAAGCACATCAGTAGGCTGTGGCGTACCGGTAACTGTAACATCCGGAAGTTCAAGGGTACTCGCCTTCAGGGTGATTGTCAGAGGATTGTTGAGTTTCTGCGTGTCGATCTGGCGAACCTCCTTTTTAAATCCGACATAAGAAAAAGTAATCGTGTAAACGCCACCAGGAAGGTTATCGAGAATAAAATAACCACTGGCATCCGTCACTGTACCGCGGCTTATGGCAGGAATATAGATCTGGGTTCCTGGGATAGGATTATGATGCTCATCGTAAACGCGTCCCGTAAGTTTTTGGGCAAGTGACGGAATGGTAAATAATATGATCATTACTGGGATCAGAAGAAGCCGTCTTCTCTCCCCGACTATAAGGTTAAACATTGTTCAATCTCCTTGTGGTAAAATTGTAAATGACTATGGGCTGCCAGCCAATCCGCTGCAAAGAGCAGACAAATGTGGTCAGGAAATTGTGGACAATGGCGGGCCGCGTTTACGGCTATCGTGGTAGAATGCTTGCTTTAAAGTGTATGGCTGATAAGCAGATAAAAATGCCACATCGTGAATCGCCGAAGAGATGTGAAAAGGATCCTCAAAAAAATGACGGCTGGCAAAGTGACACGCCATACAGAATCTGTCGAGCGATATTGGCGAAAGATCCTTGGAATTTGTGTGTGTAACTGCATGATGTCCGGTTTTTGGAGGATAGAGCGGTCCATCATGATGTTGTAATCCCAGCGTGACAACCACCGGTACATACACCATCAATAAAAAAACAGCTACTTTTTGTCTGAATTTCAGAGACATGTTATCAATCTCAAACGTCGCTTACATTTACGACCCTATCGTTATTAGAAACAATTTTTTAGTGAGTTTTAATTCAGTTCTGGCTGCTAATCGGAAATGCTTTCAATGCACCCGTCATGATCATCCGGGGAATGATCTGATGATCACAAAACAAAGATTGGTTTTGTACGAAAGAGAGAATTTTTAACAACCCTCACATCACCAACCATGAATTGATATGGCAATCCCGTTGGAGATAAGTGATTGACCGAAAGGCAGCCGTTTTTTAAGCGACAGGAGGGGCCCGTTTCCGAGTAAAAAGCAAATGTGTTTGTGCGCATTCGTACTGATTGAGTGCAGTAAGGAATGCTACATTTTCGACCGCCGAAAAGATGTGGAAAGGATGCTCAAAAAAGTGGCGGCTGGCAAAATGACACGCCATACAAAAGGTATCGAGCGATGACGTTGCAACATTATGAGCATTTGTTGTGGAAACAGCAACCGGCAATCCGGAAGGAGGCGGAGATAGCGGACCGTCGTGATGCTGGAGCCCAAGTGTGAACATCACGGGCACATACACCAAGAGCAATACAGCAGCTACTTTTTGCCTGAATCTGGTTGACATGTTTAAGGATATAAGAAACCGGTCACAATTAACAGGTGATATTACACAAAAGTAAATGCATTTTCAAAGTGGCGGATAATGTGTTCGGTTTCTGACTTACTGAGAATGGATACGACATCGAAACGAACCGGTGAGCCATCCATCTTACGCTCATAAAGCCACGCTTCTGCCGCTTTTGCTATGCGTCTCTTCTTGTCATCGGTCACAGCATCTTCGGGACGACCAAAAGAGAGGCCGGTCCTTCTCTTCACCTCAACAAATATAATTTCATGTCCCTGATGAGCCACGATATCGACTTCAGCTTCCTCAAACCGGTAGTTGCGTTCGAGTATGGCAAACCCTTTGTTTTCAAGATACTGAGCGGCAAGCCGTTCTCCCTTATCACCTGATTCTTTTGTCGAACTTTTGGAACTCATTAACCTGGCCGGATCCCTATTCCGTTTTTCCCGAAGTACTTCCTGTGTTTTTTGCAGTGGAGGATGTACCTCCGGATGAACCATTCGTTTTATTCTTATAATCGGTCACATACCATCCGGTACCTTTGTATACAACGCCGGCACCTCCGCTAATCACACGATGTACCTTCTGGCCAGTTTCAGGATCCACATCAAGAGGTTCGTCGTTAATGCCCTGCATCAACTCGAATGTTGTACCGTCTTCCCGTTTATAAACATACGTTGGCATAACCTAATCGCTTAGTTAATGGTCATAAACTGGCATATCTCATAACAAAAGGCGTGCCACACTACAACCAACTGCAAATTTTTCAGTTAATTCAATTTAAGGATGCCATCACTTGAAGTAATGGCATCCCTAAAACATCACTGCAACGCACCCAGACCATTCTTTAGTCTTTCGAGTGCTTCATTGATGTTATCCATCGAAGCCGCATAACTTATTCGTACGCCATTGGGCTCACCGAATGCATCGCCGGGTACCAATGCAATGTTATGCTCTTCAAGCAGATACATACACAAATCTGTACTGGTCTCTATGGATTTCCCGTCTTGTGTTTTCTTGTTCAGATAAGCTGAAATATCCGGGAATACGTAAAAAGCACCTCCCGGTTTGAAGCAGGAAACACCATCGAGATTATTCAAATAATCGACAATGAAATCGCGGCGTTCTTTAAATGCATCCCGCATGGCATGTACTTCTTCAAGCGAGTGCGTATAGGCTGCTTCGCCCGCTTTTTGAGAGATCGATGACGGAGCCGAAGTTTCCTGACTTTGTATCTTAGCCACTGCTGATGCGATAGCCTGCGGAGCTGCAAGATAACCGAGACGCCATCCCGTCATGGCAAATCCCTTAGAAAATCCATTGATCACAACAAGCCGGTCTTTCAGGTCCGGCGCAACCTGTCCAATGCCCACGTGTTTCTGATCGAAGACGATGTATTCATAAATCTCATCTGATATAACCACAATGTTCGGATGCTTGCGCAATACGTCCGCCAGACCAGACAATTCTTCTGCGGTATAACAGCTTCCTGTCGGATTGGATGGCGAGCATAGAATCAGCGCTTTTGTCTTATCCGTGATTGCCCCTTCCAGTTGATCCGGTGTCAGTTTGTAGTTGTTCTCAAATTTCGACGATACCGCCACCGGTGTTCCTCCTGCCAATTTTACCATCTGGGGATAAGACACCCAATAGGGGGCAGGAATGATGACCTCATCTCCTTCGTCAATAAGAGCCAGACATGAGAATCCAACTGATTGCTTGGCTCCATTACTCACAACTATTTGCGAGGCTTCATATTCGAGCCCATTATCTCTTTTGAGCTTATCGATGATAGCCTGCCGCAATTCCGGTGTCCCCGGATTTGCAGTATATCCGTGAAATCCATCGTTGATTGCCTTTATAGCTGCTTCGCAAATATGGCGAGGCGTATGAAAATCTGGTTCCCCCGCACTCAGCGAGATGACGGGTTTACCGGCGCGCTGCAACTCTTTGGCACGTCCGGTGATTTTGAGGGTTTCAGAAGGAGCGATTTGAGAAGCACGTTTGGATATCATAGATATTGACTGGTTTGATGGTTAAGCACTTGCCCTTAAACTTCGTGAATTTTGGATAAAAATATGGAGTATGAAGATGTCTGAAAGGTTTCAAGTTACGAGTTTGGGGTTAATGTAAGCGACAATAGACAAAAGTACCGAAGCCTTCAATAAACACCGGGCATCAAATGTGCCCTTATTCCTTTATTCCTTTATTCCCTTTTTCTTTGAATTTTTTACGCAACGCTTCCGCTACGTTGTCAGGGACGAAATGTTCAAGCTGACCGCCCCAGTAAGCGACTTCCTTAACGAGGGAGGCCGATACGAAAGTTAACTCTTCGCTGGGCATCAAAAAAATGGTATCTGTTTCCGGGGAGAGCCGGCGGTTCATCAGTGCCATCCGAAATTCGTATTCAAAATCCGATATTTGCCGGACTCCGCGAATCAACGTATGCACCTTTTGTTCTTTGGTAAAATTAACGAGAAGCCCTGTAAATCGTTTCACTTCAACCTGATCAGCCCATGTTTTATCCCGGATACACTCGTTAATCAGTTGTACGCGCTCATCAGCAGAAAATACGCATTTCTTCCGGGTGTTATCTGCCACGGTTACAATAATCTTCTGAAACATGTGTGTAGCGCGTTCGAGAATATCCAGGTGTCCATAGGTCATGGGATCAAATGACCCGGGATAGATAGCGGCCATTTTCATAATCACCCCTCCATTTCGCTGTCAGGATCAAATATCTGGTAAGAGACAAAAATAGTAACGATGGTACGGCCGTATGGCTTCGAGAAAGCACAATTCGGGTGATCCGTAAAATCGTGACGCCTGTCGTGCTCGAGTACCAACCACCCATCCTCGGCCAGCCATCCATTATCGATGATCGTATCGACCAGTTCGGGAAATTCCGGGTAATCATAAGGTGGGTCGCCAAATATAAGATCATATGCGCGTGGTATCCCCTGGATGAATCGCTGGACATCCATGTTGATGCAATGTACCTGCGAGGTAACACCGAGCCTCTCTGCATTTTTCTCAATAAGACTGATGGAATACCGGCTGCTGTCTACAAACTCGACGGATTGAGCTCCTCTTGATATCGCTTCAAACCCCAGGTTGCCGATCCCGGCAAACAGATCAAGAATCCTGGTCCCCTCCAGTTCTTTTCGGGCGGTTATGACGCCAAACATTCCTTCCTTTGTGCGATCACTCGTCGGACGTATATCCAATTCCTTGCTGGGAAGATATAGTCGGCGGCCTTTCAGTGAACCGGTTATGATACGCATGGTTTAGAATACTTCGAGTTTGGAGTGTCTAACGTATTTAAAGTTGAATTCATTCTGAATGATTACCGGATGATGGTCATCGATAGCCGCTCACTAATCACATTATGAATAAATACCAATGTTATCATTCAATTGATGTTTGGTGATTTGAGATTAGAAACGCAATCAGCAGGATTCGGTACAATCGAATGACTATTTAATGGCTATCGAACAACAGCAAAGCATCATGACACCTTTAAACATTCAGAGCCATCATAATGGCAGGAAAAGCGGATTCAAGGCTAAAACCGTACGTGGTCTCTTCAGCAGTAACTTTCATGGCGTCCAAAGAATTCAATTTTCTCACGCAAGCCGTTGGATCCCAGTGTGATGAGAGTTCGTTGATGATGCGCGTTGTCTCCATTCCGTAGACGAGTACTTCATCGTAAAGGCCTTCCATCCATTTGAGGTTCTGTGCAAAATAGGTCCACAAATATGGCAGGTCTCCAAAATCATCAAATCGAATGTAGGTTGCCCCGCGTAACTTGCCCAACATGTATGCATACACCGAAATCACTCCCCTGTAGCATGAAATCACAATAAATGATCCCCGGGCATCGGTGTGCCTCAGCCAGCGCGAGCCTATCTCAAATTCGCTGCAAAGGTCAACGGAAATACCCAATTCGCCCAATCTCTGGTAGCTTTCTGTGAGATCACTTCGGCGGATGGCTAAAAAACGGAATTCCTGGTTGCTTAATTCGAACCACGACGGTTCCAGCTTTTTTCTATCGATGCCCTTCATGATAACGCTCATGTGGGCTTCACGTTCATCCGATTTTTCGTAAACAAGCCGAGGTACGGTTGTCCAGCATTCATCTTCGGTAAACGTAGAGACTTTAACCTGATCAAAACCGTATGACTCTTTTAGTCGTCTGAGAACATCACATATTCCCCGAAAATGATCCGATTCTCTATCCCGAAAGGCTTTCGTTACATCAAAATTAAAATCGAACGAACCAATATGCTCAAGGGCCTCTTTGGATGAAGCATGCCCAAGAGCATAAAATAGCTGCCGGTCAGAGAAACAGATGCCAAGTTGCGGTATGGCTCCCGGCATTGCAGATTATTCCCAACTTGCCGCGTTAAGCTGAGTGGTTGTCGTCAGCGAACCTATACGATTTGTTGAATCAGCCGGATCGACCAATAGATACAATTGCGGACGAATCGTATCATTGCGAGTATATAGAAACTCATGATGTGGCGGCTTCGGAGAGTAGATCAGCGAATCAGGATTGTATTTGCCAACCGTTTTATTAAACAAGGTATCATCGGCAGCAACAATAGCAGAGTCCGTTTTCAAAAATACGACGAGGCTGTCAAGGTTCTTAGGAAAGGCGCTGTGCTTTGTTTGATACTTAATTAATACGTCACGAATATTCTCCATCCGGGTGCGTACCCTTTGAGTCATATGCTCTTGTTGAAGAACCTTTTCATACGGATCGTGGATGGAACGGTACAACCAATAACTCAACCCGATGATAATTACGATCAAAACGGCACTTATAAGATTATTCCGAGTCTGTATGTCCATGTTTGTTAATATAAACGGTTTAAGAAACGCTTTTCGATTTGAGTAACGAAAATACACGGGCGGTGCAAGATATGCAACAAAGGAACTTGCCCTGTACCTCGTATAATTTGCGACAATATAGTAATAGCAGGACTATTTGATCTAAGGTCGATTTAAAAAACAGT
>Ga0114931_10002908_pt1 | contig 21729 bp, 18 predicted proteins | sample 2SBtaG_FD_89579 | JGI IMG/M metagenome (GOLD analysis project Ga0114931, IMG submission 89579) | Deep subsurface microbial communities from Kolumbo volcano to uncover new lineages of life (NeLLi) - 2SBTROV14_V59a metaG | ecosystem: Environmental > Aquatic > Marine > Volcanic | place: Kolumbo... | reverse complement strand
TCTGGCGGAGGAACGGGAGCAGGAACCCGGCGATAACAACCGCGACCAGGGGCACAATCAACTGGACGTACCACGGGGCGTCGGACGGGACAGTCGGGGTACTCGCCCCGGCCTGCGCGATCAGCACGATTTCAAGCACGATTCGTTCTCCTATGCCGGGTCAGGGCACGTCGTTCGGCGCATACGCAGCGTAGAACACCATCACCTGAACGTACCCGATACTGCCTAGACCCCAGTACTCCCCCCCGGCGGAAATATCAACGGCAAACAACTGTAGGAAGATCGCCGGTAGCCCCGATCCGTCGGTCCTTGGGCCGACGTTCACCCCCAAGTAAACCGGATCGTCCGAGCCGTCTACCGTCTGCCCGATGGGGTAGACCCCGAACCCCCCGGTCGGCCCCGGCTGGGCCATGTGGCCGAGGAGCGCCCTCACAGCCGCGTCCGCCAACGAGGCGGGGGCGGTAGAGTCGGTGAACCCGGGGTTCAGCGGCGCAACCAACTTTCTCGGCCACGGCATATTCCCGCCCGCATGGTTAGGGTTGATCGAACTATCCCACACAACCTCGTCCCCGGGGATGTCCGCCAGCCCCGTCGAGGTCAGGGGATCGTTCGCGCCGTGCTCCCAGTGGAGGATGATGGACAGCCTCGGGTCGATAACCGGCTTTCCCGCCGTGTTGTAGGAATCGGTCACGCGGATAATCACAAGCCTCGGGTCAAACTTGAGGGGAACCTCGACCCCCGGCCCGCCGTCGGACGGCTGCACCCCGGACCCGCTGATAACAGTGCCGACGCTGTGTATCCGGGGCAACTGCCTCATAGCAACGGCGTCGTTGTCGGCGGTCCCGTCGGCCAAGAAGTTGATCTGGTGGAGGTCGCCGGTGCCCGCCCCCATGTGGAGCGCGCCGGTCATGTCCCGTGTCCCGTCCCGTGGCAGTTGTAGCCAGACCTGATTCGTAGTCGCCGCGTCGGCCCCGCCCGACGTGATAACAGTCTCGCCTACGGCGGATACCTCGTGCCCCCCCATGTTCAGAACACCGGTCATAGCCCGCGTACCGTCCCGGGGAAGGTGGTCCCACAGGGCACCCGTCGTAGTTGCGTCTGTCCCCCCCGAGGCGGCGGCCCCGCCCGCCACGTTCGATACGATGTGGGAGTTCATGTTGAGGGTGCCCTGCATCGGGTCAACCCCGTCCCTCGCAAGGTAGGTGTCAAGACCGTCGCTTATGATGCTCGATGAGTCGGCGGCCTTCCCCGCGACGGCGTTCATATCTACCGCGAGCGTATTGACGGTAGCCCGCATCGTCTCCAAGTCGGCGAGCAGCGCATCCGGCTGACGGTTCGCCGCCAGCGGGCCAACAAGGTCGATGGTCTGGATAGACGAGAGCGCCGGGAACGCGCCGAGGGGCGTAATGCTCGGGGTGGGCAACTTGCTAGCCACTATGCAGTCCCCCTAATCACTGTGATCGTGTGGTCCAACTGGATCCCTATCCCGGCCCCCTTGGTCGGCGGGTCGATCCCACCCGACAGCCCACTCAGTTTGATCGCGGGCGACGCGGACGACATCGGCTGGTTGAACGCGGCGCCCACCGAGTCGGCAATGACCTCTACGGTGGGATTGCCGCCCAAGACCGACCGGGCCGCTACGTTGAGAATGGTCGATTCAATCCCGCTGATAAGCGCCCCGGCCATGCTCCCCAGCGGGCCTATCACGATCTGATTCGGGTCGGGCGGATCCGGGGGCGATGCAACGAAGGTGAACAACTGCCGGTGCCCGCCCGGGGGGGCACCGGGGGAGTCGTCGTCTATCGTGATCGTCTCGCCCGCCGACGGCGTACCCACAAACTCAATCGTCCCTCGGGCCTTCCGCCCGAATAGGGCTCGGGCAAACAACTTGGGCGTGCTGTGGTTTGTAAACAGCCCCTCCTCGGTGAACGTGACCCCGTTGTAGTCCGTCGGGCCGATTACCGCAGAGAGGCGCAGGACGCCCCGGCCCCCTCCGGGGTTGTACGTCGGCGTAAGTGTTCCGGGGGCCGCCCCCGTACCGGGGCTGCGGAATACAACGACCGTCCCCGTCTCGTCTATCGTGGTATCACCGGGCAGCGGCTCCGCGGGGGAAGCGGGATCGGTAACGCGCATCTCGGTGATGAACAGGCTTGAAATAGATGTGTCGCCGGAGGGGGCCGCCTCGAAGTCCTGAATCGTCCCCCCATATACAGTCGGCATCCCGTACCCACCGGCAAGCAGGGCCGTCACCGAATCCAGCGCCGCGTCCACGATCAGGTTCGACTCGTCTGCGCAGACCCCGCCGCGACCCTCTCGGATTGCGCGGTCGATGTCGCCCGCCGGGAGGGGGCTCGACAGCCCCCGGATCGCAGTGGCGCGGAAGCGACCGACCAACTGTACGGGGTTGCTCTGGTACCGGGGGTGTATCGTGTCTGGGGCCACCTTGGGGTCTCGCTCAGGGCTCGAATAATCCGCCCGGGGGCGGGGACTGTGTAAATGTATCGTGCGGCGGGCCAACAAACCCTTGTACGTCCCCCTCCACAGTGATCGTACCCCCGACGCCAGCGTCGCCCTGTAGGACCACCCCCGACAGGTCGCCGCTCACAGTTATTGTACCGGCCCCGCTAGGCCCAATCCCCCCATCGACCCTGAAGGTAGCGGACAGCATGGCGGCTGCAACGATCGGGCCACCCACACCCTGCTGGTTGACCGTGAACCCGAAGCCGTCCGTCAGGATCGCCGTCTCGCCCGTATCGTCCGACGGGTACCCCGTCACGAAGTAGCGGATGTCAACGTGCATCGGGAGAACGTCGAGCATGAGTTCCCGCGCGACATCCTCCTTGATCGCATCCAGCCCGGGCGTGTCGGGGATGGGGCTCCCGTCGAGGTGGTTGACGTGGACGGATACGCGGCTGCTCAGGACGTAGAGCGGGCCACCATCCGCCGGGTGGTCCGCGAATAGGGCTGGGGGCATGGGCCACTGTACGGGCTTGTCGAGGATGTCCTGCCCCTTCTGCCCGCTCTCGGCCATGATCCTATCGTCGATCCCGCGCGCCCGCGCGTCCGCCCGTATCGCCGCGGGAGCGCTTGTAAGGTCGGTCCAGTTATCCGGAGCGGCCGTATTGACCCACACCTCGTTCACGAACCCCGAGAACCCGAGGTCGGCAAGCCGACTCTCCACCAGCGACGGCAGCCCGTGCGCCCTTGCCGTAGCGACAATGCTGCTGAGCCGCCGCCGCTTGACCTCGGTAGTGTCGTCCTCCCGAAACGACATCCCGTACTGCCGGGCGATCTCGACAAGGAACCGCTCGGGGGAGGTCCGGGAGTCGAACAGGTCGAGCGTACCGAACGAGTCGGCAGAAACCATCGGGTAGCCCGCGCCGACCACCCTTGCGAAGTATGAGTAGATCCCGTCGGGGTCCAAGTGCTCAAACACCCGCTGGGCGTCCAGCGTCCGCTCGGGCACACTCCGGTACGGCCTCCAGGCGTGCCCGTCCCATCGGTACAGCCCGTGGTCGATCGGGATCGGGTACGTCTTGACGGTCCCGTCGCCCTCCACGATGTCCACGGCCTGAAACCCAGTTGCGCCACTGAACGTAAGGGAGACGTACCACACGACCTCCCCCACGTCGGGGGGGCGGAACGTAAACGACACAGCCCCGGTAGACGTGATGCTCTTGGTCCCGATGTAGCCGCTTCTCGCAGACGGCAGCCCCGTTGAAACGGCGTCTATAAACGCCTCGTCCACGAGGAAACTCCCCCCGGTCGGGATCTGGATCCCGTCGTCGGGGGGGCTGGCCGCGCCAGCCGGGATGGGAATGGTGAACGTGCCCGTAGCGATGTCTTGGGTGCTCAGCACCCCGATCGCGTACACGATCAGCGGCATCCCGGGCCGGTAGCCGAGTGTGGCATACCGCCCCTCCGGGTCGGACGACGGCTGGGCCACGATGACCGGCGACGCCGAGAGTGCCGCGTGTACGGTGACGACGGCATCGGCCCCCGTAATCCGGTCGTCGTAGTGAAAGAACTCGGACAGGTCGGCAACGGCCGTAACCGCCGGAGACGGGAGCCCGATCGTGGACGCCACCGTCCCCCCGAGAACGGCGTCAACCCCGATAGTCCCCGTAACCCCGCCGGTTGTGGAGTGCGTCCACGAGAGGGCCGCGTTCGCAGCCACAATGCCGGTAAGCACCGACTCCGGCAGGACCGGGACCATCATGGCCCGGAGCGCCGCGTCCCTCCACCCGAGGGAGTAGTTGCGCTGGATCGTGGGGGTGCCCACGAACAGGGGGATCGGGAACGGGACCGAGGGGAACGAGCCGCTCGGGAACGAACCGCTCGGGAACGAGCCCCTTGGGAGCGATGCGCCAGCGACCCGGGACTGCATCGGCTACACCCCCGGGGTCAAAGTTTGATTACGAATACGTCGCCCGAAGCGGGTGCGGTAGAGAAGTCCAACACGTTGAACTCGGCGGTACCCGCGTTGCTGATGTACCCGACAATCAGCCGGGACTGCCCGACCAGCCCCTGAGCCGACTTGACGAACTCTATCACACGCCCGTTGAAGTAGCCCGCGCTCGACGGGGCCGCCGCGAAGCCGGAAAGGGTCGCCTGAAACTTGTTCGTCGCGGGAGTCCCGCTTACGGTCCCCACGATCTGCCTGCTGGCGGGGATGGCCCAGAGCGACGCGAGGACGGGGATCGAGGTCTGCGCCGCTTGGTCCCCCTTCAGGTTGGCCACGACCAAGTCCCCGTCGTTGATGGGGATGGGATCGGTTCGGAGCCTCACCCGCTGGAGCGCCGCAGTAGTCGTATCGACCGTCACGGAGAACTCCGGGACGACGACGTTCCCGTTGATGGTAACCCGTAGGTCCAACTTGTAGGCTGCGGCCGCCGCGAGTTGCGTTACCCCGTCCCCCACCTCAACGTCTACCACGACCATCGAGTCCTCAAGGCTCACCACTTGGCTGAAGAGGTCCGTACCATTCGTCAAGTCGGTATTCGTCGGGGCCGACGGCTTACGGAGCGGAATGAGCGACATGGGCTGCTTACTCCCTGCGGATCACGGGATCGTCAGTGCGATTTCGAGGTTGTCCGCCGTAAACGTATCACCAGCGGCAATCGTGACCGGACTGGTCCTGCTCCACCACGCGATCACGAGATCTCCCACCGCGTTGGTCAGGTACGCTCCCAGTACGTCGAACGTATCGCCGGTGGCTAGCCACGACTTCTGCGCGATGAGGAGTTTCTTGCGGTCCTTCGTGGTACTCCCGTCCGCTGCGCCAAACTTCAACTGCCAGTCGCCGCCCGTGAACTGATCGCCCGTTGTCCCAGTCCCGGTACCCATCGCAAGCGATACGGGCCCCGGGTACCCCGGGCCACTCGACTCTACAAACGTCGAAATCGCCGTCGGACTCGTCAGGGCCATCGACTCGTACAGCCGCAACCTCGTGCCGAAGAACGGGATCCCCCCGGCCTTGAACCTCGCCGGGGGACTCCCCGATGGCTCCTGCCCCACGTTGATCGAGGTGCCGGAGAACTCACCCGGCGCAGCAATCGGGGGGTCGCTACTGGCAGAATCGAAGTACCCGCCGATGAGGGCGATTTCCTTACCGAGAAGGGTCAGCGATGCTACTGCCATTGCTCATCTCCCAACAGACTTCGGTTCCAAGTCGAATACCAACCGGCGAAGGTTGATAGCGGTCACGCTCGCGTTGAGGTCCGCCGTCGAGTCGTAGCGGATCTCGTTGTTGTAGAGGAACGTCTCATCATAGTACCGCCGGATCGCGGGGCGGACCATTGTTCGCACGTCCTCGATACGCCGGTAGGGAAGGATCCCACCGTCCTGCCACCCGGGGCTCAGGCCCCCGCCCGCCGTAAGCGTATCCGGCGGGTCGTAGTTCGCCGGGTCGTTCGGCGGCGAGCCGGGGGGGTACGGGTCGCTGATCGGATTCTGGTCCCGCCGGTGGTCCTCGCGGACGGTCAGCCTCTCTACCGAGAAGGCGTTGAGCAGGGAGATACCCGTACCCGACACGGCCACAAACGACGACAGGTCGCCCTCGCCCTCCGGGTAGTCCAGCGCGACCCACGGGGCCGCGATGTCCACCACGACCCGGATATTCAGGGCGGCCTCAACCGCCGTCTGAAAGTTGAGCACGGTATCCCGCACGGTCGCGCCGATCGCCACGGCGATGTTCCCGGGGGCTACGGATGAGTCGTCGTCGAACTCGAATACCTTGGGCGCCGTGGTCCGGCTATCGGCGAGCGCGACCGTATCCCCGTCAACCGGCTGGGTTGACCCCGACTCCCCGGCTACGCCGCCGCCGAACTTGATAGCCCCAACCCTCTGCGTCTCTACGACGATCCGCTCGATGTAGAGGCGGTCCACCCCATCCGCACCCTCAACCGCGTCGTAAACGTCCGATACCTGAATCGCAAGGCCGGACGAGCACTCGAACAGTTCCACCACCGCCTTCGTGACGGCGGCGTGGACGGTTTCCCTCACCGCCGACGGGTCAAACGTCACCCTGTCGAAGTAGAGGTCCACCCACGTTATCGTCGGCCGGATGGTTACGTTGTTCACAGAAACCATCGAGCGGGGGAACATGAAGCCCCGGAGGTCGTTGATACTGCTCGCGGGGAACTGCGAGTACCGGCGGTACTCGGCGGTGGAGTTGATCGGATTGATCGACCCCCCCGGCGTCTCGGACGTAAACGTCACGTCCTCGGACGCCCAGACGTGGACCTTGACGTGGTTCGCCAGGAAGGACGAGACGTAAGGCTCCGAGAACGCGAGCGCCACCCCCACCCCCGGGGACCGCTCGACGTTGGGGTCGTAGTCGGTCCGCGTAACAAACTTGTCCACGCTCCGGATGAACGCTGGGATGTTCCTCCGCATCTCATCCAGCGTCTCCCCGTCCTGCCCGCCCGTAGCGACAGCGTTGGAGTTCTCAAACTGGACCGTCTCGATCGTCCCGTCGCCGCTCCCGGGAATCGGGAGCCCGTCGCCGCTGAGTACCACACCCACCTCAACGCCGACTCCCCCCCTGACAGACAGGAGCGGGGCGTTCCCCTCCGCCCCCCTCGTAGTCCGGTACTTGACGGTAATCGTCCCGGTCGGGGACTCGGGGAGTACGGCCCCGACGGCGGCGGTCCTACCCCCGAACTTGATCTGCAACCGGCCGTCGCCCGTGAACGTCGCCTCGTAGACCCTCTTGGACTTTGCGAGCGTGAGCGTATCAACCTGCTCCCACTTGTTGTCGTCTATTACAGCCCCGACGAACACGGACCACGACCCGTCTTCTACAACGGCCCGCTCGGTCGTGAACGTCTGGTCGGGCTGCCCGTTGCCCGTGAACTGGTCGGTCTGCTCCTTCCCCTCGGTCAGCGTCAGGGCGAACGCGGTAGACCCCGGGGGGACGTAGACGTCCTTCTTAGACTCGTACTCTACCCCGGTGGGGCCGCTGAGCGACGTACCAGCCGGGATAAGGCCGCCCTTCGCGGTCACGGTCAGGGGGATCGCAACGGCGTCAACCGTCACCTCCGCCGCCGTCGCGGCCCGGATCGGGTAGCCGATCGACTTGGCGAACCGGACGGCGGACTCCCGGCGGCGCATTGTGTGAAGGAACAACTCGCTGGCAACGGAGTCCTGCCCGTACGCGAGCATGTCGCCCTGTAGGGCGACCGCCTCAATCAGCGTTTGCCCCAGGTTGGCCCGGAAGAAGTCGGACCACTCTTGGGGACGCGTAAGCCGGACGTACTCCTCCAACTCGGCTACGATGGTCGTAAAGTCCCTCCCGGTAAACTTGATCCGGGGCGGCTGGGTCGTGATCCTCTTACACGTCGTCATTCGTCCGCCGTCCATCGTGACAAACTGTCACGCGCTACCGGGCCGTCGCATCCTGCGCCACCGAAATCTCACCCTTCCGGTTGACCTCTATCATACGCTCCGCCGGCTCCGAATCGCCCAGCAGCCCGAACCGGATCGCCACCTGCACCCGCCCCTCGGGGACAACCCGTACCTCTACACTGAAGATAACAACGTGGGGGGTCCAAGTTGCCGCCGCCGCCCTGATCGCCTGCTCGATCAGGGGCTGGTTCCGCGAGTCGTTCGGGTCGAACAGGTAGTCGCGCAGGGGGGAGCCGAACGCGCGGGCCATCGGCCTCGCACCGATCGGCGTCAGGACCGCCTGCATGAGGTCGCCCCACGCGGTATCGAGCGGCTGCTTGGACCGAACGTACCCGCCGGGGATACGGCTCGCCGGGAGCGCCAGCCCCACACGGGGCCGCGTGATCGAGCGGAGGTCGGCGGTCGTGGGGACTCCGATCATGCCAGCCCCATCCTATGCCCACGCCACCGGGAGGGGCACGGGCACCGTCCGGGTAATCGTACCCACGCACCCGCCCCCGTCGCGCACTACCGACCCGACGTACAGCACCCGACGCCCCCGGAGGGACGTGACCTGTGTCCGGTCTACAAGGGGGTCTACAGCCGTCAGGATCGTCCCGTCGCCCGAGACCGGGATACCCTCCACGATCACGTCCCGCCCGTCTACGGCGGCTAGGGACTCCCCACGGTCGAAGACAACGTGGCGGGTATGGTCCCCGCAATCCAGCCACACCTCGTCGAGCACAACCGATACTTCCCACGGGGTTCCTACCATACACCGGATCCTTGACAACCCGTCACGATCTCACCACAGCCGCCTTCCGCCAGCCCCTCAACTTCACCTCACACTTCACGATTGATTCCATGAACGACTGAACGGCCGGGTCCAGCGCCACGGGGAGCAGGCTGGTAAGGTCCATGTCGCTCGTCGTGCCGCCGAATACGTTGATCGGGGAGCCCGACCCCAGCCCGGGAAACGATCCGAGGACGGCCTGTAACACACACGCGAACAGGCCGGACTCATTCTCGAATCCCAGCAGTTTGAGATCCTCCAAGTAGAGCAGCCCCGTCCGAATCACGGGCCAACTCGCGCGCCCGCGAAGGTCTTTGCGGAAGTCCGCCATGATGCACCCGACCCGCCTGCTCCCCCGGCGGGACAGCGCATCGAGCCGTACCTTCGGGTCCAGCCCCTCCCACTGGGACTGTGAGAGGCACGTCAGCCCCAGCGCGGCCGTCCCCCCAAGGAACCCGCCGAGATCCCCAAGGGAGAACAGCCCGGACCCGCCCACGGTGGGGATCGTTGCGCACGATGCGTCCACGTCGGCGGTAGCGTTCGCCCCCGCCTGCCCCTGTGATAGCAACCGGCCGAGCCCCACGTTCATCTCATCAGCCCGGATCTTCAGGGCGATCGCCCGGTCACTGGCGAACCCCATCCGGCACTGGTCCCCCGCCGCGATCGCCCCCGCCGGTCCAACAATAGAGGCGGCATCGTCGATGTCCCCGACCAACCCCTGAAGCAACCCCAGAGCCGTAACGGCCCCGAAGTCAACCTTGTAATCGAACACGACGGAGACGCGAGCCTCGACCGAAAGGGGATTGGGGTTGAGGAACACGGTCGCCATGCGATCAACTCTCGACGATCTCGACCCTCTTCGCTTCGATCCGCACGGTCCCGCCGCACTGGATCAGGACGGACGACGCCGATGCGAGCCGGACCCGACTCGACCCCTCCACGTCCACCGTGAGGGTCGCCTTACTCCCGTCCGACGGGGACTGCACGCCCACCCTGATAGCCCTCGCCTGCAAACGGCTCTCGCCGCTCTGCCTCGCCTCTCCCAAGTCATCGACGTACTGGCCGATCAGCGTTGTATTCGCGCCGTAGACGCGGACCTCCCCGCTGGCGTACAGGCCGACCAGCCCGTCCGCAGCACCGCCCCCATCCTCACCGCGGGCCTGTACGATCACGTCGTCGCCGACTAAGTACGTCTGTGTCGAGACAATCCGCACGCGGGGGGCGTCCGCCGTTATGCACCCCGTCGTAAGGATATCAACGCAATCGTCCGTCTTTCGCAGTTCGATGATCGCGTACCCGGAGCGTACCTTGACCTTCTCATCGCCGGGCACGTCCACGAACTCGATCCGGTTCCCGGCGCGGTCGGCACGGACCCACCGCTGGCGGTTCCTCCCGTAGTCCTGCACCTGATCCGGCGAGAGGTCGTGGATCCCGTCCCGCCGCGAGATCCACCCGCCCAGAACAACGGGGTACTCCCTCCTCCCGCCCTCGAACATAATCCATACCAGATCCCCCACGTCGTAGTTCGTCGGCACGTCGCCGAACCCCCGCCCACCGAACCCGGATACCTCGGCCCACGGCAGGTGCTCGGTCTCTATTTCCAGCGGGTGAACGTACGTCACCCTCACCCTGTACCGGCCGCGCCGGTCGGGATCGTCCACGGCCTCGACCACGCCCCGGTAGCATCCGGCGAACGTACTGGTACCCATCGCTACCCCACTCCCTTCAAGACACCGACGCTCCCCCCCGCCCCGCCGTCGGACGCGGGGAGTGAAACGGCTACCCGCTTACCGTCTACCCTCGCATCGCGTCCGGGCCCGCCGGTTGCCAGCCCGCCACGCCGGAGCATTTTGAGGGTCGTCGTCCACCCGCCGCTGCCGAAGTCGTGGCTGACCCCGTGGCAGGTGTAGACACCCGACAGGTAGTGGGCCTGCACAGACTCGGACACGCTCGGGGTCTGGTACACCACCTCAACCAAGTCAAACACGCGGACATCGTGCGTCCCGATCACCTTCAGGGTCGCCTTGACCGCGTGCTCAATCGTCCGGGAGATGATCGCCTGCGCCTGCCGGACCATCTCCGCGTCGTCCCGGGCGATGATCGGCCGCCGGGACTTCACGGTCCCCGTTGCCAACGGGGCCGGGAGGGACACCTCATCGGGGAGCAGCCGGTGGTCCTTCGCCAAGCCCTTCTTCGCCTCATCCCCCGGCTTTGCTCCCTCGCCCCTGACCCGCGTTCCATCGACAGAATCGTTCGACTCGTACTCGCCGCCCTTCGCGCCGAGCAACGCCTGAAAGATCCCCGTCTCCGCCACCTCAAAGGATTGGACGCGGGACGGCTGCCCACGGGCGAACACGAACCTATGGGCGGCAGACTGCCCGACGGGACCGGCCGACGTAAGGAAGTTCTCGCTGTGGAAATGGATTACCGCCGGGGTCCGCGTGTCGTCGAGGTGCGCGTAGTACCCCTCGCCGCGAGAGTTTACGGCCCGCTTTATCAGCGTGTCCTGTATGAACTTGAACGCGCTCTCGTCGTTGATCCCGAGCGCCGTATCCGTCACCCCGTCGGTCGTCTCAACCGTCGGGGTCGTCCGCCCGTCAAATACGTCTTCGGTAGCCCACCCGAACGAGGTAGCCAGATCCCTCACGATCTGGCTAACTACGGTGCCCTCGGGCCACGCCCGCTTCTCGGGCTTCTTGTCGAGCGCCTGGAGCAGCATGGCGGTACCGATGAAGTCGAGCGACAGGGACAGGCCCTCGACCGCAAACCCGGGCTGGTACTCGGTAATCGTCCCGTAGAACGTGGGGACATTGCCAGCCGGGGGCGCGTCCTCCTCCCAACCGAACCTCAGCCGGATCTTCCGCGAGCCGCTCGTGGCAACAAGGATCGACTCTATCCGGGTAAAGGCGGGATCGAACAGGGATACGTTCCCCTTGACAGCCGATGAACTCAGCACCTCTACAGTAATGGACTTGAGCACGCCGCGGGTGTCGAATACGACCGGATTAGCACCCTCCGGGACAAGCGACAACTCCGCGAATATCGGCCTCCTCGAATCCATCGGTCAACCGTCCGGCTCGGCACCGCGAGAGATGTACGCGCTAGCGACCTCCACCGGGGGGATCACAAGTACCTGCCCAGCGCGCATTTCCAACTCGGGGTCGATCATCGCATTGGCTAGCGCGATCACCCACCACATCGGCTCCATCCCCTGCCCGTAGAACGCCACCGCTACCCGGTCCAGCATCCCCACGTCGCCCTGCGTAACCCGGTAGGTCGAGAACCCGTCGGCCCGCCGGAACTCCCTCGGGACCGTGTACGTCCCGTACTCCAGCCCGACGGTAGACCGGAATACGGCCGTGTCCTTGTACCTGCTCCCCCTCGGGATGACCACGGTTTCGGCCACGGCTACGTCGCCCCCAGTTGTGCCAGCCCGCCGACCCCGATTGGGGAGCCAGCCCGCGCCAGCGCCGTCGGCGACCCGCCCGGAATCGACCTCGACGGGTCTACCCGATTGTACTGCCCGGGGGACCGATTGATCTCAACAAACGTCACAGACACGTCCGCGCCGTGGGGGAGCAGCGTGTCGGGCTCGAACGGGGGCACCCACCGGATCGAAACCTCCTCCGCCTGCACCCTCCCGAAGTAGAGGCTACCGACCTGCAACAGGAGCGGCGGCGGGGATACCAGCCGGTTCCCGACAACAAGCACGGGGTACCGCGTCGCGTCCAGCCACCTCGCGGGTCCAACCACCTCGGCCTTGATCCTCCCGGCCACGTCGGACGGGGACGTATCGAGGCCCTGAACGAACATCTTGAATACGATGGGAATGGTCCGGTTGGCGTTCCCCGTCCACGTCCGGTACGCCTCGGTCCTGCCCACGATATCCACTACCGCATACGACGTACCGGCCTGCTCCTCGAACCCGGAGTCGAACTGGTCGAGGAACGTAAACGACTGCTTGATCGGGTTGCCCTCGGGGTTCCCGGCGTTCGAGGACTCCCACGCGCGCGTGTGCGGCCACGACGAGTCAACCCGGACGGTCAGGACTCCATCCAGCGGGTGAGCCAGCCGTGTATGCACGCCGGACGGCACTACAGCCCCCCATCGGCAATCGAGGACGTGCGAGACCCGACCACGGGCGACGCCTGTATCCCGATCGGCTGCGGCATGGCGGCCGGGCTGCCGGGGGTAGACGCCCGCAGCACCGCGAGCATGGCAACCATGTCCTCGTGCAACGTCTCGACAGCCCTGAGAACCGGGCGGTCCGTTGTGTCGGCGGCGAGCCGCACCGTGATGACGCTACCGATCTGCTTCGCCGTCGGGAGCACCCGACCGTGCATGGCGGTAGCCTCGGCCCCCCCGAACAACCGGCCGAGCCCGGACGCGACCAGCCCGGCACCCTTGGACGCGAGGCCGAGTATAGACGTAATGGGGGCCTTGATAGACTCCCACACCCGCATGATGATCGCCTCAATCTTGTCCATTGCGGTCAGCACCACAGTCTGCACAGCCTTGACAACCACCTTGACCGCCTCAAGTGCGGGCTGCACCAAGTTGCGAAGGAACCCCCCTACCCTTTCGAGCATGTCGGCGAGCATCCCGAACGACGGGACCAGCGAGTTCGTCGTGAGCGCGTCGTCGGTTTCCTTCGTGATCCCAAGGAACCGCCCGAACATGGACACAACGGGGGACAGGAATCCGAAGATCGCCTTGATCGGCCGGACGATGAACGACACGGCCTTACCGATGAGCGACCAGTAGACCCCGAACGCCTTGAGCATGGCGCTGAATACGCCGATCCTGTTCAGCCACCCGAACACGGCGGAGATCCCCTTGATGATGAGCCGCATGGGGAGCGTTACAACGTAGAGCGCCTTCTTGGCCGCTTCGAGCAGGGTCGGTATGAGTTGCATCCCGCCCGTAACCCTTGTGAACCACGCGTTGAGGTCGGCCCACAGGGACGTAAAGAACGACACAGCCTTGGAGACGATGTGGAACTTCTTATTGAGGAGCACGAACCCGGCTACAAGGAGGCCCACTACCCCGATGATTATTGCGATGGGGCCGAGGGTTGTCTTCCATGCCGCCCCCAGCACGCGAACGGCTACACTCCACGCGGTAGTCGCCGCTGTGGCTATCCCCTGAGCAACAGCCCAAGCCTTTGTAATGGCCGTATGGACTACCAAGCGGGCGCTCCACGCCCCCGTAGCCTGCCCGGATACGGTCTCCGCAATCCCCATCGCGTAAATCTTCTTGACAACGCCCTTGATCGCACCGGCCCCGAGCAGGACCAGCGCGGGACTCAGTTCGTTCACGGCGTCGAACACGTCGAGCGTTGAGACGCCGAAGGCCCTGAAGTTCGCCATTGCCGCCCCGACCCAATCGGACAGGCGCTGGAACGCCGTCTTTGCGTTGGTCGCGGCCGCCCCCAACGAATCCGTTCCCTTCCCGGTCGGGACGATCTGCTCGCTCAGGTCGGCTGCGGCGGCAACCGCATCATCCATGCTGCCCGCAAACTTGCCAGCCTCGTCGCCCGTAAGGTGGAACAGACCCTTCAGCGCAAGGGCCGCACCCTGCGTATCCCCCATGCGATCCTTGAGGATGGCCATGATCTTCACGGGGCCGCCCGGCCCGGCGAGGATCTTCGCCAACCCGTCCGCACTCATCCCGAGCGGGCCCAGCGCCTCGGCCGCAACCGTCGGGTCGGTACTGAGAGCGGTAGACAGCAGCGTAGTCAGCGCCTGCCCCCCGCCCGCAAACGCCGTCTCCGCGGCCGCGGCGGCGGTAGCGACCGACTTCATTACGCCCGCCTGCTGCTCGCCAGTAAGCCCCAAGTTCTTCATCTCCGACCCGGCGCTGCTCAAGAACTGGCTGAGCGACGATGAGACTATCTCGTCCGTAGCGTTGGAGTAGTCCCCCATCGCGTTGACAGTTGCGAGGACCGCCTCCCGCTGCTCCCGACTCGTACTCGTAACCTGCCCCATCGACTTCACGAGCAGGCCGACCGACGCGGCGGAGAGGTCGGTAGCCGTAACCATAAGCCCCACCGACTTCGCGTAGGCGATCGCATCCTCCGTAGTAAACCGGAGCGTCCCCCGCAGGGCGGAGAAGGCGTTGCGAACGTCCAAGACCCCAAGGCCCTTCGTTGCCTTAGCCATCCCGGCAAGTTCCCCCTTTGCGGCCCGGAGTTCCTTGATGGGCATGACCTTCCGCAGGTCGTTCATGCCCTCGGCCATAGACGCAACATCACCCCCGCCGACGGTCGAGATGAGCGGCTTACTACTGCTGAGGAACTGCGCAAACCCGGCCGATACCCGCTTGATCGCCTCCGAGATAGCGACAAACTTGACGGCACCGAACCCCCTGACGCTAACGGTCGATTCCTCCGCCTGCTTAGAAACGTCGGCCAGTCGATCGGTGAGGCCCCGGAGCGTCGGTGCAAACTTCCGCTGGGTTTGCGTGCTCATCTGGCGGGTCCGCCCGATCAGATCCTTCATCTTCGCTTCGAGCGATGCCAGCCCCTTCTCGTACAACTCGGGGGCGTCGGGGTCCAGCCCCAACTCGGCGGCGTCGCGGACGTGCCCCATCGCGTTCGCCAGGTTCGTCACGTCCGCAACCAGACTCTTGACCATCTTCGGCGGCTTCCCGATGTTCATCTCCCTCAACTGGTCCCCGACAGCCTTCGGAAGCACGATCTCACCGGGGGTCAGGAACGCGAGCACCTTGTCCATGAGCGCCTTGTCGCCCTTGTTCCCGCCCACAACCCCGCCCTTGGCGAACTTCGGTATGCCCTGAAACCGCCCCCTGTAGTCGGGCGGCTGGGGCTGGGTCCGGTACGCCGCCCGGAGCCCCCCGGGCTCGAATAGGGGACTCTTGCGCAGCGGCACGGTAGCGCTGAGCCGGATGGTCGCGCTTCGGAGCATGGACCCGAGTTCCTTACTGATCCCGCGTCCGCCCCCCCTGCGCCCCGCGGAGAAGTCGAACTCAACCGACTGCACGATCGGCTTGATACGCCGCCTCAGCCGCCCGATCGCCTTGGCGTACTCGTCCGCCATCGACTTCGGGACATCCGCAAACGATCGGGCGAGGTCGGACAACGCCCCCAGTCCCCTCTCGGCGGACCGCTGCGCCGTCCGGTTCGCCCGGTCGATCGCGTCAACGAACCTGGTATACGACTTGGATGCGGACGACAGCGCGGGGGTCAACTGGTCGTCGAGTTTGAGGAAGAACCCGATTGTGTCGTCGCTGAACGCCACTCGTCCGCCCCGATCGTGACAACCCGCCAATCACCGCCTGCCGGACCGGCGGGCCTGACCCTTGGCCCGGCTTACATCTGCGTCGTGGGCCTGCTTCTCCCGCTGTAGTTGCTCAAGCAGCATCTCCGAGTGGCGGCGCATTTCCAGCACTATCATCCCACCCGTGCCCTCGTAGGTGTACCCCTTCCCATGATAGATGAGGAGGAACCGGTTGGCCTCAAGATCCTCCCTCCGGTACGGCGGTTGGACGAAAAAACTCCGCGTCCAGCGGGAGCGGGAAGTCCGCGTCACCGTTACAAGACGAGCACGTCGGGTGTACGGTCGTGTCGATGCCCGTCTCGGCATCGTCGCGGAAGTTGCGAAGGTACATACCGTCCCGGGCGGACAACCGGCGCACCCACTCCTCCCGCTCGGTGACCCGCAAGTCCTCCCGCCCACCGATAGAGACTACGGACAGGGCGATCGTAAGGACGTATTCCAGCCCGCCCGCGCCCCCCTTGCTCCGGCCCTGCCTCACCCGCTGCTGGATAGTCCTGTCGTCGGATACACGCAGGAACCGGATCGACAGCGACTTGCCGGAGGGGAGCGCAACGTCGAGCGGCTCGTCAACACGGAAATCGGGCACGCTGTACCTGCGGCGAACGGTAGCCTCGACGTCCTCGGGGGTGGTGTCCTTGAGGTCGTCCGCAAGGTTGACCTCGGAGACGTTCGCCGCATTGCAATACGGGCACCTCCACCGGAAGTTGTACGACGGCCCGTAGGACAGAACCCGCAGGTACAGCATGATTGCCATGCGGTCGGTAAGCAGCAGGTCCGAGATCCTGAACCCGTCCGGGAACCGGACGCACTGCCGGATGATCCGGTGGACCTTCTCGGTCGCGTCCCCCCCGGAAGCGAACAGGAGGGACTCCTCATCGACGGTCAGCGGGCGGACCTCGACACCCCCGTCGGGGAGTGCGCCCCCGTAGAAAACCCCACGGGATGGCAACTTGACGGACTTGTAATCAAGGGCGCTGTCTGTGCCGGTGTCGGTCATTACGGCGGCTCCAACATTGATGGAGTGGGGGCCAACCGGCTACGCCTCGCAGCCGGTACGTTGTGCTATCTGGTCGGGACGTTGTTCCCGAGGTATCGCATCTGGTCGATGGACAGGTTGATGCTCATGCGGACCGGCTCGTCGCTGCTCATGTCGATCTCGCCCCCGTCAACCGACTGGGGCCAGACCCCCTCCAACTCATACGCCCGGACCATCTCGCCGGTGAGCGCGTTGGGGGGGTAGAGGAAGATGTCGGCGTCCTTCTTGTAGTCGCGCGCCAGCCCGAGCGCACCGTCGAGCAGCGGGTCGCTGATCCCCTGCGCGATCGGCCCCTTGTCGCCCTGTACCTGCGCGTACCAAGCGTAGAGGATAGCGGCGATGTCCCGATCGACGTACTGGTTCAACTCCAGCGTCAAGTCGTCGTAGACCCGCTTCCCCGCGTACTTGAATACACGATTCAGCCAGTGGATCTCGGTCGGGTTGTGGTTCGACTTGGGCAGGTAGAACGTATTGATCGCCAGTTCGACGAACTTGGAGTCGCCCTGCTCGCCGGGTAGCCCGTCGATCACGAGCATCGCATTGTTCGACCGCTGGGGCTCGAACTGGTCCTTGCCCCTCAAGTGCGACGCGCTCAGTTCCAATCCTTCGATCGCCATTGCAGCCTCCTTGACGGTAGCGGCCCGCCCGCGGGCCGGTGCAACCGGCCTAGACCACCCGCTCGTTGAAATCGGCCCCCTGATCGAACAGCGCGAAGTCGATTTCGATCCGCTCGACGGCGTTGAACGGCTTGAGGAGCACCTTCCCGACCAGCCGCCGCTCGTTGATGACATCGGGCGTATTCACGGACTTGTCCGCGATCACCGCGAAGTCCTCAAGCCCGCGGCCCCCCTTGATGCTCTCCAAGATCGCACCGACCCGCTTGACAAACCGGCGACGGGTCACGTCGTCGTTCGGCTCCCACAGGAGGAACTTGACGCTCGTGCGGATGGCCGCCCGGGCGAAGATGAGCAGCCGCCGGACGTGGACCTGTTGCAGGATGGAGTCCCGCCGCAGGAGGGTCTGGCTGCCGAACAGCGTCGGCCCCGAACCCTGAAAGTCCACGATCGGATTGACGCTGTTCCCGTTGCGGAGCATCCTCGTCCGCTCGGCAGCGCTCGGGCTCGTCTCAACCGCGAGTACGCTCAACCGCCCACGGGTATGCCCGGCGGACGGGAACCACGGGCGGGCGATCACGTCGGTACGCGCCATGAGCCCGGCCACCAGGCCGCTCGGTGGGATAAAGATGTCCACCTTGTTGTACGAGTCGTGTACCTTCACCCACGAGTAGTTCACGGTGGCGAAACTGCTGTCCAGCCTCTTGTTCGGCGGGTTGGGCACGCCGGGCACGCCGGTCAAGACGCCGTTGTGCCAGTCGATCACCTGATCCACCGTAAGGGCCAGCGGGGGATCGACCAGCGCGATAGAGTCCCCCCGACTCGTTGCGAGGTCGATCATCTCGTCGATGATCTGCGTGTGGGACACGCCGGGGACAGCGGCGATGTTGAACACTACCCGCTCGGTGTCCCTCGCGGCCTTCAGTCCCGTCGGTGCCGCCCCGCCCTCCACACCAATGTAGGCCGCCGGGATCACGGCCCCCGCGGCGTCGAACAGCCCGTCCTTCCCCGTTGCCGCATTGTGGACGATCCCGTCGTGGCCGACGCGGCCGTTCCCGGTGCCGAGCGTGTACGTCGCTGGCGATACGCTCGAACCGCCAGCAACCGACTCGATCACGATGAACTTGCTGGCGACCGCGTTCTCACTCGTCTTTCCCGCCACCACGTCCGTTACAAACCGGGAGTCGGTGGAGTCGAGGGACAGGTTGTTATACCGCTCCACGACGGACTTGATCGTCGGCAGGGTCGGGTCGCGCGCCGCAAGGACGAGCAGGTCGAAGTTGCCCGACGGCGCGCCGGGTACGGTTGTGGCCTGCAACTGCACGTCCACGCCGTTCCCCCACGTCCCCGGGGTCGATGCGCCGACCGTCATTACGGACGCCTGAGTTGACGGGGCGGTCGCGTCCTCACCCGCAACGGTTGCCGTAGTTGCACCCGCTACGATCGTCGTCGCGGTGATGCTGCTCGCGGACCCGCCCGCAATCGCAAGCAGGAATACGGACGGCTTCGGCGGTGTAGTAGCGTCCCCGAGCGCGTCGGTAGCGACGATCCCGAGGCTTGAGTTGTTGATCGCCGTCCGCAGGTTCGTGGCGCTGATCGCGGCGGTCCCCCCGACGGCCACCGCGACGTTCGGAGCCGCAACACCGTCGCCGGTGTCGAACTCGAATACCGTGGTCGTAGCCCCGCCGTCGTCGCTGATCGTAACGAGGTCGCCATCGGCAGCGTTACTCCCGGAAAGGAACTGGATCAGCCCCGTAGACGGGCCGGGTGCCGCCCCCCCGGCGAAGTCCACGACGGTAATGTTGGTCCGCGCCCCACCCTCCGTATCCGCGATTGATACGCCAGCACGGGCACCCGTCCGGTTGTGTGTAATCGTAGCCTTCGGGTTCGCAGCCCCCACAGCCGCTAGGGCTGTTACGTCGAGGATGCTCGCATTGACGGCCGCGATGAAGTTCGCCATCGTCGCCGACGCGTCCGCACCGATCGTTACCGGAACCTTCCCGGCTGTTACAGACGAGTCGCTGTCGAACTCGAACGACACCGAGATAACGCCGTCGCTGATGTCGATGAAGTCCGCCGCCGTGGCCTCAGACGGGTTCCCAGTGAACTCCACACTCCCCACACCCGCCGCCGCAACCGACCCGCCGGTCAGCCCGACCACGCCGACCGATGCTGTTTCCACGCTCGCCCCGGCCAGCCGCAGAAACACGCACGACCGCCCGCGGCGGAGGTATTGCACGGCCGACTGGATCGCGTAGTCGCTCAGGATCGGCGGGCCGAACGCATCGACCAACTCGGCCTCACTGTTTACCAGCGTGGGTGTATTGATCGCGCCCTTTGTCGCCCCACCCGCGCACAGGAGCAGCGTCTCCCCCACGGTCCTCGCCGCGTGCGTAAAGTCCAGTTCCCGAAAGAAGATCCCCGGGGGGTCGGTCAGTGGCATCTCGAAGCCCTCACGTCTGCGCCGCCATCATGCGGACGTACCCTCGCTCGACGAGCGACCTTGTATACTCAGGCACGTCCCCGTCGCTGACGGGGCCGAGGGTGCCACGCGGGGGGAGTTGCCGATCGACAGCCCTCCCGTTCACGGTCAGCCCGACCGTGATCGACTGGTGCAGCCGGTTTATCAGGACGACCTGCGCCATATCCGGCTCCATTCTAGCGTGCCCGCCCCACCGTTCCAATCATGCGCCAATCGTGACAGGTTGTCACGATCCCACTCAGTCATCGGACTGCACCGATGCGTCGTCGGGGTACGGTAGGGCCGTCTCAAGCGCGAACACGACGCCGGGAGCGTCCGCGCCGGAAACCGAGTAGGCGGCGGCGTCGGCGACGGGCACCCCGAACACCGCCGCCCCCCGGCCTTTCGTCGGCCCGAAGTTACGGGCTACGCTCACGCCCGGCGATCCGCCGGGTCGATCATTGATCCACGTCGCCGTCCCGTCGGCCCCCCCGACGGGGGCTGTCGCTACAAATATGTGGGGACGCCCCCGCAGGCCCACCCACACTAGCGACCCCCCGGCATCACCGAGCAGCGTTCGGCCACGCTTATACGACCGGACCCCAAACCCGCTCACAACCCCGCTAACGGCCCCTGAGTCGCCCCTAAGCCACAGGGAGAACAGGTTGGCCCCGACTATCAATATTCGGCTGAAGGCCCGCCAAGCCCCATCGGAGCGGGGTAGGCGGACAGTCTGGGTCAGGGTGGCCGCGACCGACGTGTCGGCCCGCTCGTAGAGGTCGAGGAACAGGTCACCCCCCGACGTGGTGTAGGACATCTCGGCGAGGATCAGGCCGATCGGGCTGGCCGACAGGCCGAACGCGGCGTCGTCCAGATCCAGCCGGGAGAACCACTCGATCAGCATAACCCTGTACGACGGGTCCGCCGGGTTGAGGGCAAGCCGGAACGACCGGCGTGGCCGATCGGGATCCGGCTGGAACCCCACGGGCTCGACCGGCGCGTCCACACCGGGTGGGATCGCCCCCGAGATCGTCCAGTCGAGCAGGGTCTGGCGGCCGGACCCGGGCCACACGAACAGGTTGGGCGTGAAGTCCTGCCCCCCGACAACCTGCCGCTCCTCTAGCGTGGGCGGGAGCAAGATCGACGGCGACCCCGGATCGTGCCAGTACTCGACCTCGGGAGCCTCGATCGGCTTGGCCCTCGCCGTCTCGTTCAGGATCGTCAGGTGCCGGACCGAAAACGTATAGGTCGTTCGGATGTACCGCTGCTCCCCACCCTCCAAGTCCGACAGGTCTTGCGCCCCGACCAGTAGCACGCTCTGGTTGAGCGTACCCCATGGGTTCGGGTGGGAGACGGGTATGTACGCCTCCCTCGGCGCTGCGCCGGGCTTCCCGAGTTCGCTGTGGACCCACTCGGCAATGTACGCGTCCGTCGATCTGTAGCGAGACCAGAACGTAACCGCGAACTCCATCCGGTCGTGCCGGGGCCACGGGAGGGATACAGCCTCCCCGGTCTGAGAGTCGTAGTACCGCCGGATGGACTTGGGCGCACCCTCAAACCCGGGGTCAACCTCGCCGGGGCTCGCCTCGATAGTGGCGATGGGAAGGGGGAGCGTTGCGAAGTCCCCCGCGTTCTCCCTC
>Ga0114931_10002907_pt1 | contig 21732 bp, 8 predicted proteins | sample 2SBtaG_FD_89579 | JGI IMG/M metagenome (GOLD analysis project Ga0114931, IMG submission 89579) | Deep subsurface microbial communities from Kolumbo volcano to uncover new lineages of life (NeLLi) - 2SBTROV14_V59a metaG | ecosystem: Environmental > Aquatic > Marine > Volcanic | place: Kolumbo... | reverse complement strand
GACATACCTCAATGGCGATGGCAGCTACGAATATGTGCCCGACAGCGGCTTTATCGGACTGGACACCTTTGTGTACGCCATATGTGATGACGGCCAACCGAGCCTCTGCGATACGGCCACGGTTTATATCCATGTATTACCCGTACTTGTATCGGACAACCGTCCACCAGTTGCCAATCCTGACGACTATGTGATCTATGTGGATGAAGTGCTGAACAACAACGTATTGCCCAATGATTATGATCCGGACGGAGATCACATCACATTGACAGCTATGCTCAGCGGTCCGTCACATGGGGCGGTTACATCCATCAATGCAGACGGTTCCTTTACCTATGTACCGAACTCCGGTTATATCGGTGACGATGAATTTGTTTATTCAATTTGCGATGATGGTACGCCCGGACCTTTGTGTGATACCACGATGGTTAAAATACATATTCTGCCAATTATCCCCGGAAATCGACCTCCGGTGGCTGTAGATGATGCGGCTATTACGGATATTAATACTCCGGTAAGCGGAGATCATCTGTTTAACGATTATGATCCAGATGGCGATAGTATAACTATCCAAACTACACCTATCAGTAATCCGCTACATGGCACAGTGACCATAAATCCGGATGGTACATTTGATTATACTCCAGCAACCGATTATGTAGGTCCCGATCACTTCGTATATTCCATATGTGATAACGGAACTCCGGCTCTTTGCGATACGGCTACGGCATATATTACCATATTGCCAGTGAAGCCTTGCCTGGATGCTAGCGTTGTGAATGCGACTTGTTATGGATATAATGACGGTAGCATCGACCTTCATGTAACTTGCGGAGTACCTCCCTTTAACTATCAGTGGAGCCATGGAGCTACGAGTGAGGATGTAGACAGCCTCTTTGCCGGATATTTCAGTGTGACGGTTACAGGGGCATATGGAAACAGCTCGGTTCTTGATTCAATTTATGTCGGACAGCCCGAAGCTATTTCCATAGATGCCAGTGTCAATACGCCTACTTGCTTTGATACCTGTGACGGAAGCATTGAGCTAAACGTTTCAGGTGGCACAGCTCCTTATACCTATCTCTGGAGCAATGGAGATAGTACTTCTTCAATTGATCAGCTTTGTGCAGGTGACTATCAGGTAACGGTGACGGATGCACAGGCATGTATGAAAACATTGTCCTTTACAATCAACCAACCAGCCAAAGTACAAGCCATAACGGTAGCCACCAGTGCCAGCTGTTTTGCTTCCTGTGATGGTTCTGCCATTCTGATGCCTATAGGTGGTACACCTCCCTATGAGTATCTGTGGAGCAACGGTTCTACTGATAAAGATCAGTATGGACTTTGTGCAGGAAGTTATTACGTCACCATTACGGATTATAACGGATGTCCGGGATATGATACCGTTGAAATTGGGCAGCCATTGCCCATTCGGCTGGAAGCCTCGCTTGTTAACACAAGCTGTGAAGGACAGTCAAACGGAAGCATTGATTTGAGCGTCATAGGAGGAACAGCTCCTTACAGCTACTTGTGGAGCAATGGGGATACTACGGAAGATTTGAACGGACTTGCTGCCGGCAAATATATCGTGACCGTTACAGATGACAACGGATGTATGGCAGAGGGAATCTTTACCGTATCTTATGAATATGTGCTTGAGATTCAGGCAGCATCGCTCAATGCCCAGTGTGGTGAGAACGATGGAAAAATAGAAATAAACGTAGCGGGCGGAAGTGGCATGTATGCCTACAATTGGAGCAATGGAGACAGCAGCAGTTCTGTCTTAAATCTTGCTGCCGGAAGTTACAGTGTGACTGTTACGGATATGAATACATCCTGCATGGTCAGCAAAACAATTGATGTAAACAATAGCAACGGTCCGGCTATATCTGCAACAGTGGCAGATGCAAGTTGTCAAGCAAATGATGGAAGCATTGATATTAGTATTGGATCAGGAAGTGGAACATACAACTACCAATGGTCTAATGGTGCCACTACGCAAGATATAAGCGGATTGGCAAGCGGTAGCTATAAAGTGACGGTAAGCGATCAAAACACAGGTTGTGTAAGCATTGATACCTTTTTCGTAGCACTTGACAATGTACTGTCCCTCACCGCTGATATTACTTCGGCCAATTGCTATATGGCAGATGGCAGCCTTGTGCTTACCGTAGCATATGGATCGGGCACATATATCTATCAGTGGTCAAATGGCAGCACGAGCAAAGATCTTAATAATGTACCTGCGGGCGTCTATACCGTAACCGTAACAGACCTTGGCAGCCAATGTGAAGCGATTGAATCATTTATTATTAATGAAAATAGTGGTATCACCTTGCAATTACAGGCTCATGCAGTTAGCTGTGCCGGGGCCGGTGACGGAAGCATTGATTTGAGTGTCTATGGCGGATCGGGTAACTACAGTGTACTTTGGAGTACGGGAGCCCAGACGGAAGATATAAACTCTCTGCAGCCGGGCAGCTATCACGTGCAGGTGATTGACAATATAAGCCATTGCCGAGCAATGGCCGATGCCGGGATAGAAACACCCAAAACCTTGGATATGAAGGCAGACAGACAGCATACCAGCTGTGTAGATGCCAATGATGGAAGCATTGATATTACAATGTATGGAGGTACCATGCCTTATCAATACAGCTGGAATGATGGTGATAGCACGGAAGACCGCAGCAATCTCGGTGGCGGTATCTACATCCTTTCGGTATCTGATGCCAACGGATGTGCACAGTCCCTAAGTATCCCGATTATGGATACAACAAGGGTTTATCTGAGTTCAAGCAGTACTGCCGTCCGTTGTTATGGTGGATCAGACGGTACAGCGAGCGTACAAGCACATGGTGGTGTAGCTCCTTATGATTACCTATGGTCTACAGGAGATACGAGTGCTGCCATTAGCGGATTAACAGCCGGAATATATTATGTAACAGTGAGTGATCACAATGCTTGCTCAAGTGTAGATTCCGTAGAGGTGGGAAGCAACAGCCCAATAACTATCTCAGGTATTATTAGCAATGAAGATTGCGAATTAGGTATCCTGGGCGCTATTGATGCAATGGTAAGCGGAGGAACACCTCCTTACAGCTATCAGTGGAGCAACGGCTCATTTAATGAGGACCTTGTAAATGTAAAAGCCGGTGTATATATTCTTCATGTAACGGATTCACTTGGCTGTACTTCCGATGCGGTGTTTACCATTGAAGAATTGAAGAAAATCGACCTGCAATGGACGGCTATCAACCCGGCATGTGGTGAAAATGACGGAAGCATTGATATTACAGTGATAGGAGGATCTGGATCTTACGCTTATACCTGGAGCGATGGTGCCAATACCGAAGATCGTGAGTCCCTTTCTGCCGGAACCTATATCATTACCCTGGAGGACAGTGTAACAGCCTGTATGGTGACGGATACCATACATCTGAGCTCGGTCAACGGACCCGAAATCATTTTGGAAGGAATCACCCCGGCAGCTTGTATTGCTTCTAACGGAGCAATCAATATCAGTGTCACGGGCGGCAGCGGTCAGTATTCCTACCTGTGGAGCACCGGAAACAGTAGTCAGGATTTGAACGGTGTAGCGGCTGGAAACTATAGTGTCACAGTAAGCGATACGGTGAATGCATGTACAAGCATTGCAAGCTTTACCGTGCCTTCTGCCAACAACTTGACACTGAATGCAGAGGCGACTGATGCAAATTGCGGATCAAATGACGGTGCTATCAATATTACTGTAGGTTATGGCTCGGGCTTCTATCTTTTCAGCTGGAGCAACGGTGCCATTACTGAAGATCTCAATGGCATTTCGGCCGGAACTTATTCGCTGACTGTCCAGGATATTGTCAGCGGATGCGAGAGCACGGGAACATTTAATGTGAGTGACATTCAGGGACCGGAATACAATGCAACTGTAAATAACATCAGCTGTTCTACAGCCGATGACGGAAGCATTCTTATTGCACCGATTGATTCGTTGGCTTCCTATTCCTATCAGTGGAGCAATGGATCTTCGGCCGATAGTCTTGGCGGACTTTCTGCAGGGGTATATTTTGTAACAATTACTGATAACAACACATTATGTCGCAGTATCGATAGCTTTAGGATTGAAACTCCGGAAGCGATTGATATTGATATCAATCGACTGGGGGTAGCTTGTAATGGAGGTAGTGATGGAAGCATTGATGCTACGGTATTTGGCGGAACGGCCCCCTATAGCTATCAATGGAGTAATGGCGCACAAAGTCAGGATTTGAGCGGCCTCTCAGCAGGAATTTATGAACTTACCGTAACGGATGCTCATGGATGTACCGGCTTGGCTAGGGTAGAAATTAATGAACCTGATGCCTTGTCACTAAGTGCGCAAACTACGGCTGCAGGATGCTTTAATGCAGAGAATGGTGCCATAGATCTTAGCGTCACGGGAGGAACTATGCCCTATACCTATCTATGGTCCAATGGAGAGACAAGTGAAGACCTTGATAATCTGGTGGCCGGAATTTATACCGTCACGCTTACCGATGCCAACGGCTGCACGGACAGCTTGAATGTAGAGGTGGAAAGTTCAACTCCACCGGTTCTGAGTTTAGCAGTTAACACCGTAAGCTGTGAAGGTTCCTCTGATGGAGCCATTGACCTCAGTGTGTCCGGAAGTGGCAATTACGTATTCCAATGGAGCAACGGAGCCAGCAGCGAGGATATCAACGGATTGATTGCAGGAAATTATACAGTAATTGTTCGTGATACCGCAAGCGGATGCTACAGCATGGCTACAGCCACAGTAGCAGAACCCCATATCTCAATAAATGCAGGCATAGTAAATGCTTTCTGCAACGAAGACAATGGTGAAATTCAATTAAATGTTTCTGGAGGCTCGGGTCAGTATGCGTATGCATGGTCCAATGGCGACAGTACTTCAAACATCTCAGGACTGGCTGCAGGAAGCTATGCCATCACGGTAACGGATTTGTCTTCGGGATGTACATCAAGTGCTGTATTTAATGTAGTAAATATTGGTGGACCCGAGTTGAGTGCAACAATTACGAATACCAGCACTTGCAACGGCAATGACGGTAGTATCAATCTGCAAGTCAGTTCCGGTTCAGGAAATTATTCTTTTGCTTGGTCCAACAACATGATGACAGAAGATATTAGCAACCTTTCTGCTGGAATTTACACCGTGACAGTGACAGATAATAGTTCGGGATGTGTTTCCATGGCAAGCTATGAGGTGAAATCCAACGGAACACTCACTTCCAATGCAATCAGCTATCCGGCAGAGTGTGGCAATGATGATGGAAGTGTGGACCTACAGGTAATTGGAGGTTCCGGTGGATATGTCTATCTCTGGAACAACGGAGCCACAAGCCAGGACCTTTATAATGTGCCGGCTGGTATCTATAGCGTCATTATTACGGATACCATAAACGGATGCATGGATAGCGTAACGGCCAGAGTAGAGAATACTGGATTTGAAGCGGAAATTGTGGGCACTTCCATCAGTTGTTCGGGTGCCGGAGACGGCAGCGCAACGGTAACGGCTCTTAACGGATCGGGTGCTTATACATATGCGTGGTCTAATGGCGAACATGCTGCTACTATCAGCAATTTGGAAGCCGGAAGCTACCAAGTGACTGTGAGCGATTCAGTAACAGGATGTCTTGCATTTGCCAAAGTCACTATCAACGAAGCTACTGAGCTGGTAGCAAATATTTCAATATCGAACGTACTCTGCAACGGAGCATGCAATGGAGCGGCAGACATGGTTATTACCGGAGGGTCTGCACCCTATAGTGTGAGCTGGTCAAATGGTGATAGCACTACCTCTGTTTCGAGCTTATGTGCAGGAACTTATATCGCTATGGTTAGAGATCAGAATGGATGTGAACTGCCGGTTGAAATACAAATAAGTGAACCGGATATCCTGGTTCTCCATATGGATACATTGGTAGATGTCACCTGCCCGTCATCAAGCGATGGATACGTGCAACTGAGCAGCACGGGTGGAACGGTACCTTATACTTATACATTAAACGGTATCAGTAATACGAGTGGACTTTTCACAGGTCTTGCGCAGGGAAGTTATAATGCAACGGTGGAAGATGCTAACGGATGCACAGATAGCATTGCATTCAATATAGGATCACAATCAAACATGGCAATGAGCAATGTTGTGATCAATGATGTCGCATGCTATGGAGGAGCCGATGCTTCGATCGATATTACTGTCACAGGTGGTGTAGGAACTTACTCTTACCTCTGGAGCAATGGCCGCACGGATGAGGATCTTAGCAACGTGACTGCCGGAACCTACCTGGTAACTGTGACAGATGCAAATGGCTGTACCCTGTCCGATACCTTTGTCGTCAATCAGCCCGAGGCCCTGTCGATGAGTGCTGTCAGTACTTCTCCTGCTTGCGCGGGAGGCAGTGACGGAAGCATTGATCTCAGTGTGAGCGGTGGTACCCAGCCTTATCATTACTCATGGAGCAATGGCGATACAACGCAGGATATATTTGGCCTGATGGCCGGAAGCTACCGTGTTGTGCTTACAGATGCCAACGGTTGCTCCGATTCATTGAGTGTGGAAGTTATTCCGGCTGAGCCGCTAGTGCTTCATATTGATTCGACATCTAATCGAAATTGCCGCAGAGAATCAGGATATTTGGAAGTACATGCTACGGGAGGTAGCGCTCCATATACTTACTCTCTGAACGGTGGAACTGCCCAGAGTAGTGGAATCTTTTCACCATTGTCCGAAGGTAGCTATGTGTTGACGGCAACAGACTCTCTCGGTTGCACGGTCAGCGACACAGTTGTCATTGAGTTTGCAAATGTGATGGATCTGAGTGCTAAAATAGAACATGTAAGTTGTGATGGTGGCAGCAATGGCAGCATCAATCTCACAGTAAATGGTGGAAGCGGAAACTATAGCTATTATTGGAGCAATGGAGCAAATACAGAGGATATCTCCGGACTTGAAGCCGGTTTCTACACAGTAATGGTCAATGACCTGAATACAGGCTGCGATGCCAGCATGACCTTCACGGTAATTGATTCTACCATGGATATATCATTTAGTGTGGTGAATGCCAGCTGTGGAGAAGAAGATGGCAATATTAAAGTATATGTAAATGGTGGAAATGGCAACTACAGCTATATCTGGAGCAATGGAGCCGGCAATGTCGATTCGATCAGCGAATTGGCACCGGGTACCTATGTTGTGACTGTCAGTGATCTGGACAATGGCTGTCAAGCCATCCGGGAGATCAACCTCGACAATTCGGAAGGTCCGCAGCTCTTTGCCGTGGTTTCGAATGCTACAAGCTGTGGAGGAAGTGATGGTGCCATTGACCTGACGGTATTGAGTCAGGGAGGATTCAGCTATCATTGGTCCAATAATGCAAGTACAGAGGATATCAGCAATCTCAATGCAGGGACTTATACCGTCACGGTTACCGATACGGCTACAGGATGTGTTAGTATAGAGAGTTTTGAGGTAGGAGAAGACAATTCTCTGGAGCTTTCAGTTCAGGTGAATGAAGCAGACTGTGGATCCGGATCGGCTTCCATTGACATCACAGTGACTGGTGGCAGTGGAAATTACAGTTATCAATGGAATACGGGGGCCATAAGTGAAGATCTGAATGGACTCTTTACGGGAACTTATGTTGTAACCGTTACGGACAACAATTCGACCTGCTCCATCCAAAAATTGATCCCGGTAGGAGGATTTGACGGACCGCAGGTGAATATCAGTAAGAGCGATGTGAGTTGCAATGGAGCCGGTGATGGCAGCATTACTGTCAACTCCAATGTGATGGGATATATTTATTCATGGTCTACAGGTGATACTACCGCATCCATATCCGGCTTGCAGGCAGGAGAGTATGTGGTTACTATCGTTGACCCGGAAACCTCCTGTGAAAGCATTGAGCATATTATTATAAACGAGAACACCGCTATTGATCTCTATGCCAATGCCACACACATAGATTGTGCAGGCAATAATAACGGTGCCGTGGATCTGATTGTCCGCGGTGGCGTGATGCCCTATAGTTTTGCCTGGAGCAATGGCAGTGTGACAGAAGATCTCACCAACATCCCGGGAGGTACTTATACAGTGACAGTAACTGATGCTGAAGGATGTATGGCAATCTTGACAGTGAATGTAAATGAGCCGGATGAGTTGCTTGCAAGTGTAGTGGCTGATTCGAATGCAAGCTGTCCCGGAGTGGCTGATGGAATGATAGAAGTGTCTGTGACAGGTGGAACTATGCCGTATGAATTCAGCCTTAATGGGAATCCTGCCAGTAATAGCGGATTGTTTACCGGTTTATCAGCAGGTATCTATGACATTCTGATATCGGATGCCAACGGATGTACAGTGACTTTGACAGATACCATCTTTAGTGGTCCGGGACTGGGAATTGAAGGTGTGATTACACACATCACCTGTGATGGAAGTATGGGCGGTGCCGTAGATATTACCGTGAGCAATGGAAGCGGTAACTACGGATTCAACTGGAGTAACGGAGCTACATCGGAAGACATTGTTAATGTAGCTGCAGGCATATATGTCGTGTATGTAGAAGATAACAATACCGGTTGTGCGGCCACAAGGGCCTTTACGGTTGTGGATTCTACAATAGGTGTGTTCAGCAGCGTGGTCAATGCCGAGTGTGGCGAATCTGACGGTTCTATCAACCTGCATGTGCAGGGAGGATCAGGAAGCTATAGTTATCAGTGGTCCAATGGTGCAAATACACAGGATATTGATTCCTTGTCTGCCGGCAGCTATCAAGTGACCATTACGGACAATGTCTTTGCCTGCAATATGATACGGGTCTATCATGTAAGCAATAATGATTTTGACTCTATCAGCGCAACCCTCGTGGATGCACATTGTGGCTCGGCTGATGGGGCCATCGATCTAACGGTCAATGGTATCGGCAGCTATAGCTATGAGTGGAGCAACGGAGCCACCACAGAAGATTTGGTGAATGTCTTTGCTGGAGAATATACGGTTACTGTAACGGATTCTTCCGGTTGTAAAGCCATAAGAAGCTACACGATAGGATATACCGACTCATTGACGGTGAATGCTGCGATACTCAATGCCAGCTGTGGTTTGAGCAACGGAGCCATTGATATCACAGTGGCCAACGGTAGTGGCAACTACAGCTATCAATGGTCCAATGGAGAAAGCAGTGAAGACATCAGCAATCTGATGGCCGGCATGTATGTGGTGACGGTGACGGACCTCAATAGCGGTTGTGAAGCCGTTGGAATATTTGCCGTGGGTGAAGAAGGCGGCCCTGTAATTAGTCTCGATAATCTAAGTGACATTACCTGTGCCGGTGATGAGGATGGCATCATTGAAATTTCCATAAGTGGTGGAAGCGGCAATTATAGCTATACATGGTCAAATGGCGATACTACGGAAGATATCTACAATCTACCGGCAGGAAGCTATTTGGTCGAGGTGAAGGATAACAGCAGTGGATGTGTAAGTATGAGGCAGTTTGTAATTGAAGATAAAACGCCTATCCACATATTAGCTGATGTAACCTACACCATCTGTGATCCAAATGCTACGCAGATTGGTGCCATCGATATAGAAGTCTCGGGTGGTACTGCACCTTACTCGTATACCTGGACCGGCCCGCAAGGATTCTCTGCCTTTACACAAGATATCAGCGGTCTCGCACAGGGCAATTATACGCTGATCGTGACGGATACCAACGGTTGTAGCATGGAAGATACCATCTATGTGAACTGTCGTCCTGAAGAACCAAAGCCCGAAGATCCGAAACCAATTCGAGTTTATAACGTAATTACACCAAACGGTGATGGTTATAACGACTTCTGGGTAATTGACAATTTTGATGCATCCAGATATCCTGATAATGAGTTGCTGATCTTTAACCGATGGGGTGACCTGGTATATGAAGCGAAGCCATATGATAATGAATGGAGGGGTCAGCTCTTTGATACGGGAGAAGAAGTGCCGGATGGTACCTACTTCTATATCCTAAAACTCAACGAAACGGGAGATCGTATAATTAATCAACAACAGGTTTATCAAGGATATGTGGTTATCCAGCGATAATACCCTAAGTAAGATATTATGAAAAAAATACTGCTTTTATTCTTTGTATTGCTCGGGATGGGTTGGGCCGTGAAGGCTCAGCAGGAGCCCCATTTCACCATGTTTATGTTCAATAAGCAGATGATCAATCCAGCTTATGCCGGAGCAAGGGACGCCCTTAGTTTTACGGGCTTGTACCGAAATCAATGGGTCAATCTGGATGGTGCTCCGGTTACCTATGACATTGGAGTGCATAGCCCGATGGCGGCCAACCCAAGGGTGAGCCTGGGAGGGATAGTTTATGCTGATAAAATATCAGTCTTTGATCAATACGGTATATACGGACAATATGCATATCGCTTTCCTGTAAGTTCCACATCCACATTATCTCTTGGATTGCAGGCCGGAGTAGAAAATTTTTCTGCCAAATTTTCTGATCTCGATCCGCGCGATCCCTTTGCCGGTGATGTAGTGATCAATCAGAATATTCAAAGTGCCTGGCTACCTAATTTTGGTATGGGGGCCTACCTTTCAAGCGATAACTATTATGTCGGATTTTCAGTCCCACGAATTATTCAAAATCAGTATAACCGGGACGCAAATCAGGGAAATACAGATGTGGCAAGGCAATTCAGGCATTATTTCCTGATGGCCGGACTTATCATTCCACTTAGCAATGTGGTGAAGATGAAGCCCAATTTCATGGCCAAATATGTGACAAATCCCGGGAAAAAAATTCAATCTCCACTAAGTATGGACTACAATATGTCGTTCATCTTTCTGGATCGTTTCTTGCTGGGAGCATCCTACCGGACAAATGTGGTGAAGAACCACGATTCTTTTGATGCCATCTTTGAGATGCAAATTACACCTAACCTTCGAATGGGATATGCGTATGACTATACGTTGAGTGAACTACAATCTTATAATTCGGGGTCTCATGAAATTATGATTGGATATGACATTTCCAAGCGCATAAAGGCTTACACCAGTCCGCGATTTATCAAATATTTCTAAAAAGCCCGAAGAGAAAATAAACATACTGCCATGAATCGAAAATTCTATCTGATCTTGTCCTTTGCGCTCTTCTGGGGAACTATGGCAATAGCACAGACCAAGTTAAGCAAGGCAAATAAACTATTTTGTAAACTGGCTTTTAATGAAGCCAAAGATTTATATCTGGATTACATTGAAAACAGCAATTCTCCCGATCCCGATGCTTACTTCAAACTGGCTGAGTGTTATAGAAATCTTGATCTGCCTTTTGATGCCGTGCAATGGTATGCCAAATCCGTTGAGTATGAAGACAATTCTCCCAATGATTTCCTACAATATGCTTTGACGTTGCAGCAGGTAGAAGATTATGAAAAAGCCAGAGAGTGGTTTGTGAAGTACAATGATGCTGTTCCGGATGACGAGAGAGGATGGAGAGGTATTTTAGCTTGTGATAATATGGAAGAATTGAGGCAAAACAAATACAATTATATTGTCGAAAATGCTGAAGTCATCAACTCCCCCCAATCAGATATCTCTCCCGTTCTTATTGATGACAAACTTATTTTTACTTCTGACAGAAAAGCCGAGCATTATCGCAAAGAGTTTGAATGGACGGGGGGCTCCTTTTACAATATTTACGAAGCAGAACAAAAAAAGCCGGGCGTGCTCGGATCTCCGAAATTGCTTACGGGAGATGCCAACTCACAATATCATGATGGCGTGGTTACGATCAGTGCCGATGGCAAGCTGATGATCTTTACCCGCACCTTTGATGAAAAAGCCAAGGTAAAAGGAGATTGTGACCGCAAAGAAGTGTATAATCTCAAATTGATGAGTGCACGCATCGATCCAGCTACGGGAGAATGGGGAGAAGCAAGTGATGAGGAATTCTCCAACATCAACAACAAAGATTATATCGTGGCACATCCTTCCCTTTCGGCAGATGGTGTGCGACTCTATTTCGCATCCGACAACCCGAATTTCAATGGATACCGCGGAGGAACCGATCTCTATGTATCTTACTTTGAGGGAGGCAAATGGAGTGCTCCGGTTAATCTGGGACCCAGCATCAATACCCCGGGTAATGAAGAGTTTCCATTTATAACACCGGATTCGGTGCTTTACTTCTCATCCGATGCCAACCTTGGCCAGGGGGGATTGGGAGGCATGGATATTTATCGGGCAGAAATGGGGCCAAATGGAAAGTTCATGTCCCCCGAGCACCTGGGATCACCAATTAATTCCAGCCGCGATGACTTCGGCCTTATTTTGCACAAGGATTCATCCGGCCGAACTTATGGATATTTTGCCTCAAGCCGCGGTACCCGGGGGGATACCAAAGCCAAAGGAAAAGACGATATCTATTTCTTCTATCCGGGAGGCCCGATTTATCTTAAAATCGCAGCTATCAGTGATTGCAATGAGCAAAGCTTGAAGAATGTAGCTCTTGAAATTTATAAGGGGGACAAATTGCTTGCAAGCGGAGTTACCGATGATGATGGTGTATTCTTTAGCGACAGTTTGATGAGTAAAAATGAAAAGTATATCCTTAAAGCAAAATATGGAGACCAGGAAGAAGAGCTTGATTTCCATAGTTATGGCAAGTCGGATGGAGATACTGTCACGGTTGAGGCCCGTTTCAACGGGGCATTGCGTGTGCAAGGTGTTGTATACAATGATGTGACGAATAAGCCCCTTGCCAATGTCGAGGTACTGGCAAAATCAAAGGGAGTTGTGGTTTCACGTACTGAAAGTGACGAAAGTGGAAATTATTCGATTGATTTGGATCCCGATAGTGAATACCTGATCATTGCCAATAAGTTTGGAAACCGTGGGGATACCGTAGGGATCAATACCATCGGTATGGACTGCGAGGTCATCACCCAGGATTTGCACCTCACCCCGGGCTCCATGTTCCTGACCAACGTATATTATTATTTCGACAAGGCTTATATCTACCGATATCCCGAGGCCTTAGAAGACCTTAACAAATTGATTGAATTCTTGAATGATAATCCCGATTACATTATTGAAATCCGCTCGCATACCGATTCACGAGATACTTATAAATACAATGAAGGACTGGGACAGCGCAGAGCACAGTCTGTCAAGGATTATCTGATCGATCATGGTATTTCTGAAGATCGTCTTATACCGGTTTCATATGGTGAGTACTGCCCAACCAATGGATGCAGCGATGGCGTGCCATGTACGGAAGTGCAGCATCAGCGCAACAGGAGAACGGAGATTAAAGTGGTCAACTACAACGGAGAACTCGTGCTGAGAACAAGAGAAAATCCCAAGTGGACGGTCGATGCCGATTTCTACGTGGAAGGCGGGAAATACTTTGAAGCCGGCAAAGGATCCAACTGGCAAAATGAAGAAGATTTTCAAAGCAAATATGGCGACTGGCATGACATTCCGGTTCGCAAAGATTGTTCGGATGTAATAAAGGTGATTGAACTGGACGAAGAAGGTCAGTAGTCCGGTTCTGTACATATCATGTCGCATAACTTGTAAGAGCCATATACCCTATGGCTCTTATTTTTGTGCTACCATGCGTTTCCACCTCTTTTCATATTTCCTCCTATTATTTTTTTCTTTCTCAGCCTCCAATATGGCTGCCCAGAGAGCTGATATCAATGAAGCGGAAGTAGGGGAAAAACTTGCTGCTGCCAGCCATGCTTTTCAGGCCGGAGATGCACGTCAGGCCGTTCGTTTGTATCAGGAATGTCTGAAGGAGGAAGCTTTGCCCAAAGCATCTTATCTTGACTATGCAAGGGCATTGCAAACGCTGGGGCTCTACCACGAGGCCCTGCGCTGGTTTCAGGCTTATCTGGATTCAAATCCCGGTGACGAGCAAGCTGAAAATGGCATCTTTGCCTGCCGCAATGTCAAGCATTTCAGACGCAATCCCTTTTCCATTCATTTAATCTTATTCCCTAAGCTTAATAGCGGAGCTTCGGAGCATCATCCTTTTTATTCAGATGGGCATCTGCTTTTCTTAAGAGAGACAGGAGATAAGCATGAGTGGCTCGTAGCGGATACCGGTAATCTGAATTTGCCGCTCCAAACGGGTATAGCAGCTCTACTTCCATCCGGAGCCGTTGATTTTGATATTTTAAAGGATACTTCATTTCTTGTCTTTGCTCAAAAAAAGGAAAAGGACGGAAACTGTCAGCTTTTTTTACAACGCTCGATTATATCAGGTCCAGTGGCCGAAAAGCTGCTTCCTTTTTGTAGAGCTGGCTACAATGCGTGTTATCCTACCTGGTCACCTGATGGGCGCTTTCTTTTCTTTTCATCGGATCGGCCGGGGGGATATGGAGGAATGGATATCTGGTTTCTGCCGAGGGACAGCCTCTTTGTGGCAGCTCCGAAAAATGCCGGTCCTCTTGTTAATACGGCAGGTGATGAACTTGCACCGGCATTTTCGCCTGCGGGAATCCTTGTTTTTTCAAGCAATGGACACCCCGGCCTGGGAGGCTTCGATCTTTTTGAGATTAAAATGGATGATTCGGCCCATTTTATGGACAGCATTACGCATTTGGGTGCTCCGATCAACTCTGGATATGATGACCTGGAAATGACTTGGATATCGGCAGGAGATGGTTTCTTGACTTCATCAAGGCCGGGCTCTCAGGGCCTGCTGGATATTTTTAAGTGGAAATCCGCAAGGCAAGAGCTCCACATTGAGGTATTTGACAGCAGTGATCACAAAGCATTAAGTAGGGTGCGCTTTTATTCCATGGACGAAGAAGGGAAAATGCAATTTCTGGGTATCAGTGATATGCAGGGACAATTTTCTTTCCTTGTAAAAAATAATTTGAGAGATAAAATTAAATTGGAGAGGGATGGTTATGAGCCATACCTACTCAGTCCTTCCATTCGTAAGTCCGCTGGGAACACGACAGAGCTAAGAATCTCGCTGAGGCGAGAGATTGATGTTCGTATTGCCGGTGTTGTAAAGAACAAAGCCGAAGGCACTCCTCTGGCAGCCATGCAAGTCAGCTGTACTGGCCCTGAAAACGATACAATTCTGCTTAGCAGTGATTCGGCCGGTCGCTTTCTTCTGGAAGCAAAGCCCGGTGAACGATGGATATTTGACATCCACTGCGATGGCTACCTGCCTGTACATGAAGAACTGCAAACGGAAGCCGGGCGGAAGCATGCCATCTACAATATTACCCTGTGGCTCAATCCACTGATCAAAGGTCGTCCTATCGTTTTGCAAGAAATCCTTTTTAAATATAAAAGCACCGAAATTGATGAGGAAGCTTCAAAGGACTTGATGAAACTTCTTGATATGCTCATTGAAAATCCAGAATTAGTAGTGGAAATAAGCACACACACCGATTCGAGAGGAGGTTATCAATACAATGAAATCCTCTCACAAAAAAGAGCGCAGGCCGTGGTAGACTGGCTTGTGACGCGGGGCGTGGCTCCATCACGTCTGGTAGCCAGGGGCTATGGAGAATATCATCTGGTAAACGAGTGTGCCGACAGCGTACCTTGTCCGGAATGGAAACACAGACAAAACAGACGAGCCGAGGTGAAGATTCTTGGAACCCGCGACAGCCTGAAGGGACTGGTCACAGCAGCGGATCAACATTGGGATATCGATCCGAAGGAAATCCCGATTTACGTTCCCGATTCGCTGGAGCGAAAGCGGCAATTGCTTACAAAAAACAAGATCAATCCGGAAAAGCACGAGGATAATCATAGCATTCTGCCAAAGAAAAAAGAGGAGATTTCCAGCCATGAGGAAGTCTATTTCGTGCAGTTTGCTGCCAGTACCCGGGCAGATGATCGCTTTCCGGCAGCCGAGCATATGGGCCCCCTTGCTACAGAAAGATTCGGCAGATTTACCCGTTTTATGATTGGGCCATTGCCCACGCTCGACCAAGCCTATCATGTGCGGGACCGCTTGCGTGAGAAAGGTCTCAAAGATGCCTTTCTCGTTGCCTATCGCGATGGTCATCGCCTGAATATTCGCTACTAAATTTAAAGTGTACCGTTAATCAATTTCACCCCGGCTCGGCTGTCAAGCAGTTGATACGAAGCCCTGGTTAGCCTACGATTGCTTCCCCAGCTCTTTTCAAGCAATATGCCACCAATATAAAGTGCTAGGTCATACGTTTTTTCTTTTCCCAGCTTTCTGCCTTCAAACCAGGCATCAATAGTATCCAGGCCACGATTTAACCCTTGCCCTGTATGAGGATGCATTCTTCGTATGGCTTCACCGCAATGAAAAACCTTGCCCTGTACATATCGGGGTGAGTAATAGCTTTCAAATTGAAGACTTTGAAAGTGCATATCCTTGTCTTGAATACCGGTTAAGTTGTAAAGAGGCGAGGCATCACCGCTGTACACCAGGGCAAACTCGTTTTCAAAAGGAACCACGGCTGCATAACTTCCTCTGTCATTAATTTGCCACACCCATTCGCGGTCAAAATCTAATGGGGCAAATGCCATATGAAATTCTTTTTTATGCCTAAAGCGAAATAGTGGCTTTGCAAAACCTTTGACTGTATTAACTACCGCCTTGCGGGCCATGAATTTTTGTCCATCAGTGGTAAGCACAGTTCCATCTGCTTGAATTTCGCTCACCTCGGCTTCGATATGCGGTGCCTTGTCATGCGATTCTATAAATGCAAGGAGCTTGCTGTATCGGGCAGAGTGGAGCCGGCTGCCGTACTTTCTGAAGTCGAATTTGTGGTAAGTGTGGAGCTTCGAGTCGAGCACTTTGAGGCCCTGAAGCGGGTGCCCGAATGTGCTTCCGAAATTTCGCTCAAAATTACGGATGGCGTTTTCATGAAGAATAAGGAAGCGGTCAAAGGGGCGCCCACTCCCGATGCGGAGCGTGGAGAATCCTTTATCTTCCGATTTGAAAGCGGCAAAAGAGGCCAACGCACCGGAACCCACTATGATATGGTCTGCGACTTTCACCCGAGCAAGATGCCCACTGTCAAGAGAATGCTGATCAGAAGATTTAGGGCAATAGTTCGGCCGCAGATTTCCTCCAGTTTTTTGCCCTCTTTCCATCTGCCCCGAAATACATCTATTGCATTCCACAAAGAGAGCAGAGCAGCCGGAAGTGCATAAAGGAAGGCCTTCTCACCTTTGAAAGCAAGAAACACGATGTAGGCTGCCAGAAGGAAGCCCAAAATTCCATATAGCACTGCGGAACGTTCACGGCCCAGACGAACCACCAGGTTTCTTTTGCCAAACTGCTGGTCAGCAGGATAATCGGGGAATTCGTTTATAAAGATGACCATAAAAATGCTGACTGCAGAAGCCAGACCGTAAAGCACAATGGGCATCAGATCCCATTGCATGGTTTGGAGATAATACCCTACCGCCACAGGAAACCAGCCATATGCAAATGCAATCATAATTTCACCCACCCCTTTATATGCCCATTGAAAGGGAGGTGTGCTATAGAAAATACCCATGAAAGCACCGGCTAACCCGAGCAGAAAAAGAGAAGTGCCATAGCCAGCTCCCCAGGCCAGGTATAGACCAATTATTAATGCGGCTGCTATAGCAATCAGCGAAGCGATAGAGACCTTGCGATGTGGAATGTTGTTTTCCTGTAACACAAGGGTTCCACCCGAAAACTTGTTTTTCTCGAGGGTAGCCGAAAGTCGGTCCACTTCAAAGTCATATACTTCACCCAACCAATAGGTGGCCAGCATGATGGCAATGATTGACGAGAGAGCCAGTAGGGTAGGCCATAAAAAGAAAGATCCAATGGTGGCATAGCCCAGGCCGGCACCCATAAGCAGCGGAAAAATGGCAACCGTGTGAAATTCGGGCCGGGAAAGTTTTAACCAATTTTTCATTTTAATTCTCTTTGTGATAGGCGAATTTACGACAGCCAAATATAATCGTAAGTGCATGATTTGGCCAGAGAGTGAAAATCTTTATACGTAAGGTGGGAATGGATCGATTTTATTTTAGAGATTAGCAGCTATGCACGTCTTTTATGCACCCGAATTTCCCTTCAACAGAGAGCTGCCAGAGGAAGAAACGAAACATGCTATTCGAGTATTGCGGCTTTCTGTAGGTGATAAGGTGCTGATCAGTGATGGCTGTGGTAACCTCTACCGGGCCGAAATAGGTGAGATTTGTAAAAAAAGCTGCCTACTCTTTTCAGAGCAATTGCTTGATTCGCTGCCGGCAACTCGGGCTCCGCTCCATATTTTGATAGCCGCTCCTAAAAACATGAGACGTTTTGAGTGGTTTCTCGAAAAAGCTTGCGAAATAGGTGTGGATGAAATCACGCCCCTGATATGTGAACGAAGCGAACGCAGAAAGATAAACCGCGAGCGAGCCTTAAAAGTACTGATAGGGGCCATGAAGCAATCTGTAAAAAGCCGGCTTCCTATGTTACACGAGGTCCGTACACTGGACGAATGGCTCGATGATTTGCCTGAAGATGGGAGCCTTCGTTATATTTCACACCTTTCAAAAGAGGCGCGGCCATTGGCACAATGCTACAAAGCGGGAACAGCCGCCAGCATTCTGATTGGGCCTGAAGGAGATTTTTCCGAGAATGAACTGGCAAAAGCCGCCCGAAAAGATTTTGTTCAAATATCTTTGGGAACGCATCGTTTAAGAACCGAAACTGCAGGACTGGTAGCCTGTACCACAGTTCAGGTCATCAATGAATTGCACATATGAGGAAAAGCATCTTATTAGTTCTTGCCTTCTTTTTTTGCGCACGGCTATTTGCTCAGAATGATATTCAATTGGCTCTATTGAAATATCGTGGCGGTGGCGATTGGTATTCGGTGGTGGATGCTATGGAAAATCTGGCCGAATTCTGTAATCGTGAGTTGAATACCGGCATTGACCCGGAGTATGCTACGGTAGATGTAGGCAGCCGTGATATTTTTAATTATCCTTTCCTCTTTCTTACCGGTCATGGCAATGTCTTGTTTTCTCCTGCGGAAGCAGAAAACCTGAGAAAATATCTGGAGGCCGGTGGTTTTTTGTTTATTGACGATGATTACGGACTAAATAAATACATCCGTACAGCGATGAAATCCGTATTCCCTGACAAGGAATTTGTTGAACTGCCTTTTGATCATCCCATTTATCACCAGAAATATGATATGCCGGATGGCCTGCCGAAGATCCATAAGCATGATGGCCTGCCACCTAAGGGCTATGCCATATTAATTGAAGGCCGTGTAGCCGTTTTTTACGGATACGAAAGCAATATCAGCGATGGATGGGACTCACCCGATGTACACCACGATCCACCTGAACTAAGAAAAAAGGCTCTTGAGATGGGTGCCAATCTCATTCAATTTGCCTTCACGAATTAATGCATTCTGCGACAAGGGCTTTTTTAATTTCTTTTACAAGTCCGGGTCCCCGATAAATGAGCCCTGTATATACTTGTATCAAATCTGCGCCAGCTTTTATCTTGGCCAGGGCCGTCTCAGGGTCCATGATTCCTCCCACACCGATAAGGGGAAAGTCCATTCCCAGCGATTGGCGCAGATATGCCAGCAGTTTATTGGAGGGTCCTAGCAGGGGCCGTCCGCTCAATCCTCCCGGCCCATAAGCCGAAAGTTTTTTCTCCGAAGTTGTCAGTCCCTTCCGGTTGATACTGGTATTGCTGGCAATGATGCCGTTAATTTCGATGCTCTTTACAATTTCAATGATGTCATCTGTCTGCTCGCGGCTCAGGTCGGGGGCAATTTTTAGCAAAAGGGGGCGGGGATTTTGCTTCTGCATATTTTCCCCCTGCAAGCAGCCCAATAATCTTTTTAACGGTTCCTTTGTCTGTAGTTCTCTCAATCCCGGGGTATTGGGCGAACTCACATTGACTATGAAATAATCCACCAAATCGAAAAGACGCCTGAAGCAGAACAGGTAATCTTGTACTGCCTCCTCATTGGGGGTGTCTTTGTTCTTTCCAATATTGCCGCCTATCACTATTCCGCCCGGGCGCTTTTCAAGTCGTTGGGCCAGGGCTTCCACACCTTCGTTGTTGAATCCCATGCGGTTGATAAGTGCCTGATCGATAGGCAGGCGAAAGAGTCGGGGCTTCGGATTGCCGGGCTGGGGCCTGGGTGTGACGGTCCCCACTTCTATAAATCCAAACCCCAATGCCTTTAGCTCGGGCAACCATTGCGCATTTTTGTCCAGTCCGGCAGCCAGCCCAACCGGGTTTTTAAATTTTAGCCCGAACAATTCTTTTTCTAAAACCGGGCTTTCAAAGGAAAGGGATTGTTCTACGAGAGAAAGAAACCCTGGAATCGTGGCTGCTCTGTGGAGGAGGCCGAAGCTTAGATGATGTGCTTTTTCGGCATCCATTCGAAATAGCAGGGGCTTGAGTAGGCGGTACATGGTGTAAAGTTAAAGCAAAGCACAAAGTGCCGGACAGCCGATAAGGATATTTCGAAAAGATTGGCCTAATTTGCAAAAAAAGCTGCAAGAATGGCGATAAAATCAAAGCCGCTGGCCGAAAGAATGCGGCCACATACACTGGATGAGATTGTTGGGCAAGAGCACCTCATAGGGCCAAAAGGCGTATTGAGAGAGTTGCTCAAAAAAAAACAGCTGCCTTCCATCATTTTCTGGGGACCGCCCGGTACCGGAAAAACCACACTGGCACGCATTCTGGCCAATGAAGCGGAACGCCTTTTCTTCCAACTTTCGGCAGTAAGTGCCGGAGTGAAGGAAGTGCGCCAGGTAATACAAACAGCCGAAAAGGCAGGAGGTGCCGTTCTTTTTATTGATGAAATCCATCGCTTCAGCAAATCGCAACAAGATGCTCTGCTCGGAGCCGTAGAAAGCGGCACCCTGATCCTCATTGGGGCTACTACCGAAAATCCTTCTTTTGAAGTTATCAATGCCTTGCTTTCGAGGGCACAGGTGTATACGCTCAATCCCCTCGGTCGGGACGAACTGCTGGATATTTTACAGCGGTCGATCCGGAAAGATAAATTTTTATCTTCCAAAAAGATAAGGCTGAAAGAGACCGGCCTCCTGCTTCGATATTCGGGTGGGGATGCACGGAAATTACTCAATCTATTCGAGATGATTGTGATGCAATCCGATAGCGATGAATTGCTGCTGACCGATGAATTGACCGGACATGTCGTTCAGCAACGTATGCTACGTTATGACAAGGGCGGAGAGGAACATTATGACATTATCTCGGCTTTTATCAAATCCATAAGGGGCAGCGACCCCAATGCGGCAGTCTACTGGCTTGCCCGGATGATCGAAGGGGGCGAAGACCCAAAATTCATTGCTCGGAGGCTGCTCATTCTTGCTTCGGAAGATATTGGGAATGCCAATCCCAACGCCCTTTTATTGGCCAATGCCACATTTGATGCTGTAGAGCGAATCGGATATCCCGAGTGTGCCATCAATCTGGCTCAATGTGTTACCTATCTTGCAGCTTCTCCAAAAAGCAATGCCAGTTATGAAGCCCTTAATAAGGCCCTCGAGGTCGTTAAAAAGGAAGGTGAGGAAGCGGTGCCTTTTCATCTGCGAAATGCTCCTACCAGACTAATGAAAGAGCTGGGATATGGCAAGGATTATCAATATGCCCATAATTATGAGAAAAACTTTGTGCAGCAGGATTACCTTCCGGAGAAACT
>Ga0114931_10002906_pt1 | contig 21755 bp, 19 predicted proteins | sample 2SBtaG_FD_89579 | JGI IMG/M metagenome (GOLD analysis project Ga0114931, IMG submission 89579) | Deep subsurface microbial communities from Kolumbo volcano to uncover new lineages of life (NeLLi) - 2SBTROV14_V59a metaG | ecosystem: Environmental > Aquatic > Marine > Volcanic | place: Kolumbo... | reverse complement strand
TCAAAACTGAAAGCTATATGAATTTTGAAGATAGAATTAGACCTATTCTTGATAAGCTTTATGAAAAACAAAAAAGATGGGCAATCTCAGATATGCTTAGAGAGATTGGTTTAATGTTAGATGATGAAGACTCAATTCTTTATCAAGCAGCTAAAAATGAAGTTCCAATTTTCTGTCCTGCAATTACTGATGGTGGTTTTGGATTTCATTTATATCTTTTTCAACAAAAGCACCCTGATTTTATTGTTGACGTTGTAAAAGATTTTGGTAACATTCTTTTCACAACAACTCACGATGATAAAAAAGGAGTTATTGCTCTTGGTGGTTCAATTTCAAAACACCACGCAATTCTTTGCACTCTTTTAAATGGTGGCGCAGAATATGCAGTTTACATGACTACAGCTCATAAAACTTCAGGAAGCATGTCTGGTGCAACAACTGATGAAGCAAAATCTTGGGGCAAAGTAAAAGATGATAGTGATGTTGCAACTGTTATTGGAGATGTTACTATAATGTTTCCTCTTGCTATGATTAACGCACTTGAACAACTATCAAACGAAGGACTTTTAGAACAAGAAAAAAAAGAATAAGAATTAAAAAAACAAAACAAGCAAAACAAATAAAAACAAAATGGCTAAATTCAAATTATATCAAAATAGAGTTTTAGAACAATTCAAGAAAGTTAAAGAAGTTACAAATATTGTTTCTTATAGTTCTAAAACAAATCCTTTAGTCACGCCTATTCTTGAAGAAAACACAAACTCAATCTTCAGCATACATCTAAAAAATGAATTAAAAAATGTAAAAGATAAATCAAGAGTATTATTTTTAGCTCAAGGTCTAACTTATGAACTTCTTGATGAACTTACAAACCAAGAAATCGATTTTTTTGCAATTGATAACGAACCAGATCTAAACATCTTACTAAATTATATCAAAGAAAATAACAAAAGTATCAAGCTTCTTTTAAGGATGAAGCTTAGAGAACATTCTATTAAAACTGAAAAATATTTTGTATTCGGATTACCTACTGAATTCATTAATAGAAAAATTTCTGAACTAAAAAATAATCCTAACATAAAAAAAATTGGGGTTCATTTTCATAGAAAGACTCAAAATATGAGTGAATGGAATTATCAATATGAATTAGAATCTGTTTTAGATAAAAATACAATTACCGCTCTAGATTATGTAAATATTGGAGGAGGTCTTCCTAGTGTTTATGCAAATACAAATGTTGATGTTGTTAATTCTGTGCTTAAAAAAATTGACGAAATTAAATCTTGGCTTAACAAGCAGAACATTAAAATGATTATTGAACCTGGAAGGTTTATTGCTGCTCCCAGTGTAGAACTTGAAACTAATATTATCAGAATATATGACAATAATATTATTGTTGATGCATCAATTTATAATTCTGATATGGATGCAATTATTGTTCCTGTTAAACTTAAAATTAAAAATGAATTAAAACAAGGCGAAGGAGAACCATTTGTTATAAAGGGAATTACTCCTTGTTCAATGGATTTATTCAGATATAGAGTTTACTTAAACACTCCTAAAAAGGGCGATAAGATAATATTTATTAATGCAGGTGCATATAATTTCTCATCGGAATTTTGCGACCTTGATAAAATTCCAACAGAGGTTATCAAATGAGATTTATGAATCTACCAGAGGAGTATTGTAAAAAAGATTCTAAATTTGTTATTCTACCAATTAAATATGAAAAAAATCTAACTTTTGGTACAGGAACTTCTAAAGGTCCTGATGAAATCCTAAAATCATCCGAACACCTCGAATATTATGAGGATCAGTTTGATTGTGAACCATTCGAAGATGGAATTCTAACAATTAAACCTCTTGACATTTCCCATCTAAATCCAGAAGATGCAAAAAAAGAAATTAAGAAATTAATTCCACAAAATAAATTTTTAATAACTCTTGGCGGAGATCATTCAATAACATTCCCTATTGTTGAAAAGCTTTTAGAAGAACAAGATTTTTCAGTTCTTATTTTTGATGCTCATTCTGATATGCGTCATTCTTGGAATAATTCTAAATTAAATCATGCTTGCGTTTCAAAAAGAATTAGTGAGAAAACAAATCTTGGAATTGTCGGCGTCAGAGCTCAAGATATTGATGAAAAAATTGAGATTGATGACCATAAAGATGTTCATGTAATTAAAGCATATAATTTCTCAGATAACTCATTTGAAAAACTTCTTTCAAAATTAAAAAAGAAAGTGTACATTTCAATTGATGTTGATGTTTTTGACCCTTCTTTTATTAGAAATACAGGAACTCCTGAACCAGGTGGTTTAAATTGGAACATCATTATTTCTTGCCTAAAACAAACATTCAAAGAAAAAGAAGTTATCGCAGCAGATATTGTTGAGTTTTCTCCAAAAGAAAATTTTGAAGCGGAATCATATAGTTTAGCTAGACTTACTTACAAGCTTCTTGCTCTAAAAAAGACTTCTTAATTAGCTTCGTAATAGGTATGTTTATATATTACTAAACATTTAGTTTTGCTTAAGGGTGATAAATTGCAAGTTATAATTCCAACAGCAGGACTCGGTTCAAGGCTCAGGCCCCATACACACACTCATGCTAAGCCTCTTGTTCACGTCGCTGGAAACTCTGTTTTAGGATACATTCTTGATGACTTAAAAAAACTAAATGTTTCTGAAATAATATTTATAATTGGGTATCTTGGTGATCAGATTAAAGATTATGTTACTAAAAACTATGATTTCAAGGCTCGTTTCATTGAACAAAAAGAGCTTAAGGGCCAAGCTCATGCAATCCAACTTGCAAAACCTTTCATAAAAGAAGATGTACTTATCTGGTTTGCTGACACTATGAGTAATGCAGACATAGGTAAGATAAAAAAGACCAAATCAGATGGTTTAATATATGTAAAAAAAACAAGCGAACCTGAAAGATTTGGAATTGTATTTCCTGATAAGGATGGTATAATAAAGAATATCATTGAGAAACCTGATCATCCAACTTCAAACCTTGCAAATATTGGCATATATTATGTTAAGAATTACAAATTATTGTTTGAATCAATTGAACACTTAATCAAGCATGATATGCAGACAAAGGGCGAATTCTACCTTGTGGATGCATTAAATATAATGATTAAGAGAGGAGAGAAGTTCAAGATAGAATCTGTTGATGTCTGGGAGGATTGTGGAAAACCTGAAACGCTTCTATTGACTAACAAATATCTCTTGTCTAAGATGAAACCTAAAAAATATAAGAATATTAAGACGAGTGTAATAATTAATCCAGTTTATATTGAACCAGGTGCAAAGGTTGAACATTCAATCATTGGACCCCATGTTTCTATCGCAAAAGGCGCAAATATTAAAAACTCTCACATCCAGAATAGTATTATAGGTGAGGATTCAGTCATTGAAGATTTCCAAATGAAGGATTCAATTGTTGGTTTCAAAGCTCATGTTAAAGGCAGTTATAAACAAATCAACATTGGTGATGACTCTGAATTAAAGGATGATAATAGTTCATAAGCTTGGGAAACAAGCTTTAAAAAAAGAGGGTGAGGGTTCGTTTCTTTTGACCGACCGTAGAGGAGGATTTCTTTCTCTTAGTGATAGCAATAAAACTCACATGCAGGGTTTTTTCTCTCTTGATTCTCATTGGAACATGTACAAGTTCATTGAGGATTTCGAGTTGGAGATTCCTGTGACTGAGATACATAATTGTTTTTCTCATGCAAAAAGAATTAGGAGCAAGTCAATTGAAACATTTTATCTTACAAATACTGCGCTTATTTATGAGATAAAAAACTATTCTGGTAAGATATTCTTCAACCTTGATTTCCGTTCAATGTATGATTTTGATGATCAGAACAGAATTTATCAATTTGAACGATTTGAGGATATGGTAATAGTATTTTATCCTAAGAATAAAAAGTACCTTGTCATAAAGGGTGATTCTAATTTTCATGTCTTAAATGAATGGACAAAAAGAGTTTATCCTTATGATGAACTTAGGGGTTCTAAAAGTAATTTTTATGTCAATAAAGCATTCTTCATTGAATGTTCTGAAAATAAAAAGTTCTATATCTCTTATTCTGATTCAAAAGAAGAAGCTATTGATAAAGTAAGGTCTGCACAGAAGAATGAGCTCTTGTTAAAGGAGGCATTAAACTCTGCAGTTCCAGTTATAAAACCTGGCGAATCATTTGCTCTTGGATGTGCAGCGCACTCACTTAACGGACTTAGGACTATCATAGGAAAAGGAAATAATAAGGGGGAAGGAGTATTTGCTGGTCTTCCATGGTTCTTTCAGTTTTGGTCTCGTGATGAACTAATATCACTTAAAGCGTTTATGCTTCAGGGTAAATTTGGTTTTGCTAAAAAAAGACTTGATTATTATCTTGCAAATATAAATGATGTTGGCAGGCTTCCAAACAGGGTTCCGGGAAGCTCTCTTTCAAGTGCGGATTCTGTTTTTTGGTTGTTTAAGAGATATTATGATCTCATAATTTTACTTGATAAGAAAGGAAGAACTAATGAGTTTTTCTCAAAGAAACAACTTGAAGTTTTAAAGCACAAGCTTCACTTCACAATTGAAGAACAGAGTATTAATTTCATGAAAAATTATTTGTTGTACAGCGGTTCAAAAGAGACTTGGATGGATACTTTTGCATTTGGTCAGAATGGTCGAGAAGGTTTTTGCATTGAAATTCAAGCGTTGTTTTTATCTAGTTTTAAATTAATGAAACTTCTTTGTCAAAAACTTGATATTAGTTATTATGGTTATAATCACTTAGAGAAACTGTTATCAAAGAAAGTTAAAAATTCTTTTTACAAGGACGGACTATTATATGACACTTTAGATGATTCTACTGCAAGACCTAATATTTTCCTTGCATACTATGTTTATCCCGAACTTCTTTCAAAAATGCAGTGGAAGATGATATTTGATAAGATTCTGACCAAAATCTGGCTTGATTGGGGTGGACTTAGTTCAATTGCTAAGGATTCTAAGTTTTTTCAACCTAAGTATACTGGGGAAAATAACTTAAGTTATCATAATGGTGATAGCTGGTATTGGATTAATTCTTTAGCTGCAATTTGTATGCATAGTCTTGATGAAAAAAAATATTCTTATCAAGTTGAATCTATTCTTAGAAGTTCTGAAGATGAAATTTTAAGTTCGGGTTTTATTGGACATTCAGCTGAAATTAGCTCTGCTAGTAGTAGATTATCCCAAGGTTGCTTATCTCAAGCTTGGAGTTCTGCAATGTTTATTGAGCTTTGTCATTTACTCGGCGAAAATCACAAACCTGAGTAAAAACAGATAAACAAAACCAATAAAGCAAAAATCCTAAAATTTGCCTTCTAAACCAAAGCAGAGTTATGGAGTATTACACAGATTTCCAAGACGAATTTTCTGTCATTACAACTTAAAAATCATTAATTGCTGCAAAATAGCGAAGTATTAAACCTGAGTTGTAATAAAACTTAAAAAGAAGATTTTTTTTCTTAATATTTAATGGACGATAAATTAAAAGATAAACCAACAATCAAATTAGAAACTGATTTTAGTATTTCAGATGAAACTAAAGAACTAGTTAAGAGAGCAGAAAAAGTTTACTGGAATAATTTTAATGGTGATGCTTGGTTTGGTAGATGTATTTTTCTTTCATGGTATTGTGAGCGTGGTACGTGTGACTTTTGCTTTAGATCGGTTCAGAAGCATAAGATAAAGCATCCAAAAAAAGCTCGAAGAAGCATTTCAAGTGTTCTTGCTGAGGCAATGATGATTAGAGGTTTTGGTTGGAGAATTGAATTTCTTACTGGTGGTTACGGAATTGCAGAGGATGATGAACTGGTTGAAATTGTAAAGAAAACCTCTGAAGTTTTGGGAGAGCCTATTTGGCTTAATCTTGGCGAAATTGGTGTTAAAATGCTTAATCGTTTTAATCCTTATACAAAAGGAATAATTAGTTCTATTGAAACTTTTGAACCTAAACTTCACAAAAAAGTTTGTCCTGATAAACCTATCAAACCTTATGAAGATATGATTGTAGAATCAAAAAAACTTGGTTTCAAACAAGGCATAACTATTATTATTGGTCTTGGTGAGAAGAAAGAAGATTTCTCATATATTGAAAATTTTTTAAAAAAATATCAAATTGGTCGAATTACTCTTTATGCTCTCAGACCAGTTAAAGGAACTCCTTATACTAGTGGTCCAACTACTGATGAGCTTTGTTGGTGGATTGCTAAGACTAGAATTGCTTTTCCAAAGATTGAAATTATTGTTGGCACTGCTCGTTATAGAATTAAAGAAATTAAAGATATATTTCTTTCAGGTGCAAATGCAGTTACAAAACTTCCAGCGACAAATATTTTTAATACAAAAGATGGCCTTGAAGTTGAACGTCAAGTAAAACTTGCAAAAAGAAATTTCTTAAGTTCATTTCATTCAAAAGATGTTTACAATCACGCAGATTGGCAGGGAATGTTAAAGACTTTACCAAAAGAAGAACAAGTTATAGTTATGAATAATCTTAAGCTTTATCTTGATTCTATGACTAGTCGTTTTAAGACTATAGATGAAGAAATTTAAATTCTAGAAAGTTTAACTTTTTTGAGATTCTAGTTTAAAGAATTTTATTACTACTGGAAGAAGTGTTAGTATTAATGGACCTATTATCATTCCTGAAAATCCAAAAGCCATTATTCCTCCAAATACTCCAATTATGACTAGTACTGGATTTATGTTTGCTTTTCCTGATATTAACTTCGGTCTTAATATTACGTCAATGTTTGAGATTATTCCTCCTAAAATTATTAACAGAACACCTGATATAACACTTCCTTTAAACATAAGATACAATGCCGCAGGAATCCAAACAAAAAATGTTCCTATTAAAGGAATCATTGCGAGTATAATCATTATAAAGCCCCAAAAAACCGGGTTTGGAATTTTAAATATAAAGAATAAAGCACCCAATAATACTCCTACTATTAGTGCCGCTAATATATATCCATATAATACTCCTGACAAAATATTTTTTGTTTCATAAATTAGTTCATCAAAATATTTTTTCTTCATAGGAATGGTTATCTTTAAACTTTCAATCCACTTATCACCATCTCTAAATGCATAGAACATTATAAAGAACATTATAAAGAGCCCTATCATTGATTCAAATATTGAACTTAAAAAACTTGGACCGTAATTAAGCATAATATTTTTTATTTGTAGAACAGCTTGATTTACATATTTACTTATGTCAATACTTTTTGGAAGTGGAATAAAAGAAATTGCTTGGTCAAAATCAGTGTTTATTGCAACATTATAAGTGGAGATTGTTTGTTTGAGTAAAGAGTTTACAATCATTACTCCTGGAATAATTATTAATAATAATATTATTAGTATCATAATTGTGGCGGTTAAATTTTTGTTTTTAACTTTTTTAAGAAGATAATTATAAATTGGATAAAACATAAATGTTAAGATTAAACCAAGTATTATATCTGTAACAAGCGGTTTTATAGTTATAAATGATAAATATAAGAATAATAGAAATATTGCAGTTAAAAAGTATTTAGCTATTTTTTGCATAGTTTAGTATTTTCAATCGTATTTTATAAATATTTTGAATATGATTTGAATATAATTATATTTAACACTATTTTTGCAAAAATATAAAAACCACTCTTGCAAGACTAATTCTCATGACACAAAAAACACAAAAAAACGTACCAATAAGGCTGTTTAACACAGATGGAAGAACAAAAGAAGTTTTCAAGCCTATCAAGGAAGGCTATGTTGGTATGTATTGTTGTGGTCCTACAGTTTACAATTTTGCACATATTGGAAATCTTAGAGCATATATCTTTGATGATATACTTAGAAGAATGTTTGAGTACAATAATTATGATGTTAAACAAGTAGTCAACATCACTGATGTTGGTCATCTCACATCTGATGCAGATGAAGGTGAAGATAAAATGCTAAAAGGTGCCAAGCGTGAAAAAAAAACTGTTTGGGAAATTGCAAAATTTTATGAAGAGGCTTTTTTTAAGGATTTAAAGAGTCTTAATATTCTTGAACCTAACATTAAACCTCGTGCTACTGAGCACATAAAGGAAATGATTGAACTTGTAAAGAAGCTAGAGGAGAATGGTTATACCTATTCTACTGAAGGAAATATTTACTATGATATTTCTAAATTCAAAGATTATGGTAAAATGGCTCGTCTTAAAATGGATGATTTAGAAGCTGGAGCTAGAATAGATGTTGATGAAAATAAAAGAAATCCTCATGACTTTGTTTTATGGTTTACTCACTCTAAGTTTGGAAATCAGGAAATGCAGTGGGATAGTCCTTGGGGTAGAGGTTTTCCAGGATGGCATGTTGAATGTAGTGCTATGTCTATGAAGTATTTGGGTGAAAAGTTTGATATTCATTGTGGTGGCATTGATCACATACCAGTTCATCATACTAATGAAATTGCACAATCAGAAGGTGCTACTGGTAAGAAATGGGTTAATTATTGGCTTCATAATGATTTCCTTGTACTTAACAAAGGAAAAATGGCGAAGTCTGGTGAGAGTTTTATTACACTTCAAGTCTTAAGAGATAAGGGTTTTGACCCTATGGATTATCGGTTCTTTTGCCTTGGAGCTCATTATAGAACTCAATTAAACTTTTCTTATGAAGCAATGGATGGTGCTAGAAATGCATTTAAGAAACTTAAGGAAAGAGTCCTTGAGCTAAAGAGTAACCCTTGTAGTTTCCCAAAACCAACTCTTGAAGCAAAATATAAGACTAAGTTTTTAGAGTCAATAAACAATGATATTAACACCTCAGAGGCTTTAGCCTTAGTTAATGCTGTTCTTAAAGATAAAGAACTTGGAAATGATGAAAAGCTTAGTTTAATCTTTGATTTTGACAGAGTTCTTGGTCTTGACTTAAACAAACTAGAGCAAGATAATATTCCAGAAGAGATTAAAGTTCTAGCTCAAAAAAGACAAGAAGCTAGAGATAATAAGGATTGGACTACTTCAGACAAGATTAGAGATAATCTAAAGGAAAAAGGTTATACCATTGATGATTCGCCCGAAGGACAAAAGATTAAAAAACTCTAGCAGAACTTTAAACTAAAGGTTTTTAGGAGAAAATTTATATAATATTTTTTTCTTTTATTCTTTTTATGGACCAATTGATTAATTGGATTAAAAAAGAGGAGAGTAAAGGTTATACGTCTGAGCAACTAAGAGAAACACTTATTTCTCAAGGTTATAATGAAAAAGATATTGATAAAGCGATTAAAGAATCAGGAAAAAAGAAAATTCATTCTGTATTAATATTCTCTATTATTGGAATAGCTGTTTTACTTGGATTCATAATATTTACATTTTACAAACTTTCTATGACTGTTGATAACACAAATGAAATTTCAAAAATAGAAAATACCCAACCAACAAATAACAATGCTAAGACAACTAAAACCGCTACAAACTCTAAAGAAAATAATAATTCACAAACCAATCCTTTAGCTAGTAATATTGAAGTATTTGAAAAATCCTTTTCTTCATGCACACCAGATGTTTTCTATCAAAGCTTTGGCGATATGAGCTATGAATATAACATAATAGGCCTAGATGGTAAATTCTGTGCTGTTCAAAGCAAATATTTAACTGCACCAAATAGTGATTGGCTTGGAAAAACCATGACTTGTTTATACAACAATTCAATAAGTTTCATAGAAGCAACCAGTGATGATTCAAGGTGTTCTGGTGAACTCTGGGATACTTTGAATTAAAAGAAAAAGAACTAAAAAATTAATTTTTGTCTACGCAAACTTCTTGACCCATTCTTTATCTACTAGTTTACTTTTTAGAATTAATGCTAAGAAATCATATTCTATTTCTCTAAGCGGACCTGATTTCTCAAATAATGCCAAAAGTCTGTCATGTGCTTTTCTTGATTTTAATAATTCATCAATTTTTGTTGGAATATATTTATTGTTAAGAATTACTTTTGCGATTTCTTCCCCTGAAATTAATGCTTGATATATTCCTTCACCAGTCATCCCAGATGCAAGACCAGCAGCATCGCCAACTAAAAATATATTTCCAAATTTATATCCTTGATAATCAAAATTTATTGGATGCGCTTGATACTCTCCTTTTGAAATAGGCACATTATTTTTCTTAGCCCACACATCCAAATTCATTTTTAGTTTGGAAACAGAAAAAAATTTAGGGTCACAACCCGCACCTATTGATACATAATTTTTATGTGGAAAAATCCAAGCATACCACGCATTAAAATATTTAGATTCAAAAAAAAACTCTAGATTTTTATATTTCTTTGTTGGAATTATATATTGTATGCCCATTATTACTCTTTTTGTTTTTAATCCAACATATTTTCTTACAATAGAATTTGATCCATCTGCACCTACTAAATATTTGTATACTATCTTTTCGCCATTTGCAACAACATAATTCTTGCCTATTTCTGTAACGCGGGTTTTTGTTCTAATATCAATATTTTTTAGCTTTTTTAATTGCCATTGTCCTAAGTTTTGTCTGTCAACAGTATTGACAAAGTTATAATCTAATTTTACTTGTCTAGAAAAATGTGGTGTATGCATTGTTATTTCGTTAAATTTATTGTCAAGAAGCTCATCTGGAAGTTTTAGATATGCAAGATCATGGCTTACTAATCCACCAGCACACACTTTTGGTCCTATGATTTCATTCTTTTCTAGAAGTACAACTTTTTTCTTTCCGTCTAGAATCTTTGCACAATTCAGGCCTGCAGGTCCTGCGCCTATTATAATTACGTCGTAGATTTCTTGTTTTTGTTTTGCCATCTAATTTAATTAAAAAAAGTTAGAAAATATAAAATTATTGATTTAAACGAATTGATTAATTACTTAATCTTTCTTTTCTTCGTCGTCTTCAGACTCAGCTTCTGCTGGTGCTTCTTCAGCTTCAGGTTCTGCTTCAGACTCAGCTTCTGCTGGTGCTTCTTCAGCTTCTGGTTCTGCTTCAGACTCAGCTTCTGGCTCTTCCTCTGCTTCAGGTTCTGCTTCAGATTCTTCCTCTGCTTCAGACTCAGCTTCTGCTGGTGCTTCTTCAGCTGGAGCTGGAGCTACATCTTCTTTTTCGCTTGCTTTCTGAACTAAGACAACTTGTTGTGCTTGTTTTCCTTTGTCTGTATCAGCAGGCTCAAAGGAGACTGTGTCATTATCTCTAATGAAGTTTCCTTCTTCTATTCCACTATAGTGGACAAAGTAGTCTTGTTCATCGTCGCCATGTACAAATCCATAGCCTTTTTTTCTATTATACCATTTTACGGTTCCGTTCATTCTTTTTCCTCTCAGATTACATCGATTGATTTTCCGTAATCTATTGTTTGAATATTATGCATCTCTTTTAAGTCTTTCTCTATTTTACGGTATTTTTCAGTTAATACAACTGTTTGGAGATTATCTTTTAAGCTCAGATCATTATCTTTCTTGTACTTCCAAAGTATACCATTTATCTCTACAATGTCTTCTTTTGTTATGTTTACCTCAAGATGTTTTTGAACTTTAGGAAAATTTTCTTCGTGAATATCTTTTCCTCTTAGTTCTTCATATAACTTGTAAGTTATCATTGGCAGTATTGGTGCTAGTAATTTTAGTATTGTATCAACACAATAATTCAGTGCATATAACGCTCCTTGTTGTTCTTTTTGAGTGTATTTTCCTCCTTCATTATATGCTCTATTTTTTACTAATTCCATGTAGTGTGATGCAAATGTTTCCCAGATAAAATGTTTTATTTGTTGTGCTGGGTTGTGAAAATCATATTTTTCATATCGTTCATTAGATAGTTTTACTAGATGATTCACTTCGTTCATTATCCATTTGTCCAGTTCACTTAATTCATACTCTGCTTGTGGTTCTCCAAACATACTGATGAATCTGGTCACATTCCATAACTTTGTTAGTGTTTTTCCAGCTCCATCTATTCTTTCAAGTGAACATCTAAAATCTGTACTTTCTAAATTTCCTTCTATGGCGCTCCAGAGTCTAAATGGTTCTGCACCATATTTGTCAAGCACTTCTTTTGGGTCTATTACATTTCCTTTGCTCTTGCTCATCTTATGACCATTATCATCAACTATATGATAGTTTACCCATACATCTTCAAAGATGAGTTTTCCTGTTAATAAATAATCTTTAAGCACAGTGTAATATAGCCAAGTTCTAACTATTTCTTTTCCTTGTGGTCTTAATGAACATGGACTTGCTTTTTCAAAGAAGTTTTCATCTCGAGAGTATTTTAGTATGTATAATGGTGAAATTGATGAGTCAAACCAAGTATCAAATACTCTTGTTTCTCCAACCCACTTACTATTTTTAAAATCTGTAATTTTCCCAATGCTCTTTCTATCTTTGTCAAATATTTCTGAATCTTTTGGCGGTTGTTCTTTCCATGGTTTGTAATAACCTCCTTTTGGTGGAAGTGCAAAGTAGTTATTTTCTTTATCATACCAAATAGGTATTTCCGTTGCATAATATCTTCGTCTTGAAACTGGCCAGTCAATGTTTACTGAATCTATCCAGTCAAACAATATTTGCTTACTTTTTTCTGAGTGAAAATTTAATTTCTCTGCTAGCTCTCGCATTTTATCCTTATACTCAATCTGTTTGACATAGTACTCATCCATTTCTACAAATTCTATTGGATCCTTGCTTCGTTCACATACAGGTGTTCTATGAACTAATCTTTTCTGATTAACTAAAAGTCCTTTCTTGTCAAGTTCACCAACAATTGCTCTTTGTGCATCTTTTGTTTTCATACCCTTAAATGGTCCTGCATAATCATTCATGGTTCCATCTTTTTCTATTGCAATGGTTGGTTTAAGACCTTGCTCTCTAAAGAATCTAATATCAGTTACGTCTCCGTATGAACACATCATCATTATTCCTGTTCCTTTGTCTATCACTGCTGATGGGTGTGCTTTTATTGGAACTTCTTTTTCATATATTGGTGTTATTGCTGTTTTTCCTTCTAGATGTTTATATCTATCATCTTCTGGGTTATAGATTATCATTCCACAAGCACAGATTAATTCTGGTCTAGTCGTTGCAATGATTAAGTCTTCGCCTGTTTCTTTGACTTTAAATTTGATTTCATTAAAGAATGATGGTAGTTCTTCATAATCTATTTCTGCGTCAGCTATAGTTGTTTGACATCCTGGACACCAGTTATTTGCTCTTTTGTCTTCATAGATTAATCCTTTCTTCCACATATCAATAAATGTTTCTTGTGTTAGTGAACGATAAGTCGGTGAATCAGTATAATAAATATCTCCTGGTTCATCTCCTAACTTCCATGAATTAAAACTTATTCCTGATCGAAGAAATGATTCGGTTGATGCTAGTGAACTTTCCTGCAGTATCTTCTCGCAGTATTCCACTGCTTTTTCCCTAGGAATATCTGTTAGTCTTACTTTGTATTTTTTCTCTGCAGCCATTTCTATTGGCAAACCATTTCTGTCTAGACCTAGTGGAAATAATACTTCTCGACCAGTCATTCGTTTGTATCTTGCAAAGAAATCCATTAGCACATATGTTGTTGCTTGACCTATATGTATTGGACTATTTACATATGGTGGTGGTGTATCTATTGAATATATTTTTTTAGAAGTATTTTTATCAAATTTGTATTTGTTTTCTTTTTTCCACTTGTCATAAATGGCTGGTTCATATTCTTTTGACCAACGCTTTTCTGTTATTTTTGGTTCGCTCATTCTCTACACCCTAATATTTTGTTTATACTCTTTTTTGCTTTAGTTATAGGTATTGGTTTATAAAAGTTATCGACAATAGACCCATATCAGTAAAAAATAGGCCATTTTGCAAAAAGATTTAAAAGAGAATACTTATTTTCAAACAAACATGGACCTGTAGCCTAGTCTGGATAGGGCGACAGCCTTCTAAGCTGTAGATCGGGGGTTCGAATCCCCCCAGGTTCATATTTTTACAATTCAAGAGATGCGTAGCATCACGACCAAAGGAAGCAAACGTTACCAACGAGCGAAATCGTTGCCCAAAATTACACATTTTTACAATTCAAGAGATGCGTAGCATCACGACCAAAGGAAGCAAACGTTACCAACGAGCGAAATCGTTGCCCAAAATTACATATTTTTACAACTAAAAAATATCTAGACTAAAATCAAACCTTTGGAAATACTTTCTTTTTGAACTATCCCAAAGAAGGCATTTTATACCTATTCTTTCAATCTTCTTTCTTACACTTCCAAATACTACAGCTAATCAAATTGGTATTTATTCTGGAATTGGTTTTATTGTATCTTTTTTTCTAGAAATTCCAAGTGGATATGTTGCAGATATGTTTGGTCATAAAAAAACGCTTGTTTTGTCTAAAATTTTAATGATTATTTCCATGACTGCTTTTGTATTTGCAAGTGGATTTTATTCGTTTGTGATTGGATAGGTTTTTTTGTCATTATCCATCACATTTTCTTCAGGAACAAAGTCTGCTTTTATTCACAACACACTTGTATCACTCAAAGAAGAACATAATTATACTAAAATAATGAGTAGAATTGGAGCAAATATATCCATTTTTAGTATGGTGTTAATTATTGCTTTACCTTTCTTTTCAGATATTTCAATAAGACTTCCTTTGATTATAAACCTTGGTTTTGATATTCTTGGGTTATTTGCAGTTTTATCTCTTGTTGATCCTATTAGTAAATATCAGGTAGAATTATCTTTAAAGCCTTTAAAGAAACTTTTGAAAGAATTATTTACAACTGGTTTCTATCCTTTGTCTCTTTTCCTTGGAGTGGTCAGTGGCGTAATGATTGCAAATAGTGCTTATAGATATGTATATGTTGAGTCTCTTGGTCTTCCAATTATTCTTGTAGGTTTTATTATGGGTCTATCAAGATTAGTTTTGTTTGTTCTAGCTAGAAACATTAATTGGCTTGAAAAAATTAAGTTTCATAATTTGTTATTTTTCGAGATATTTATTTTTTCTGGAGTTTTTTTAGCAATTGCCTTGTTAAACAATCCTTATGTTGTTAGTGTGTTTTTCATAATTATTGTTGGATATTTCTGGAGTCGAAAACAAATAATGGATGGTTTTATTCTCAAGAATTTTGTTAAAGATAAAAATCTTAAAGCAACATTACTATCTTTGCAAAGCCAAATACAGTTTATAATCCAGGCAGTATTTGCATTTGTAATTGGTTTTATAATGGATTATTCTTTTAAACTTGGATTTGCAGTTATTTCAGCAGCTTACTTTCTTTTTCTATCTATTATTTTCTTTTTTTTATACAAAAGAATCTCTCATTAAGTAAATATTAAGTAAACATTAGAAAATAATTTATTCCCAATTAGCAATTATTTTTATGCTAGATAAATTTTGTATTTTAATGCTGCCTCTTCCAAGTAAATCTCCTGAATCATATTGTTTGCCAGTTAAAGTATCTGTTATTCTCATACTTGCACCAGTTGGTAGGTGATAAGTTACTTTTAATTCATCTGCATGTTCATATATTAAATCATATTGTGTTGAGTTTGATTCTGGTCTTACATCAATTTGGGTGAAGGTTTTTTGTCCTGATAGTGCAAATCTTGCATTTAAACCTCCAGATACTTGTTCTACTGGTTTTTCTCCAATAAATTCATCTAATCCTTTTGTTGCATTAGGATGTATTCCAAATACCAAATATGCTTGTTCATTTCCATTATCTAAGAGTAAAACACCAGTTTTTCCTCCTGGAATCATCTTATCTGATAAATCAACTTGACAACTTGTTAAAGAAAACATTAGTACTAAAAATGTAATTAAAGTAATTAGTTTTATTTTTGAAAGTTTCATAAGTATCAAACATTCTAAATCATAAATGCTTTTTATGTTCTTTGTTTTCTTCGCAACATTTATAAAAATAACTGGTTTTTTTCTGTGAATAAGCAGGAGTGGCCAAGCGGTCTAAGGCGTCCGCCTGCAGAGCGGATATTTGGGGGTTCAAATCCCTCCTCCTGCTTTTATTTTTTATGGGGGTTAAAATGAAAGTTGGCATTATAAGTGATAGTCATGATAATATTTGGAATCTTGACAAAGCAATTCTTGAACTAAAAGAAAAAGTTCAGCATATCATTCATTGTGGTGACTTTTGTGCTCCATTTGTCATGAAACATCTTGAGAAGAGCGGTTTGCCTGTACATTGTGTTTTTGGAAACACCAGTGATGAGTTTAGTACTAAGAAAGTTGCTGATTCAACAAAAAATGTTAAGCTTTATGGAAATTTGGCTGAATTTGAACTAGATGACAAAAAAATTGTAGTTAACCATTATCCTTATATTGCTAAAGCACTTGCTCTTACTGGAAAATATGACTTTGTGTTTTTTGGTCATAATCATAAGCAATCAGTTGAGAAAGTCAATAATACAGTGGTGGTTAATCCTGGCGAAATTATGGGTAGGTTTGGCACTCCTACTTATGCAATCGTAGATCTTGATTCAGGTGACACAGAGTTCTTTGAGGTAAAACAATAATGAAGCTTCTTATCAAGAGACCAAGAACAACTAATGTTGATGGTAGAACTATTCTTCTTTCCAAATTTGAAAAACATTTAGTTGATGATTCCAAAGATTTTAGCACACAGTTTGGTGTCATTAAAAAAGAGGATTTTAAGAAGGATTCTGTTATTGTTGGTAAAGAAGAGTTCTTAATATTAAACCCGGATTTTATTGATAATTATAAGAACATTAAGCGTTTAGCTCAAATTATCACTCTTAAGGATATTGGTGCAATTATTACTTCAACTGGAATTAACAGGGATTCTTTTGTAATTGATTCTGGAACTGGTTCAGGTGGTTTAGCTTGTTACTTGGCTAAGATTGCTAAGAAAGTTGTTAGTTATGACATTAAAGATGAACACATTGCAGTTGCAAAGGAAAATGCTGATAATCTCAAATTAAAAAATCTAACAATAAAAAAAGGAGATATTTACGATTTTAAGTCTATTAAAGAAAAAAATGTTGATGTTTTAATTCTTGATGTTCCCGAACCCTGGAGAGCTATTAAAACTGCAGATAAAATTCTTAAGGTTGGTGGGTTTGTGGTTATTTATAATCCAAGTATTTCTCAAAACGGACAGTTTGTCAAAGCTCTTTCAAAATCTTTTATCTTAGAAAAAAATGTCGAGATTATGGAGCGAGAATGGACTATTAAAGATAAAATTCTTCGTCCTAGAATGAAAGACATAGGTCACACTGCATTTCTAACCTTTGCTCGTAAAGTTCAAAAAGATTTTTAAATTAGCGTTACATATTATTTTTTGGGGTGTATTTTTATGAAAGCTTTTATTTTAGTTAATCTTTTAGAATGTGATGAACAAAAAATTCTTGATGAGATTTTGTCTTATAAGAATGTTTTAGAAGCATATATTCTTTTTGGAGAATGGGATTTAATTGTTAAAGTTGAAGCTTCAAACCCTGAGGAAGCAGGAACTTTTGTTATGGAAAAAATCCGTTCTATACCTAATGTAAAAATTACTAGCACATTAATTGTTGCTAGATAATTATAATAGAAAATAAAATTATTTTATTTTTTCAATAAAGGTTTATTGTTTATACTTTATATGTATTCTATTAATGAAGAATTGTGGTATCATAACAAGCAAAGAGTACAATAGAGATGTTAGTAATATTTTTTGAAAAAAGTCTAAAAAGAATTCTTGTGGAAATAATGTTATTAGTAAGGAGTCCTTGCTAAATATATAATTTCCTTGTGAAAAAAATATTTTGTGAAAACCATCAAAAGTCATTGAAAAATTCAGTGATGCTAAAAACATAAGCGCAACTATTGCAAATGCTATTAGTCCGCCCATAAACATTACTTTAAAGAAATCATCCAAAAAACTTTCTCCTTTTAAAACCAAATAAGCTAATATTAACAAGACCATTATGAGTGAAATATTCATTACAAGAAAAAATCTGTTTAAAACAACGCGCACATCTAACATGTGAGAAGTTTCTTTTACAGTAAAATTTTCTAGTTCTGCGTTTCCATCTAGAAATAATAAAAAATTATCAAGTATTTGATTTGTTTTATTTTCTCCTAGTTTTTCATAAGCACCATTTTTTATAAAGTGTGATTTATAAAATTCTTCTTTGTGTATTATTAGTTTTAGTGGTGCAATTATTAAAACTATTGCTAAAAAGAATCCTGCAATGAAAACTAATGAGTGTATTTTGGAGTTTTTTTTATCTGATTGAACAGTGGATTCTTTTTTACTTATTATCGTAGATTTTTCTATAGAAGGTTTGTTTTTTGAATTTTCTCCGTTTTTTCTTCGCATAGTGTTAATAAACTTAACTTCTACAAAAAGGTTATTGTTTTTGAGTTTTAATGAGGTGTTTTATTATGAACAATAGAAAAAAAATGTTTAATCTAAATTATTCAAAGATATCAAAATCATTTTTCTTTTTTATCATGATTTTTTTCTTTTTAGCGCCACAAGTTTTCGCAGTTGTTATCGATGAGGTTTATTATAATCCTATCAATTCTGAAAATGGAGGTGAGTTTGTTCTTTTATTTAATGAAAAAAGTTATCCTGTTGATATTTCTGGGTGGTATCTTAAAACTCGCTCTTCTGAAATGGATGCCACTCTTCCCCCAAATACTCTCATCCTGCCAGGAGGCTACTTGTTGATAGCAGACTCTGGTTTTAGCCTAGATAAGGATTCAGTTTCCTGGCCTGATGCAGATTATGAAGAAGCAATTAGTCTTCCAAATACTGATGGGGGTGTTGCTCTTATGAATGGAACTAATTTAATTGATGTCGTTGGTTGGGGCAACTCAGAAGATCCTTTTTTTGAAGGTACTCCTGCAATAAGTGTTGATAGTGGTGAGAGTCTTAGAAGAAATAATCATCAAGACACAGATGATAACTCAAATGATTTTGTTAGAAGCACACCTCTTCTAAACCTTTTGAATATTGGTGAAGATTTAACTATTAAAGTTAAGGTTGAAGTTAAAAATGATAATCCTCAAATTGTTAATACTAGTATTAGTGATGAATCTAAAGACGATGGAATTCAAATTAAACCCTTGGCAGGTGAAGAAAAATCTTTTTCTGTTTCAATGTTAGTCTTTGACCCAAAAGGTGAGATGCTTAATGCTAAAGCAGTTCTAAATAATAAAGAATTTTCTTTTGAAAGTACTAGAATAAATGATACACATTTTATTTATCAAACTAATGTTACCTTAGATTATGATGACAAATCTGGTTTTTATGATGTTGAGTTTTTTCTTGGAAATGAAACAAAAAAAGAATCTCTTTTCTACGAAGAATTATTAGCTTTAAAGACTGAACCTGAAATTTTTATTAGTGCAAAAGTTAATTCAGTTTCATTTGGTTCTGTTGAAATTAGAAATGTTGGAAATGTTAATGCAGACTTAAGTATTGCATCTAGTAAGCTTTACGGAAAAGAAAATTCTAGTAATATTTTTGTTTCAACTGATGATAAAGAATTTCAATTAGGATTGGATTTTGAAGATTTATTTTCTCTTAAAGCAGGAGAAAAAAAGTCTTTACGAATTGTGGTAAATGCAGATAATCTTAACACTGGTTTGTATGAGGGTCTGGTTAAAATTAGTGCTAGTTCATCTAATTAAATAATAACGGCTTTGTTCAAAATAATATATAATTATTTAAAGATATAATTAATTCTTTTTTTGTTATGAAAACAATTACTGTGTTTGGAGCTGGAAAAGTTGCACCTAAAGCAATCGAATATTTGGCTAATAATCATAAAGTTATATTTACTGATAGGGATGAAAAACAAATTGAATCTACTTATGATGCAATAGATTCTTCTCTTCACAAAAATATTGACTCTGTAGTTGGTGAATTATCGGATAGCGCGGATAATCTTACAAAAGCTTCTGATGCAATTATTAGTTTGCTTCCTGCAAAATTTCATTATTTTTTAGCAAAAAAAGCTTATGAATTTGACACACATTTTCTTTCAACTTCTTATCTTTCACCTGAAATGAAGAGCCTTGATTTTCATGCTAAAAGTAAGAAATTACTTTTTCTTAATGAGATTGGATTAGATCGAGGTATTGATCATATGAGTGCAATGCAATTGATTGATAAAATTAAGGATATGGGTCACACAATTACTGGTTTTGAATCTGATTGTGGCGGAATACCATCTAAATCTGATGTTAATCCTCTTCATTATCTTTCTTCTTGGAGAATTGCAGGTCCACTTGAAGCTATTCAGGGCGAAGCACAATTTCTTCGCGATGATAACATTATTAGTGTTCCTAAAGGTGAACTTTCAAAACATGTTAAGGGTTGGCATTTTGATGAAATAAAAAGTAATGTTGAGAGCTATCCAAATAGAAATTCTTTACCTTATGCAGAACTTTATGGTCTTGAACCTCCCAAGTTAAATAAATTTATGAGAGGAACTCTTCGTTACAAAGGTTGGGTTGCGCTTATGGATGGATTTGAAAAGGCAGGTTTTTTTTCTAAAGATATTGTTAATCATATGAGCTTCCTTGATCATATTAAATCCTTTTCTGGAGCTAATAATTCTAAAGAGGAAGTTTTAGTTCATAGATCTGGTTTTGATAAAGATACTTACAAAGCTTTTTCGTGGCTTGGTTTATTTGAACCTATTCAAATGGATAATATTTCTCCGTTTGATAAATTAGTTTCTATTATGGATGATAAAGTTCAGTATACAACTAATAGTCCTTCTGATTTAGTTATTATGAAACATTTTATTTATCATACTGATGGTTTTAAGAATTATAAAACTACTGCAACAATGGTTTATGAGGGCTTGTCTCATGTTGAAACTGCTATGAGTTTAACTGTCGGACTTCCTGTTGCAATGGGTGCTGAGCTTTTGCTTGATGGCAAACTAGAAGGTTTTACTGGAGTTCAAATTCCAGTTTCTAAGAATATTTATAACCCTATTTTAGCTAAGCTTAATGAAAAAAAAGTTTCTTTTGATGAAAGAACTGATATTCTTTAAGAATTTATCTTTTGACTAATTATACGTAATATAATTTCCCACCACTTTTTTGTTCTCTGTCTAATTGACTATCTTCTTTATTTGCTCTTGGACGATGGTTTTCTTCATCTCTTCTAAACGTTAAGTTTACATCTTTTAGAAATAAGTTCATTCCTTCTTCTAGTTTGTATGGTCCGTTTACTTCTCCTTTAATTGCTGGCTCTCCATTGAATACTGCTAGCTTATCTGATAAATAATCTAAAAATAATAGGTCATGGTCTACTATTAATGCAGATTTTCCTGTTTGTTCCATTACTTCTCTTATGACTTTTGATATTTCTAGTCTTTGTTCTGCGTCTAGATATGCGCTTGGTTCATCCATTAGCATCATGTCTGAATCTTCTGATAAAGTTTTTGCAATCCACACTCTTTGTAATTCTCCACCTGATAATTCATCTAATCTTCTCATGAATAATTGTTCTAGATTTAGCGGACTAATTATTAGTGATTTGTATTTTTCTATTGCTCTTTTTAGAAATAACATTACTAACTCATCATTTGATTCTAATTGTTGTGGTTTATATGCTACTTTTAATTCTGATATTTCTTCATCTGTTTCTATTTCTCCTGCGAGTATTTTTACAAAAGTAGTTTTTCCTATTCCATTTTCTCC
>Ga0114931_10002905_pt1 | contig 21758 bp, 23 predicted proteins | sample 2SBtaG_FD_89579 | JGI IMG/M metagenome (GOLD analysis project Ga0114931, IMG submission 89579) | Deep subsurface microbial communities from Kolumbo volcano to uncover new lineages of life (NeLLi) - 2SBTROV14_V59a metaG | ecosystem: Environmental > Aquatic > Marine > Volcanic | place: Kolumbo... | reverse complement strand
TGGCCTCCCCGCCTGCACCCGCGACCCACCGATGAGGTGTGCTTTTTACACGGTTTACTTGAGGGCATGGCACGTATCGAATCACGGGGATATCAACTGCTTCATGAACTCGGCGCTCCGGCCGTTCGCCGGGTAATCAGTGCAGGCGGCGGGGCTGGCAATTCCGTTTGGCGCAGTATTCGCCGACAACTGCTGGGTATACCGGTAACCGTTGCCGTCCATGAACAAGCCAGTTACGGCGCCGCCCTGATTGCCTGGGCCGGTTTCCACCATGAACCGGTATTTTCCCTGCACGACTAAAAGCCGCTACTATGCTAAACTGGTAACCCAGGCTATTTCATGAAAATTTCGTCGTGAAGTTCATTTCGAGCTTGCATGGACGTCGGACGACCAACAAAGGCATACTTGACGGTATGTTGACAAGCCCAAAAGACGTGCTGCCATACAATTTCCCAATGGGCCGAGGCAGATAATTGTGAAATAGCCGGGTTGGTGCAATCAAATACAACACGGCAACGCACACGCGATAATAAGTCTTTTATGTATTGGCCAGCTGTCTATTTTAGGATGATGAATATTACTATTCACACAGGTAGAGAGCTATGCGTTATATACGTTCATTTGACCAATTAGGCATTCAAGAGATTCCACAGGTGGGTGGAAATAACGCATCCCTGGGCGAAATGGTGCGCGAATTATCGGCCAAAGGCATCAAAGTTCCCGGTGGATTCGCGGTGGCCGCGCAAGCTTACCGTCATTTTCTTAAACACAACACACTTGACGCAATGATAAAAAAAGCATTGCAGGAACTGAAAAAAGGCGATCTTCAACAACTGCCCCTGATCGGCGCCAAGATACGCCAATGGATTATTCGTGCCGAGTTACCCACCGATCTGGCCAATGAAATTACCGCCGCATACCAGGCAATGAGCAAGAGCTACGGCGATTCCCCTGACGTGGCCGTACGCAGTTCGGCAACCGCTGAGGATTTGCCCACGGCGTCATTTGCCGGCCAGCAGGAAACCTATTTGAATATTCGCGGTAGCGCCAATCTGCTGCTGGCATGCAAACGGGTTTTTGCATCCTTGTATACCAACCGGGCAATCTCTTACCGCATCGATCAGGGGTTTGAACATACGGAAGTTGCATTGTCCATCGGTGTTCAAAAAATGGTTCGCTCGGATATCGGTACCTCCGGCGTCATGTTCAGCCTGGATACCGAGTCGGGATTCCGTGACGTGGTGTTTATTAATGCGGCTTACGGGCTGGGCGAGAATGTTGTGCAAGGCGCCGTTAATCCCGACGAATATACGGTTTTCAAAAAAACACTGACTGATGACTACTGTCCGATCATCAGTAAACGCTTGGGTGAAAAAGCCATTAAAATGGTATATGCGGACGATGCCATGGCCGAATGACGGAAATTGTTTACGACTTGGAAAGAAAATTAAAACGACAGTCAACTGGATGATATAAAATACCTGGCTAATTAATTAATTATTTCATTTCACCAAGTAACAAGTAAGACAGCGACCAATTGGACACGGTGGACAATCCGTACAAATTATTTATTATTTATCAATGAAATGTCCAACCACCCCATCCTGTTGAACACGTACCGAAGCAGGCACTCGAGGTAACAGCAGCCAACGAGGGCAAAAAGGCTTGCGTTTAGATCAAAACTCACCAAACGACATTTCAAGTTCTTCATTGGGCATGCCGCTCCAATCAGGAGGGTAAACGCCTTTTTTGACAAATTTATGAAAACTTGAATACGGCCAATGGTTCACCTTACTCACATAGCCGTGTTTGACCGGATTCCAATGGATATAATCAACATGCACGGCATAATCTTTGTCGTCCCCGATTTGATGCTTCCAGACACGGCGTTCCCAAAACCCGGATTCCTCGCTGATGCGCGATTGACCAATCATGGCTGTCTTCGTCAATGCCTTTTCCTGCCGGCTAACCTGATTCTTTATTAGTCCCCAACGAATTGCGTAGTCACAGTCATTGCTTGGCATTGTCCAAATACAGTGCAAATGATCCGGTAGCAGGACAAATGCCTCGATAGTAAACGGATGCGTTTTCCTGACCGCACTGATGGCGGATTTTAGGGCCTGGTAGTACGGTGCTTTGTCTAATATTTTTCGTCTTTGATAGGTCGCAAGCGTAAAAAAAAATGTTGCTCCCGGTTGTTTTATTTTTCGATAGTGCTGCATACTTGCTCCGTGGGATTTCGTGCAAATTTACAATTACTCGGCAAATTATCACGTAAAATCACCCGACGTGCAAATTTTCACTGCTTGACTATAGTGGCTGGCCCAGGCGATCAGCCGTGCTGCCTGCGCAGAAATTGTTCAATCCTGGAAACGGCGTTTTCCAAAATCGCAATCTTCTGTGTATACGCAATCCTGACATAGCTTTCCGCGCGGTAACTGCCAAAATCCAATCCCGGTGTTATCGCCACACCGGCCTGTTCCAACAATTGATCGGTAAACATCCGGCTGTCCTGGCTCAATCGGCTGCAATCGGCATAGATATAAAACGCGCCGTCCGGCGTGGCGGGAATGTCAAACCCCAGGCGCTGTAATTGGGGCAACAAAAAATCCCGGCGTTGCTGTAATTGCCGCCGTCGATCTTCCAATTCCTCCAGCGTTTCCGGTTCAAATGCCGCCAAAGCGGCATATTGACTGCAAGCCGGCGGCGACAGGAAGAAATTCTGTGCCAATTTGTCCACAGTTCCCACCAAGTGATCGGGCAATACACACCAGCCTAAACGCCAACCGGTCATACCAAAATACTTGGAAAAACTGTTGATCACGATGATATCCGAACTGTACTGCAAGGCGCTGGCACGGGACTGCCCATAAGTCAACCCCTGGTAAATTTCATCGACAATAAGAAAAATATTGTGTTGTGACGCAAGCGATATAAGTGCCTGCAGCTGCGAATCGGGAATCACGGTACCGGTAGGATTACCCGGACTGGACAACATAATCGCTTTGGTCCTTGGCGTGCGTTGTCTATCCACCAATTCGGCGGTCAATTGAAACCGGCTGTCCGGTTCCACCGCAACACTGACCGGGACGCCGTCGTATAAATAGGCATAATGCCGATAGCAGGGATAACCAGGGTCACTGAGTATCACCTCATCTCCGGCATCGATCAGCATAGCCATGATTAACAACAGGGCCGCCGATGATCCGGTGGTGATAACGACATTTTCCGGTTTGACCGCAACCCGGCAGGACGCCAAATAATAGTCAGCTACAGCTTGGCGCAGTTCGGGTATGCCCAATGCGGGTGTATAGCGTGTTTTACCCTGTTGCAAGGCCCTCACGCCTGCTTGAACAACGGTTTGCGGCGACATAAAATCCGGTTCACCCACTTCTAAATGAACAATGTCGCGGCCGCAGGCTTGCAAAGCTTTTGCCCGGGCCAGGATTTCCATAACATGGAACGGCTGGATGTGACGTATGCGCCCGGCCAGGTTCTCCATTCGCTTATCCGTTGTCATCGGTCGGTGAGACTGTCCAGGCTATCCGCCATCGATTGTGCTGTTGACGTTCAAGACATAGCCACGTTGCCGGTAAAAAACCTATATTCGACACGGGTCGTTGGGTGAGTGCTGCAAGCAAGCCGGGTAGAAAAGGCAGGTGGCTGACCAACAGGGTATGATCATGCATGCCAGGCACCCGGTTAAGAAATTCTTGGGCGGAGTCGTTTGGCAGCATGCCATCACACGTTTCGATGCGCGCTGCAGGCGATATCAAGTCATGCACAATACGGGCGGTCTGCGCTGCGCGGGTTTTGTCAGTATGATAAATCGTACTGAGCGTAACACCTTTGTCCAACACCATTTGCGCAACCTGACCTACCAGCCGGTTGCCGTTATCGGTCAATCCGCGCTGCGGATCCTGTTCGGCGGTTTTGGCCTCACCATGGCGCATGACGTGAAGAAGCATGCGTGTCAATCGTTGCCCGGTATCAAACTATCCAACTCACCGTCCATATGCAATTCGGTAAGCTCGGTAAACCCGCCTATCCATTTTCCATCTATGACGATTTGCGGAACCGTGCGGGCATTGTCCGAAACGTACAGCATTTCTTTTAACGCTTCACGATTGGTGTCCACACGGGATTCGTCATAGGGTACTTGCCATTTATTCAACAACGATTTGGTTTTCCCGCAAAGGGGACAATTACCGGTGCTGTAAATCTTAACCCGCGCGCTCATGATCTTTCCTTTACGTTGCCATGCAAGGCGTTCAATAAACTGACATTGAGCATGCGTTGCCCGAAATCGTTTCCGGCCATGACCGTAAAAGGCCGGTCCGGCTCGCCAAGATGATCGATGACCAGATCCGCCAAGCTAAAGTCTTCCCCCGTGGTATAATAACTGGGCGAAATGACAGTAGGCAAATGAGCGTGTTTAGCGGCTAGCAGCCCGTTGTGGGAGTCTTCAAAAGCAAGGCACTCTTGAGGTTCCAGGCCCATCCGTTCCAAGGTCAGCAGATAGATGTCCGGGGCCGGTTTTTTGCCTTCAACCACATCGCCGGCGCCGATAAATTCAAACCAGTCCAAACTGTTCCGTCCAAAATGGGTTTTTAGTAATGCGGTGACATTGGCCATGCTGGTCGTGGTGGCGATGGCCAAGCGCAGACCCTTTTCCATTGCCTCGTGTAATAAGCGTTCGACCCCCGGCCGTAACGGTACATCACCGTTGGCCACCTGCTCCACATAGTGCAGTGTTTTTGCCTTATGCAAACGAGCAACGGCATCGTCATCAACGCTTTCGTCATTCAAATAATGCTGCATATAATACTTGATACGTTCTTTGCCGCCGGTGACTTTCAGTAATTGACCGTACAATGCCACGTCCCAGTGCCAGTCAAGGGAAAATTCCGTAAATGCACGGTTAAAAGCCGGCCGGTGACCGTCCCGCTCGGTTTCGGCCAGGGTTCCGTCCACATCAAACAGCAATGCTCTTAATCGCATGGTTGCCGGTAATCCCCTGTTAAAACGGCCGTACCACGGCGCGGGTAAACATTAAATTTAAAACTGCATCGGTACATTGCTCAAGGCTGTCCGTTGTATTCACAATAAGCTCGGGATTAGTAGGTTCTTCATAAGGCGACGAAATGCCGGTAAAATTTGGAATCTCGCCTTTTCGCGCCCGTTGATAGAGACCTTTCACGTCCCTTTGTTCGCAAATAGCCAGCGGTGCGTGACAATACACTTCCAGAAACTCACCATGCGGAATGAGTTGCCTTACCCGTTCACGATCATCCCGAAAAGGTGAAATAAATGCAGTCAGGGTGATGATACCCGCCTCCAATAAGAGTTTCGCCACTTCACCGACGCGGCGAAGATTTTCGGTTCGATCCTGCTCGGTAAACCCAAGGTCCGCGCACAGTCCATGGCGCACATTGTCGCCATCCAGCACAAAGGTCCGGCAGTCTTGACGAAACAGGCGATCTTCAACCGCGTGGGCCAGTGTTGACTTTCCTGAACCGGACAGACCGGTGAACCAAACGATGACACTGTTGTGTCCGTTCTGCCGCTGCCGTTTGTCGCGGGTAACCGTGGCATGATGCCAGGTGATATTTTGAGTGTCGCGATTGTCCATCGGGGTATTATCTCACGGATTGATTCGCAGGGCTGCTTTTAGGCTCGGAATTAACCATAAGTTTTTTGCGGTTTTTTGCGATGGTTTTAGGCCCAATACCTTTTACCTTTTGTAACTCATCCACGGTTTTAAATAAACCGTGTTGCTTGCGGTATTGCACGATCGCCCAGGCTTTCTTCGGACCGATACCTTTTAAGTGATAGGACAATTGTGCCGTCGTTGCCCGATTAATGTCGATTTTATCCTGCGCCATCATCACCATGGGCCATGCCAGCAGCAACAATACCACTGTTATGATCAGCCTGTTAGTGCTGGGCATGTTTTAAATCCGCCAAGGTTGCAGCCAGGATTCCCGCCGGGTCGTTTGAAGCCGTAACCGGACGGCCTATCACTAGGTAGTCAGCCCCGTTTCGGATAGCTTCGGACGGAGTGGTTATCCGTCGCTGATCATCATCGAAGCTTTGTAAGCGGATACCGGGGGTCACCAGCAAAAATTCACCGCCACATTGAGCGCGCAACAACGGTGCTTCCTGCGCTGAGCATACAACTCCGTCCAAACCCGCGCGTCTCGCCAATAACGCCAATCGCCCGGCCATTTCCCGCGGTGACTCGTCGATACCGATCTGTCTTAGATCCTCTTCAGCCAAACTGGTCAATACCGTAACACCGATAAGCAGTGGAGGATTGTGTCTGCCCGCCAATGCATTTTTGGCCGCTTGCATCATGCGCAAGCCCCCACTGCAATGGACGTTAATCATCCATACGCCCAAATCGGCCGCCGCCTTGCACGCCAACGCCACGGTATTGGGTATATCGTGAAACTTCAAATCTAAAAACACGGCAAACCCCATGGTCATCAATGTTTCCACAATAGCGGGTCCGCTGCGTGTAAACAGACCTTTACCGATCTTCAATTGACATTGGCGGGCATCCAATTGGCGGGCAAGCGCGATGGCGCTGTCGGCATCTTCATGATCAAGTGCGACGATAATAGGACTTTTAGACATAGGCTACTCGTTACCTTGTTTGGCTATAATGGGTTTTACGCTATTCCAGGACTTGCAACTGGGACAATGCCAATGGAGTTTACCACCGATAAATCCGCAACGCAGGCAGCGGTACTTCGGATGATCTTCAAGCATTTTTCGGGTTAGGGTTTTTAGTTCTTCAATAGCTTGTTGCTGCTCGCCACGCTCAAGAACCGGCCCCTGTAACTGCATATCAAGCAGCCAATCCAACCCCCGTATGGTAGGTTTTACCTGTAGTTGCTCCAGTACAAACGCCTTCGCCGCGTCACGCCCCTGCTGCTCTCTAAGCATTTGAGCAATCATCAAAACAATATGAGTACTGGGATACAGCGGTAGAATTTCACGCAGGTAGTCCAACATTTTGTGTGGCTGGTCAAGGGCGGCATAACATTGTTGAATCATATCCACCGACTCACCCAAATACGAGGGGTCCTGATCTTTTACTTTTTTCAATATTTCGATTGCCTGCTGATAGTTTCGGTCCTGAATCAGCAGTTGCCCCAGCACCAAAACGGCCCGTACGCAACTCGGATCGATACGCAATGCCTCACGCAAATTGTGCTCAGCTTTTTTTCGATCACCCTCGTCCCTGGATAATTGGGCCATTTTACAGTAGTAATGGGCAATGATGTCATTTTTCTTTTCGCCGCTGGCTTTTTCCAATTGCCGTGCGGTTGCCGCGGCTTTCCGCCAATCCTTTTCCTGTTGATAAATATCGTTCAACAAAGTCAATGCTTCCGGTGTACGGGTTTGCGACTCGACCAGATCGTTAAGCAGGGTTTCTGCACGGTCCAACAAACCCGCCCGCAGATAGTCATTGGCAAGTTCCAGCAAAGCCTTTTCCCGCTGCTCCTTGTTGAGCCCGGCATCTTTAATCAGATTCTGGTGAATGCGTATGGAGCGGTCCACTTCCCCTCGACGCCGGAATAAATTGCCCAGCGCCAAGTGAATCTCCACGGTTTCTTTTTCGACTTCCAACATGCGCGTAAAAACTTCAATCGCTTTATCGGTTTGCTCATTGAGCAGGTAGTTCAATCCGCGGAAGTAATCCTTGCTTATATTTTTCTGCTTTTTCGATCCAAAAATCGGCCATTGATATTGGACGTATATCAACACGCCTACCATCAAAGCAAGGGTAATAACCCAACTCAGTTCGGGCATGACACGAACTCTTCCTTATAAGGTTGGCACCCGCGGGGTACGGGAAACACGGCAAAATTATGTCAAATCAAGCCTGTTTCTGCAAAGGGATTGCGCGTAGATTCTCGTCCGGTTGGTGAGCTTGCTCCAACTGCTTGCGTAACCGGGCATTTTCGCGTCGCGCTTTTAGAAGGGATGGATAGCTGAACAATGCGCCGATAATGCCTCCGATAAGCAAGGTCACAAATACCAGCACACACACATAGACTTCACTTATGCCAAAAAAGTAGTTTATCCGGGCAATTTCCAGATTTATGGCGGCAAATGCGATGGAAATGACAACGAGCACCAAAGAGGTGCTCAGTTGTATGGCATGTTTAACCTTCTGCGTCACGGCTCATTTCGGCCGGTTCGTCATCACCGTTGGTGATAGGCACAAGCTTGGCACTCTCATTAACCCGTTCCCGCAGGTCCTTACCGGGTTTAAAGTGCGGCACATGCTTTTCTTCCAATGGTACCGGCGCACCTGTTTTCGGGTTACGACCCATGCGTGGCGGCCGGTAATGCAATGAAAAACTTCCAAATCCACGAATTTCTATGCGATGACCGGTTGCCAGAGCCTGGGTCATATGCTCCAACATCGTTTTAACAGCGAGCTCGACATCTTTGAAAGGAAGATGGCTCTGTTTCCTCGATAGTCTTTCAATCAGTTCGGATTTGGTCATATTTATTTGCCCTGAAATCGATCCAATTGGCACGTTTGGTTACCTTTGCTGTTTGCCCATTACCATCGAAAAAACACCCTTTTATGAACTAACTTCCGTAATACATTATTCCGACTCGGATTTCTCCATCTGCTCTTTCAACAGATCACCGAGACTGGTAGTCGCCGCTTCGCCAGTACTGCGATAGTCCTGGACGGCTTCCGCTTCCTGTTGGGTCTCTTTCGCCTTAATTGATAAAGTGATGGTGCGATTTTTCCTATCGACACCCATAAACTTCGCTTCCACTTCATCGCCAACATTAATATCCGCTTTCTCGTCCCTATTGCGGACCAATTCTGCCGATTTGATATAACCTTCTACACTCTCGCCTAATTCAATGGTCGCGCCTTTGTTATCGATTTCTCGCACGGTTCCTTTAACAATTGTTCCCTTAGGATTCTCGGCGACAAAATTCGAAAACGGATCTTGTTCCAACTGCTTAATGCCCAATGAGATTCGCTCACGTTCCGGGTCAATGGCCAAAATAACCGTTTCAATTTCCTGGCCTTTTTTGTAGTTACGAATGGCCTCTTCACCGGGCATGTTCCAGGATATATCGGACAAATGCACCAAACCATCAATTCCCCCATCCAAACCAATGAAAATACCGAAATCGGTGATGGATTTAATAGCGCCTTCCACTTTGTCATTCTTGTTATGGCTGGTGGCAAATTCTTCCCAAGGATTGGGCTGGCACTGTTTCATGCCGAGCGAAATCCGGCGACGTTCTTCGTCAATGTCGAGCACGATGACTTCCACCTCGTCACCAATGGCTACAACTTTGGAGGGATTGACGTTTTTGTTGGTCCAATCCATCTCGGAAACGTGAACCAGACCTTCCACACCCTCTTCAAGCTCCACAAAACAGCCGTAATCGGCGATATTTGTAACCTTGCCGAACAAGCGGGTATTTTCCGGATAACGACGAGCCAGATCCACCCAGGGATCTTCGCCCATTTGCTTCAAGCCAAGGGATACTCGATTGCGATCACGATCAAATTTCAAGACCTTAACATTGATTTCCTGACCGACTTCGACAATCTCACTGGGATGCTTAACGCGGCGCCACGCCATATCGGTAATATGCAGTAAGCCATCCACGCCACCGAGGTCGACGAACGCACCATAGTCGGTAAGATTTTTGATGATACCGGTGATAACCTGGCCTTCCTGCAAATTGGCAAGCAGTTGATCCCGTTCAGCACTACTCTCTTCCTCAACCACCGCGCGGCGAGATACCACTACATTGTTACGCTTGCGGTCAAGCTTGATAACTTTGAATTCCAGCTGTTTGTTCTCAAGATAGCCTGGATCACGCACCGGCCGCACATCGACCAACGAACCAGGTAAAAAAGCTCTCACACCTTGAATATCGACGGTAAATCCGCCTTTGACCTTACCATTAATGATGCCGTTGACTGTTTCACTGGCTTCATAGGCTTTTTCCAACTCTTTCCATGCCTGGGCACGCTTTGCTTTTTCCCGTGATAGTTTGGTCTCGCCGAAACCGTCTTCCACCGCATCCAGGGCGACTTCCACTTCATCGCCAACGGCAACTTCCAGTTCACCGGCTTCATTCTTGAATTGCTCCAAAGGTATGATGCCTTCGGATTTCAATCCGGCATTTACCACCACGACGTCGGAACCCACCTCCATGACCGTTCCGATAACAATAGCGCCGGGGCGCATGTTTTGCGCCGCCTGACTTTTTTCAAATAACTCTGCAAAGCTTTCGCTCATTAGTGCCCTTACCCTAACCTCTCGCAAAGAAGTCTGTTTGTGTAGATGAAATAACCGGTTTTACACCGGGCCCAATTTTTCCAATGCCTATCAGTTTGATATCGGCGATACCCAGGCAGGATTAACCCGTATCTGCGTAATCTTGTCACGTTCCTTGCCTACCCAATTGGATTCGTTCGACAATAAACGAGACGACTTCATCCACTGTCATGTCCGTCGTATCGAGGGTAATCGCGTCCGGAGCTGCCTGCATTGGCGCCGCCTGGCGACTCGCGTCCCGCTTATCACGTTCGGTGATGTCGCGCAAAAGGTCTTGAATACTAACATCCTTTCCTTTTTCTTTCAACTGCTTATGACGTCTTGTTGCGCGTTCTTCGGCGCTTGCGGTAAGAAAAATTTTTAAATCGGCCTGTGGAAACACCACAGTTCCCATGTCCCTGCCGTCCGCAATCAACCCTGGAGGTTTCCGAAAAGCCCTCTGAGCCTCAAGCAGGGCTTCCCTGACGGATTCTTGGACCGCAATCACGGATGCCATGCCACCAATATGCTCCATCCGGAGAGTATCCGAGACATCCCTGTTCTGATAAAAAATCCGTGGTATTTCTTCTCCTGGAACAAGGCGAAACTCGATATCTTTGGCTAAAGTAGCGGCTAAATCACAAATTTTAGGGGTATTTTCCGGCGCTATGCCGTGACTATCCACCACGACCGCCAGCAAACGATACATGGCGCCACTATCGAGGACTCGCCAGCCCAGGCGCAGCGCCAGTATACGGCTTATGGTACCTTTGCCTACCCCACTGGGACCGTCCAAAGTGACCACGGAAGCCGAATCCGTCACGTCAAACCTCAAACGCTTCGATATGCAGACCCGCCGCTCGGGCGGTTTCAACAAATCCGGGAAATGACGTGGTGACGTTTTGACAGTCACGAATTTCAACGGCCTCTGCGCTGCGAAGTCCGGCGATAGAAAAAGCCATGGCTATTCGGTGATCCCCCTGGCTATCAACCGTTCCGCCCCGAAAAGTACCGCCAACAATATGCATACCGTCGTCACTGGCGCTTGCTTCGATACCCAGATTTCGCAACCCCTGCGCCATGCTCTCCAATCGATCACTTTCCTTAACTTTCAGCTCCGCCGCTTGTGTCAACACGGTATGGCCTTCAGCGCAGGCAGCGGCGATAAATAGTATGGGAAACTCATCAATCGCCAGGGAAACATGCTCAGGCTCAATGGCAATTCCATGCAGTGGACTGTAATGTACCTCGATATCGGCGACCGGTTCACCGGCAACGTCACGCTCGTTTTGTATACGGATGTCGGCGCCCATCTGGCGCAAGATATGTATCGCTCCGGTTCGGCTTGGATTGACGCCCACATTTTGCAGCAACAAACGCGAATCAGGCATAATCGAGGCGCCCACCATAAAAAACGCCGCCGAAGACAAGTCCGCGGGTACCACGAAAGTCTTACCTTGAAGACGGCCGCCAGCGCTTACGCAGGTCCGTAATTCGGTATGCTGTACGGGATAGCCCAACCCCGCCAGCATACGTTCGGTATGATCACGGGTTACCTGCCGCTCGGTGATGCAGGTTTTTCCAGCGGCGTATAATCCAGCCAATAACAAACAGGACTTGACCTGGGCACTGGCAACCGGCATCAAATAATCAATGCCGCGTAATCCCGCGCCACCACGAATGCGCAGTGGTGCGGTTCCGTCAACGGTGGATTCAATGTGCGCCCCCATCGCCCGCAACGGCTCAACAATACGCTGCATGGGACGACTCATCAAAGACGCATCACCCACTAATTCGCTGTCGAACGCCTGCCCGGCAAGCAAACCGGCAAGTAAACGCATGCAGGTGCCGGAATTACCAAGATCCAGAGGTTTTCCCGCCGCTCGCAGTCCATGCAAGCCAACGCCCTCAACGGCGACACGCCCGTTGTCCTGAATGCCGATCGGAACACCCATGGCGCGAAATGCCTGCAAAGTTGCCAAACTGTCTTCGCCTGATAAAAAGCCATCGATTTGGCTGTTGCCCTCGGCAATGGATGCCAACATGATACTGCGATGGGAAATGGACTTATCACCGGGCACACGTACGGTACCGCGCAGGGGCCCGGAGGCATGCACTCTATAACTCAGATTTTTTGTCACAACCATAACGGTCCCGGGTTAATTTGGCGTTATCATAAACGTCTTTAAGTTTACGTTCATCACCATTTTCAATGGCTTGTATCAAATATTCAAGGTGTTGCTTGTAATCGTTCAGAACCGGCAACAGAGCGTTTCTGTTGGCCAGGCTGATATCCAGCCACATTTTCGTATCGCTTGAAGCGATACGGGTAAAATCGCGAAATCCACCGGCGGCAAATTGAAAAATCTCCCGCTGTTCGTGCATATGCGCCAGGCAATCCACCAAATTAAAAGCAAGGATATGGGGCAAATGGCTGGTCGCGGCAAGCACCTCGTCATGATGTTCGACGGCCATCTCCACGACTTCGGCGCCGGCATTTTGCCACATTAGCCGTATCACGCCTACCGTCTCGGCAAGATTTTCAGGCAATGGCGTAAGAATCACTTTATGGTCAATAAACAACTGCGCAAACGCCGCTTGGACACCGCTTTTTTCAGTCCCGGCAATAGGATGACCTGGAACGAACATAGCCGGATCCATACCGCTGGCTCGATAGGCTTGTTCGACCGCTCCCTTCACACTTCCCACATCGGTGATGATCGCCCGCTTTGGCACGTGGCCGGCCATGGCTTGAAAAACGTCACCCATACTACCAACCGGCACCGCCGCCACAACCACATCGGCATCCTTAACGGCATCGACCAAATTCATACTGAGACGGTCGATAGCACCGCGGTCCAGAGCATTGCGCAAAGAGGCCTTTGTTTTCGAATAACCCACAACCGTTCGGCAACGACCGGCCTTCTTCAACGCCAATGCCAGGGATCCGCCTATCAATCCGACACCGATGACCGTAATTTGCCCGATCACCGCAGGGCTTCCCGCAGTGCGCCTAAAAAGGTCCGGTTTTCCAATTCCGTGCCAATGCTGACACGAATATATTCGGGCATCCGGTAACCGGCCATAGGCCGTACGATGACACCTTTGCTCAAAAGGCTTTCAAACACCGCCGACCCGTCACCGACGGCCACACTGATAAAATTTCCCAGCGATGGAATATAACTTAATTTCATCTGCTCAAAGGCCTGCTGCAATTGTTGTTTGCCCAATGCATTGACCCTGCATGCCTCGCGCACATGTCCCTGATCCTGTAATGCGGCGCAGGCTGCAGCCTGGGCCAGCGCATTGATATTGAAAGGTTGGCGCACGCGGTTAAATAAATCGGCTATTTGCGGATTGCTGATGCTGTAACCGATGCGCAATCCGGCCAAACCGTAGGCTTTGGAAAAAGTACGCGTAATAATCAATTGCGCAAACGTTTCCAGCCAACGGATACTGTCCGGAAATTGCGCGTTTTCATGGTCGGCAAATTCAAAATACGCTTCATCCAACACTACCACCACGTGCTTGGGTAATGCCGACAAAAATGCAAACAAGTCATCGCGACCAAGCCAGGTTCCAGTGGGATTATTGGGATTAGCGATAAACAGCAGCCGGGTATCGTCGGTTACCGCTTGCGCCATCGCCGACAAGTCATGCCCCCACCGACTGGCCGGAACCTCGACACCGTTGGCACCAACCACTTGGCTGATAATTGGGTAAACGGCAAATGCGTACTGGGAATAAATAATGTCTCGACCGGGACCGGCAAACACCCGGGCGGCCAGTTCCAGGATTTCATTGGAGCCGTTACCCAGGGTGATGGCTGATGATGGAACATCGAGTTTTTCGGACAGGTTTTTTTTAAGCGCCGAACCGTCACCATCCGGGTACAAATGAACAGTGTCCACCAGCTCGGCAATGGTTTTACGCACATCGCGACTACACCCGAGCGGACACTCATTGGAAGCAAGCTTGATAACCCGCCCCAAATCCAGGCCGTAGCGTTCAGCCACTTCTTCTAAAGGTCTACCCGGTACATAGGGTGCAATTTGACGGATACCGTCATGAGCAAACCCGGGAAAATCACATGATTTCGCAATCTTTTGTGTCACTTGAATACCTCTTTATAGAACAGCTTTTGGGTAAGAGCCTAGAATTTTGAATACCGCGGCCGATTCACGTAACTGCGCCAGCGCGGAGGCGACTGTGGACTCGTTTTGATGACCTTCAATATCGATAAAAAACACATATTCCCACATGCCTTGTCGCGATGGTCGTGACTCAATGCGCGTCATACTGATACCGTTGTCGGCCAAGGGTTTCAGCAGATCGTACAAAGCACCGGGTTTATTTTGCGCCGACACCAGCAGGGAGGTTTTATCCGCAACACTGCTGCTGGAGGGCGAACGCTCGCCGATGATGAGAAACCGCGTGGTATTATTGGGATGGTCCTCGATATTGGATGCCAATACACTTAATTTGTAAATTTCCGCGGCCGATGCTCCGGCAATGGCCGCTACATCCTGCTGCTTGGCGGCCAGCCTGGCCGCTTCCGCGTTACTGGACACCGCCTGGCATTCAACATAAGGAAGTTTTTTCGTCAACCATAAACGGCACTGCGCCAAAGTCTGGCTATGAGTATAAACAAATTTGATCGCTTCCATATTCCCGGCCAAACTCATCAGATGATGATGAACGCGCAAATCCACCTCTCCGCAAATCTGCAATGGGGAATGAATCAACTGATCGAGCGTGTGATTGACAATACCTTCGGTGGTATTTTCAATCGGCACAACGCCGTAATGGGCTTTGCCGGCTTCCACTTCACGAAAAACACCGTCAATAGTCGCCATCGGCAAGGTATCCACCGCATGCCCGAAATGCCTTAATGCGGCTTCCTGGGTGAACGTGCCTTGCGGACCCAGGTAAGCGATGGCGAGTGGCGTTTCTGAAGCCCTGCAGGCGGACATAATCTCACGAAACAAGAAACTCAGCGCCTCATCACTCAATGGACCGGTATTGCGCCGGACAATGGCGTCGAGGATTCGCACTTCGCGCTCCGGCCGGTAATATTGAGGATCGTCGGTACTGAGCGCTACTTTATGTTCCGCCACCTTCCGGGCACATTGGGCGCGTTCGTTGACCAGGGTTTGAATCTGCTCATCCAGAACATCGATTTTTTTGCGCAGGGAATCTAATCCGCTATCCACGCCGGGCGCTTGCTTGGAATCACTCATAACACGTCAAGTATTCACTGTACTCGGCATTCACTGTCAACTACACGACCCTCACCGCCAACACACCTTGGATGGAAGCAATTTCATCGATCATTTGCTGAGAAACCATACAGTCCAAGTCCACCAGGGTATACGCCACTTCGCCCTTGGATTTGTTAAGTAAATCACAAATATTCAGTTCAGCGCGAGCCAACGCGGTGGATATCTGGCCGACCATATTGGGAACATTGGCATTGACAACGGCGATCCTGCAATCACCCTCATTGCGAGGCATTTGTGCTTCCGGGAAATTCACCGAATGATGAATGGTACCATTCTCCAGATAATCCCGTATGGATTGCACAACCATGCGTGCGCAATTGTCTTCGGCTTCAGCCGTTGACGCGCCCAAATGGGGTAACGCCACAACTCGGGGATGGCCCTTTATCGCATTGGTGGGAAAATCGCAGACATAAGCATACAGTTTTTTGTCATTCAAGGCATTCAATACCGCTTGATCATCCACGATACCCTGCCGCGAAAAATTCAATACCACAGCGCCGTCACGCATGGCGCTGATACGATCCCGGTTGATAAGATGCTTCGTGGCATCGGACAATGGCACATGAAAACTGACGAAATCCGCCTGCGAAAGCAAATGCTCTATACCATTGGCCTGTTGAACCTGGGAAGACAACGCCCAGGCACCTTGCACGGTGATTCCGGGATCATAACCGATAACGCGCATACCCAGATTCAAAGCGGCATTGGCCACCAATCGCCCAATGGCACCCAGACCCACCACACCCAGAGTGCGGCCTGGCAATTCATAACCAACGTATTTTTTCTTGCCTGCTTCCACGGCTTTATGCAGTACCTTGTCATCGCCTTCCAGCGCCTGGGTATACTGCCAAGCCGGCCCAATATTGCGACACGCCATTAACATTCCGGCAATAACAAGTTCCTTGACCGCATTGGCGTTGGCGCCCGGTGCATTAAACACCGGGATACCCTGTGCACTTAATTTTTGCACCGGAATATTATTGACCCCCGCCCCGGCCCGACCCACCGCTTTAAGCGATTTGGGAATTTCCATATCATGCATGACGTAGGAACGCAGCAGTATGGCGTCGGGATGGGTAATTTCAGAGGCCACTTCATAGCTTTCGCGAGGCATATTTTCCAGACCGGCCACCGAAATATTATTTAAGGTTAAAATTTTAAACATGCTCATCCCTTGGTACGTTCAAACTCAATCATGTACTCGATCAACGCGTCAACGCCCTCTTCCGGCATGGCGTTATAAATGCTCGCCTGCATACCGCCGACCGAACGGTGACCTTTTAGCTGTACCATCCCTGCTTGTTCGGCACCTTGTAAGAAGGTGCTGTTCAAATCATCGTCCTTCAGGGTAAACGGGACATTCATCCACGAACGGCAGTGTGGTTGGACCGGGTTACGATAAAATTCCGAGGCATCGATTACCGCATACAATTTGTTTGCCTTGCGTCGATTGATCTCGGCCATGCTTTGCAAACCACCGCGCTTTTTCAACCATTGAAACACCAGGCCGGCGATATACCACGTATACGTCGGCGGCGTATTGGACATCGATCCCGCGTCGGCGTGAACCTGGTAATCAAGCATATTCGGTGTACCGGGCCGTACCTTGCCGATCAAGTCGTCGCGAATAATAATCACGGTCAAACCGGCCGGACCAATATTCTTCTGCGCGCCGGCATAAATAATCCCAAATTGGGATACATCCACCGGCCTGGAAAGTATTGACGAAGACATATCCGCTACCAGCGGAACCTCACCGGTTTGCGGTATCCAATGGAACTCCACCCCGTTTATGGTTTCATTGGGTGTGTAATGCACATATGCCGCGTCACCGTTAAGCGCCCAATCGCTTTGCGCGGGAACCGAGGAAAAATGGTCTGCTTCGGTATTGGCGACAATTTTTACGTCGGCAAACAATTCAGCCTCTTTGATTGCCTTTTTCGACCACAGCCCCGTGCAGGCATAGTCCACCTGGGTTTTATTGCCGAGCAGGTTTAACGGCACCATGGCAAACTGGGTGGTGGCGCCTCCCTGTAAAAAAAGCACCTTATAGTTGGCGGGAATCGACATCAATTCGCGCAAATCCTGTTCGGCTTGATCGGCGATGGAGACAAATTGCTTACCCCGATGGCTCATTTCCATAACGGACATACCGCTGCCCTGCCAATCGAGCAGTTCGTCACGCGCCTGTTCCAGCACTTCCAACGGCAATACCGCCGGCCCCGCACTAAAATTAAATACTCGCATATTACTCACTTCCATTTTCGCTTTCGTCCAAAGCTTCGATTTTCTCCACGCCGACCAGGCGTTCTTCGCTCAGACTGATCAATTTAACACCTTGTGTATTTCGCCCCATCTGCGATACATCCGCCACCGGCGTGCGCACGAGCACACCCCTGTCTGTAATCAACATGATCTCATCATCATTTTCCACCAATGTCGCGCCTACCACGTTACCGTTACGGGTGCTGGTCTGAATGGAAATGACGCCTTGCCCACCACGGCCATGCACCGGATAGTCGTTCACCGGGGTCCTTTTACCAAAGCCGTTTTCGGTGGCCACCAATACATCCGCCTCTTCGTCGGCAATTGTAATTAACGATATCACCGATTGCCTTTCCGACAAACGAATGCCGCGCACACCCCGGGCGCTTCGCCCCATGGGCCGGACATCCGCTTCATTAAAGCGTATGGCTTTGCCGTCGCTGGAACCCAGAATCACATCCTGTTGACCGTCGGTCAATCCCACGCCCACCAAATGATCGCCCGGAGCCAATTCGATGGCGATGATACCGCTGGATCGTGGTCGCGAGAAATCCTTTAAGGAGGTTTTTTTTACCGTACCGTTGGCAGTGGCCATCATGATGTAGTGATCTTCCAAAAAGGCCTGAATGGACAACACCGCATTGATTCGTTCACCTTCTTCCAACGGCAGTAAATTAACGATCGGCCGGCCACGGGAACTGCGGCCGGCCGCCGGCAACTCAAATACTTTTTTCCAGTAGACCTTACCCTGGCTGGAAAAACACAATATTGTGTCATGACTGTTGGCAATTAACAGTTTGTCGATAAAATCTTCTTCTTTTACAGCGGTGGCCGATTTTCCCCGCCCGCCACGACGTTGGGACTGATAGGTACTGATCAACTGGGCTTTGATGTAGCCGCCGTGTGACAAAGTCACCACCATATCTTCCTCGGAAATCAAATCCTCCACACAAAGATCCTGGTGATCAGCCAGTATCTCCGTACGTCGTTCATCGCCGTACAGTTCCTTCATGTCGGTCAATTCTCCACGAATGACCTCCAACAGCCGGTCCGGATTGCCGAGAATATCCAGTAAAGCTTCGATGCTGACCAGTAACAGCTGGTACTCATCGACAATCTTGCCCTGCTCCAGGCTGGTTAACTTTTGCAAACGCAATTCCAAAATGGCTTTAGCCTGGGCGAGGGATAAGCGGTAGCCGTCATCGACCAATCCAAACTCATCCCCCAGATCGGAGGGCCTGGAAGCTCTCGCACCAGCCCGCTCCAGCATGGCCATAACCGGCCCCGGCTCCCACGAACGAGCCATCAATCCTTGCCGCGCTTCCTCCGGTGTTTTGGAAGCTCGAATCAATGCGATGATCGGATCAATATTGGCCAGGGCAACCGCCAAACCTTCCAATTCATGGGCCCGTTCACGCGCTTTACCCAATTCGTAGATGGTACGGCGAGTGACCACTTCCCGGCGGTGACGGAGAAAGGCATCCAGGATTTGGCGTAAGTTCAGCAACTTGGGCTGGCCGTCTTCCAGCACAACCATATTGATACCAAATACGCTTTGCAATTGGGTAAATTGATAAAGATTGTTCAGCACCACGTCCGGCATTTCAGCACGACGCAACTCGATTACCATGCGCATACCATCTTTATCGGATTCATCCCGCAGGGCGGTGATGCCCTCGATGCGCTTCTCTTTGACCAGTTCGGCGATTTTCTCGATCAGGTTTGCTTTATTAACCTGGTACGGTAATTCGGTTACCACGATAGCCTGGTTATGACCAATGTCTTCGACATGGCTGCGGGCTCGGACGTATATCTTGCCTCGGCCGGTGTTATAGGCTGAACGAATGCCTCGGGCTCCGTTAATAAATCCGGCGGTCGGAAAGTCTGGACCGGGAATATACTGCATCAGATCCAAAATGGTGAGCTTTGGATCATCGATCAGGGCGATACAGGCATCCAGCACTTCGCCAATATTGTGGGGCGGTATATTAGTGGCCATACCCACCGCGATTCCGGCAGATCCATTGACCAACAAATTGGGAATTTTAGCCGGCAGAACATCCGGAATCAGCTCGTTCTCATCATAATTAAGGACAAAATCCACGGTGTCCTTGTCCAGATCCGCCAACAACTCATGGGTGATTTTCGCCATGCGCACTTCCGTATACCGCATGGCCGCCGGTGGATCGCCGTCAATGGAACCAAAATTTCCCTGCCCATCCACCAACGGATAGCGAAGGGAAAACGGCTGAGCCATTCGGACGATGGCGTCATATACCGCATTATCACCATGAGGGTGGTATTTACCAATGACATCGCCTACCACACGGGCGGATTTCTTGTAAGATCGGTTCCAATCATTGCCCAGCACGTTCATGGCATAGAGTACCCGGCGATGTACCGGCTTTAAGCCATCTCTGACATCGGGCAAAGCACGCCCCACAATCACGCTCATGGCGTAATCGAGGTAGGACTGCTTCATTTCCTCTTCAATATTGACCGGAATAATTTCTTTGGCGAACTCTGTCATGGATGCCCCGTAAAATGGCCTGTATAACTGTTTATTGTCAGGCCGTAGCCGCTAAAAAAGGCCTTCCCAGGCCTCGTGAAAACGGCATATTCTAACACACTGGCCAGCTTCCATGTAATGCTTTCAGTGTATATTATTAAAGAGTCTATCCAGCCCCTAATCCCCCTTTAAACGGCCCTTTAAGGCGATCTCCTTTCGGCTGAAATCATCCCACAATTTTGGCGGTAAAATGGACATTTTAGGCATATGAAAATTGCGTGATTACGGGTTGCGTCGCCAATTGGCCATTCCCCGCAACCCAAGCCAACCCCTAAGTTAGGCAACTGCCAGCCCGGATATAAGCCTGGCTTATGGGCATGGGGGACAGCCACGCCTGAGAGAAAACATACCGATCCAGTCTAGTCCTAGAACAAATGTGATCGGATTAGGTTTTGCTGGAAAAATGTGTAACTCACTGAAATTACATAATAAAATGTGTTTACTGATGGAATGGCGACGAAGGAAGGGGTGTAATTCAGATGAGGAAAAACAATCGACAAAGACGTGGCGTGATTTTACGTAGATGGAAAAACAGTATTAAGAGTCGGTTAAAGAAAAAACAATATACCAATATACAATATCAAAGATCAACCCGAGCCGATTATGACAGGGCGGAACATTCATGATGAGATGGGCGACAAGATACGGGCGATGAGTTATGGAGGTATTGGCGCCATACACAACATGGTAAGGAAGATAGGGTTAGACAAAGAGATTGATACCCATCTTAAGCTACTGAAGGTTCACGCCCCCTATCATGAGTCGGACCATGTGCTTAATTTAGCCCATAATACTTTGGTGGGTGGACTACGTTTAAAAGACATTGAATTGCGTCGACATGATGAAGTTTTTATGGGCGCTCTTGGGGCGCGGAGGATTCCCGACCCAACCACGGCGGGCGATTTTACGCGTCGATTTGAATCCAAAGATAATGAGATGCTGCTGGATAGCATCCATTGTTCACGGCAAAAAGTGTGGTCGAAAGCGCCCCGTGGAACCCTGGAAGAAGCGCTCACGTAGGAGCGTCACAAACCCGAGAATGTCAAACAACGGATCATCAAGGAACGCAACTTCAAGAACATTCGCTTGAACAGCGAACAAGTCGCCGAATTCGAGTACAGTCCTGGCAAGTGTAAAAAAACCTACCGGATGGTGATCGTTCGTAAGAACCTGAGCCATGAGCAGGGTGAGCAGGTTCTTTTTGATGACATCCGTTATTTCTTTTATATCACCACCCGCCAGGATTTGACGGCTGCTCAAGTTGTCGAGCATGCAAACAAACGCTGCAATCAGGAAAATGTTATTGAGCAGTTAAAGAAC
>Ga0114931_10002904_pt1 | contig 21758 bp, 18 predicted proteins | sample 2SBtaG_FD_89579 | JGI IMG/M metagenome (GOLD analysis project Ga0114931, IMG submission 89579) | Deep subsurface microbial communities from Kolumbo volcano to uncover new lineages of life (NeLLi) - 2SBTROV14_V59a metaG | ecosystem: Environmental > Aquatic > Marine > Volcanic | place: Kolumbo... | reverse complement strand
GCATTGATACCGATGATGAGTACGACAATATTGAAAAGCAGGAACACAATCAAAGTATGCCCCAGGCTTTCTTCTTCGGGTTCTGCTGCGGGTGTGGTCTCTACGGCTTGAGCCGGCGCTTCCGGTTTTACTGTTGCTGGCGCGGCAGGTTTCTCAACTGGTGCAGGTTTTTCCGGCACCTTGGCACGGAACGAAAATATCTGCTGGCGCTGGAATGTTTTGGAGCTGGCGATGATGGTGGCGGCATAGATGCCGTTCATGCCTGGTGTGTATTCGATGCGGAACATGCCTTCAGTATCGGGTGGCGGGATATCCAGAGTGTCCAGTTTGCCATCCGGGTGTTCGACTTCCATCTGTAATTGCATTTTTGCCAGTAAATCCGGATTGGTAATGATGCTGTCGTTTTTGACAAAGTGGGATTCGATCTGGAGTTTCGGTGTGGCTGACTGCTTCTCATAATGGAACTGGGTGCGGAGCTGGATATCCGCAATGATATATGCCTTGTTGTCGTCATCGCTCTGCAGAATTTTCCATTCGCCTGCAGCAGGTTTTTTGATGCTAATCATGTCGAAGCCATCGGAGACGAACCATTTAATCCTTGGGCTTTTAAATGTCGAGGTGAGTTTCTTGCCACTGGGGTCCTGCAACAGGATTCTGCTATCAGGTTTTTTCTTGTTGGCCAGTATGGTGACATCCTGGATGCTGTCATCCACCATGAAGGCATTTTCGGTGAGTGGCAGCATGTTGGGTTGCTTGGTCTGTTCAAAAATTTTGGTGAATACTTTGTGCAGCACGCTATCCGAAGCGGCCAGGGCATAGCGGCCATCCGTACCGTCGGCTATTTTCTGCAGTAATTCCTGGTCGGAATTTTCGGTAAAGGCGATGGAATACACCTGGATATGCCTGGCTTTGAACTCCGGGATTTGCTGGTTCAGAATTTGTTTGCGCAGCTCGGCATTTTTTGCGGCATTACCTACATCGATATGGCCGTCTGACATGAGGATAATAATAGGGCGATGCAGACTGGTGTCGGAGTCTTTGAGTATATCCATGGCTCGTGCCAGTGCGGCATGGATATTGGTATAAATGCCCCGGGACGATATTTTGTTGGTGGCGCGAAGGGAACGCTGGATATTGGCGGGCTTGTCCAGCTGGGTCAAGAAGGTGATGGGATAGGCGTTGTCACTAAAGCTCATGACACTGATGCGGTCGTCACTGTGCAACAGATTAATCAACAATTTGGAGGCGGGCTTGCGTAATTCTTTTGGATCGCTCTGTTTCATACTGCCCGAGCTGTCCATGATGACAACAGCATCCACGGGCTTTTCATCCGCCTGGCTGATGGTGCAGCATAGCAACAGGACGACAGCCATGCATGGTACGATTTTTCGTTTTCTCACGAACATTGCCTGCCCTGAGTACCTTTAATCAGAAATAAAATGAAGAAAATGGCCTAAGTTCTTCATTTTATTCTAGTACACATTTAGCAGATTGCTTAAGTCGAGGATTTCCCGGTTTCCCTCTAATTTAAGGCATCAGCTTGCACTTCAATAACTGCAGCTTTATGTGCCTGAAACCGGCCTGTGTCCCGGGGCTTTATACCATTTTGGGGGTAATTTCATGAAATACCCCGCTTAGCCCTGCTGTAGCTGTTCAATCAGATCGACTTTCAATGTGTGGCAGCGGTTTTCATCGAGATAAGCTTCGGTGAAGCCATCGGTTACCTGGAAGATATCATCGACCTGTTCCCCCGCGGTCATGATGCGGGCCGCATGCAGGCGAATGTTGTGCTCGATAAATACCTTGGCGATGCGGGCCAGCAGTCCTGGACGGTCGGTGGTGGTGACATGCAGCAATGTAATGTCCTTGCCGGGTAACTGTTCGAAGCTGATTTCGGTTTCGATGCGAAAATGCTTCTGGGCCCGGTCCGGACGCTGCATGGTGTTGAGCACGAAGGGGTTATCATCCTGCAGGACCTTGTGCAGGGTAGTTTTGACTTCCTTGATGCGGAACGGGGTAATGAGGTGGTTATCGCTTTCCAGGGCCTTGAAGGACTCCAGCTTGGAACCTTCGCCCGCATTGTTGAGCTGGGCGTCGACGATGTTCATACCCAGCTGGTCGATGCTGGAAACAATCTTGGCAAACAGGTCGGGCTTTTCCCTGGCGTAGATGAAAATTTCCATGCTGCCGGTTTCGGTGGAACGTGCTTCCACCATGGGTTCCTTGCTGGGGCTGTGCTCCATGATTAGCTGGGTGTGCCATTTTACTTCCTGGGCACTATGGTGCAGGAAATAGCCGGCATCGATGGGTTCCCAGATTTTGGTGACCTGTTCCGGCAGGTAACCCTGCTGTGCCAGCAGCCGGCTAGCGGAGGTTCGGGTTTCCTGGATGACGATTTCGCGATTATAGGGGCTGTCCAGTCCCAGTTGCAGTGCCTGTGCCGTTTTGTGGTACAGGGAGGCGAACAGGTTGTCTTTCCATGAGTTCCACATTTTCGGGTTGGTGGCGCGAATATCGCTGATGGTGAGTAGATACAGGTAATCCAGCCGGGTCATATTGCCTACCTGGCGGGCGAAGGCGGCTATTACCTCGGGATCGCTGGTATCCTGCCGCTGGGCGACCATGGACATCAGCAGGTGTTTGTTCACCAGCCAGCTTACCAGTTGGGTGTCCTCTTCGTTCAGGCCATGGTGCTGGCAGAATACTTCTGCATCCAGGGCGCCCAGTTTGGCGTGATCACCGCCGCGACCCTTGGCGATATCGTGGAACAGGCCGGACAGGTACAGCAGTTCCGGTTTGTACAGGTGATGGAAAATCCCGCTGGCGAGGGGGTATTCGTAGGCGTAGGCCGGTACCGACAGGCGCCGCATATTGCGGATGACGAACAGGGTATGCTGATCCACGGTGAAAGCATGGAACAGGTCGTACTGCATGCGCCCGACAATCTTGTCGAAGGCGGGGATGTAGGCTGCGATAATGCCGTAACGATTCATGCGTCGCAGCTCGTGGGTAACACCGCGAGGCTGACCGATAATATTCATGAACAGCTGCTTGGCGGTGTCCGAGGCGCGGAATTCATCATCGATGAGATGGGTGTTTTCGCGAATCAGGCGAATCGTGCTGGCCCGGACCCCCTGGATATGGGGTTGCAGTTCCAGCAACAGGAAGATTTCCAGCAAAGCCGAGGGGGTTTCCTGGAACACCTTGTCGTGGCGCACTTCAATATAGCCGTTAAGCACCTGGAAACGGCTGTTGATGATTTCCGGCGGCTGGGTGCTGTCCTTGAACAGGATGGCTTCGCGGAACAGCTGTAACAGGGTTTCGTTGAGTTGTTCCAGCTCGATAACGGTGCGATAGTAGCGTTGCATGAACTGCTCAACAGCCAGGTTGTTGTCTTCATCGCAGTAGCCGAACCGTCGCGCCAGGTCCTGCTGAAAATCGAACAGCAGCCGGTCTTCCCGCCGGCCGGTGAGGTAATGCAGGTGGGTGCGGATTTGCCACAGGAGTTTTTCCCCGTCCAGCAGGGTCTGGCATTCGGAGGGAGTGAGGAAGTCATGGCTCACCAGGTCCTGTAGTTTCTCGGCACCGAAATGGCGCTTGGCGACCCAGCCCACCATCTGGATATCCCGTAAACCACCGGGGTTTTCCTTGACGTTGGGTTCCAGGTTATAAGCGGTATCGTGGAACTTGTTATGCCGTCTGACCTGCTCATCCAGCTTGGCCTGGAAAAATTCCTGGCTGTTCCAGATCTGGTCCGGGCCGGTGCGGGATTTCATGGCTTCGAACAGGCCGGCATCGCCACACAGGTGGCGGGCTTCCATCAGGTTGGTGGCTACGGTGATATCCTTTTCCGATTCTTCCACGCATTCATCCAGGGTGCGTACACTGTGGCCGATTTCCAGTTTGCTGTCCCATAACAGCATCAGGAAGAACTCGATGGCCTGGCGGGTCTCATTGGACTCCGGTTCCCCCAGGATGAGCAGGATGTCGATATCGGAATGGGGGTGTAGCTCGCCACGCCCATAGCCGCCCACCGCCACCAGGCTGAGTGCCTGGCTGGTGGCCTGGAAGCAGAAGCTGAAAGCTTCTTTCATGATGGTGTCGATACAGGCTGCGCGGGCGAACACCAGTTCAATCGGGTCGACACCGGATTCATAAGCCTGTTTCAGCTGCTGGCTGGTGTTTTCCACGGCCTCCTTGAGCAGTTTCAGAGTACTGTCTGGCTCGTTCTGGAGTCGATTGCGGAGTTGCTGGTTGTCAGTCTGGCAGAGTTTGGTGCTAGAGGCGCTCATATGTGGCTCAGATGTCATCGCCATCTCGTTTTGTCAGCACTTCATGGCCGGATGCCGTCACCAGGATGGTGTGTTCCCACTGTGCTGACAGGCTATGGTCCTTGGTAACCACGGTCCAGTCGTCATTCAGCAGTTTCACCTGGCGTTTACCCAGGTTTACCATGGGCTCGATAGTGAAAATCATGCCTTCCACCAGCTCCACGCCGGTGCCGGGATTGCCGTAGTGCAGCACCTGGGGGTCTTCGTGGAAATTCAGGCCGATGCCGTGGCCGCAGTATTCCCGTACGATGGAACAGCCGTTGGATTCGGCGTATTCCTGGATTACATGGCCGATATCACCCAGGTGGATGCCGGGTTTGACCAGTTCGATGCCTTTCACCATGCAGGTATGGGCGATTTCGCAAATTCGCTTCGCTTTCACTCCCGGTTCACCGACATAGAACATTTTGCTGGTGTCGCCGTGGTAGCCGTCCTTGATGACAGTGATATCGATATTGATGATATCGCCTTTTTTTAGCTGCTTTTCCGAGGGAATACCGTGGCATACCTGGTGATTTACGGAAGTACAGATGGATTTGGGAAAGCCGCGGTAATTCAGCGGGGCGGGGATGGCCTGTTGCTCGTTGACAATATAGTCATGGCAGATGCGGTCCAGTTCGTCGGTGGTTATACCGGGTTTGACATAAGGGCCGATCATGTGGAGCACATCGGCAGCCAGTTCTCCGGCTACGCGCATTTTCTCAATTTCCTGGGGGGATTTAATATGAATACTCATAAATTCTCGTTTTATAGTGTAAAATCAGTCGCTTGTAGTATTGTACAGCAAACGGGCGTGGCGCTTCTATTGTGCCCTTAAACGGGATATGGTATAAAGCCGCCGCGCTAAGCGCAAACCCAATTTTTTTATTTAAATTCTCACATGTATCGACACATGTAACCGGGTGCCATGCCGTCCTGCGGTAGAGGTTGTTACATGGGATATGTGGAGGCACAACCCGACGGAGTTAATATGGCTAAAGTCACTATGCGTCAAATGCTGGAGGCCGGTGTTCATTTCGGTCACCAGACTCGTTTCTGGCAACCTCGGATGGCTGAGTACATCTTCGGTGATAGAAACAAGATCCACATCATTAATCTGGAAAAGACCCTTCCTTTATTAAATGATGCCCTGAATGCTATCAGCAAGATTGCTGCGGGCAATGGTAAAATCCTGTTTGTTGGTACCAAGCGCGCTGCCCGTACGGCTATCGTAGAAGAAGCCCAGCGTTGCGGCATGCCGTTTGTCAACCATCGCTGGCTCGGTGGTATGCTGACCAATTTCAATACTGTCAGACAGTCAATTCGTCGTCTCAAGGAACTGGAGCAAATGTCCACTGACGGTACATTCGAGCGCCTGACCAAGAAAGAAGCGCTGAATCGTCAACGCGAACAGGAGAAGCTAGAAAAGACCCTGGGTGGTATCAAGGATATGGCTGGCCTGCCGGATGCGGTATTTGTTATCGATGTAGGCCACGAAAAAATATCTGTTCATGAAGCTAAAATTCTGGGTATTCCTGTTATCGGTGTGGTTGATACCAACAATTCACCCGACAACGTAGATTATATAATTCCCGGTAATGACGATGCCATTCGCGCCATCAAGCTGTATACCGAAGCGGTTGCGGACGCTATTATTGATGGTAAAGCAGCTTCTCTGAATATCATCACTGAAGACAACGCATTTGTTGACGCAGGTGAAGATGCAGAAAAGGCAGCAGCTCCCAGGAAAAAAGCCGCCAAGAAAAAAGCCACAGTAAAGAAAGCGGCACCGAAGAAGCAAGTTGCCCAGCCTGAAGCTGAAGCAGGCGATGCAGAAGCGGTAGTTGAAGCACCTGCTGTTGAAGTGGCTGCTGATACAACTGACGCTAGCGGCGAATAATCGTTATTTAATAGACACTGTGTAACCAGGAAGTCATTGTTCAGGGCTTCCTGAATTCATAACAGAGGTGATGACAATGCAGATTACAGCTGCAATGGTAAAAGAACTGCGGGAGCGCACTGGCTCTGGCATGATGGAATGTAAAAAAGCGCTAACCGAAACAGATGGTGATATCGATCTGGCGATCGAAAACATGCGCAAATCCGGTCTTGCGAAAGCCGACAAAAAAGCCGACCGTACAGCGGCAGAAGGCCTGGTGGTTATCAAGTTAAGTGATGACAAGAAAGATGCGGCGATCGTCGAAGTGAACTGTGAAACAGACTTTGTTTCCGGTGGTGATGATTTCAAACAGTTTGTTGACCAGATTGCCCAGGCAGTCCTGGCAAATTCCCCAGCCAGTATGGATGAGTTAAAGGCGCTGCCGATTTCTGAAGGTGGTTCCTCCATCGAAGAAGCCCGCCAGGCGCTGGTGGCAAAAATTGGTGAAAATATCCAGGTACGCCGCTTTGAAAGAATCCATACTGACGCCAATCTGGGTGTCTACCTGCACGGTTCACGCATTGCCGTACTGGTGGATGTTGCCGGTGGTAATGACGATCTGATGAAAGACGTTGCCATGCACGTGGCGGCCAGTCGTCCGGTATGTGTGAATGAAGACGGCGTTCCTGCCGATTTGCTGGAAAAAGAAAAGGAAATCTTTATTGCCCAGGCACGTGAAAGTGGTAAGTCTGACGACATCATCGAAAAGATGATTACGGGTCGTATGCGTAAATACCTGGCCGAGATAACCCTGGTTGGCCAGCCTTTCGTTAAGGATCCGGACCAGAATGTCGGTAAGCTGCTCAAGGATGCAGGCGCGACAGTCAATAACTTCTACCGCTATGAAGTCGGTGAAGGCATAGAAAAGAAAAAGGAAAACTTTGCCGAAGAGGTTATGGCCCAGATCGGAGCGAGCTAAACGCTTCGAAGCTGATACAGAAAGCCGGGATTTGCTCCCGGTTTTTTGTGTAAGCCGGTTAAATTTCAAAACCGGGCAGCACGTATCCCGTGCAAAAGAATTTTCAAAGTCTCTGGTTGCAACCTGAATACAAAGACGAAGTAATGACTGACAGCAAAACTATTTATAAACGTGTTCTGTTAAAACTCAGTGGCGAAGCACTGATGGGTGAGCTGGATTATGGTATTGATCCTGAAGTGATCAATCGGATTGCTGCCGAGCTCAAGCAGATCGTCGAGCTGGGCGTCGAAGTTGCCATCGTTATCGGTGGCGGTAACATCTTTCGTGGTAAAGGCCTGGCGGATGCCGGCATGGACCGGGTCACCGGCGACCACATGGGTATGCTGGCAACCGTGATGAACTGTCTCGCGTTACAGGATGCCATTGAAAAACACGACGTGCCCACTCGGGTCATGTCCGCCGTCAGTATCCACCAGATGTGTGAAGACTATGTGCGCCGACGTGCTGTACGCCATCTTGAAAAAGGTCGTGTGGTCATCTTTGGTGCCGGTACCGGCAGTCCCTTTTTTACAACCGATAGCGCCGGTAGTTTGCGCGCCATTGAAATCAATGCAGATGTCCTGATCAAGGCTACTAAGGTGAATGGCGTGTATGACTCGGATCCAATGCTGAATCCGGATGCCAGGCGCTATGAAACGCTTAGTTATGATGAAGTACTGCAGAAAAATCTCGGCGTCATGGATGCTACGGCCATCGTGCTGTGCAAAGAGCAGAAAATGCCGCTAAGAATTTTTAATCTGAACAATCAGGGTGATCTTGCCAGGGTTGTGTTAGATAAGTCTATCGGTACTTCAGTGATTCCGGGAGAAACACAATGATCAATGAAATTATCCAGGACGCCGAATCGCGTATGAAAAAAGCGCTGGAAACACTGTCGACTAACTTGGCTAAAATCCGTACCGGACGTGCTCACCCCAGTTTGCTGGATCACGTGATGGTAGATTATTACGGTACCGAAACCCCCATTAAGCAGGTTGCCAATGTGGTCGTTGAAGACTCCCGAACCCTGACAGTTTCGCCGTGGGAGAAAAATATGGTGGGCGCTATCGAAAAAGCCATCATGAATTCCGGTCTGGGGCTGAACCCAGCTACCGCCGGCTCTGTCATTCGTGTGCCTATGCCGGCTCTGACAGAAGAGCGTCGTCGTGATCTGGTAAAAGTCGTGAAGCATGAAGGTGAGGGCACCAAGGTAGCGGTCCGTAATATTCGTCGTGGCGCCAATAGTGATTTCAAGGATCTTCTGAAGGACAAGGAGATTTCAGAAGATGATGAACGTAAAGCCGAAGATCAGATCCAGAAGCTGACAGATAAATACGTGGCGGATGTAGACAAGATGCTGGAAGCCAAAGAAAAAGACATGATGGAGATGTAAAAGGGCATTTTAACCCATGGGTGTTACCTCTATCGACAAACATAACCAGCATAATTCTGAATTGCCGCAGCACATAGCGATTGTCATGGATGGCAATGGCCGTTGGGCGCGCAAACGCATGTTGCCCCGTACAACCGGGCACCATGCCGGTGTCAAATCGACCCGTAAGGCAGTTGAGTATTGTATCAAGCAGAGTATCCCTGCCTTGACCCTGTTCGCTTTCAGTAGTGAAAATTGGCGTCGCCCGGAGCAGGAAGTAAGCAGTCTCATGAACCTGTTTCTGTCAACGCTGGAAGGCGAGATCCAGCAGTTACATGAACAGAACGTACGCATTCGTTTTATCGGTGATTGCTCCGCTTTTTCACAAAAACTACAACATAAAATCCACCAGGGTACTGAACTGACCTCGAACAATACCGGCTTACAGTTAAACCTGGCAGTCAATTACGGTGGTCGTTGGGATATTGCTCAGGCGTGTAAATCCATCGCTGCACAGTTGCAGTCCGGCACGATCAATGTAGATGATATTAATCCCGAACTGGTTCACCAGCATGTCTGTCTTGCGGGTTTGCCGGAGCCTGATCTTTTTATTCGTACTGGCGGTGAACAACGCATCAGTAATTTTCTAATCTGGCAACTGGCCTACACCGAGCTGTATTTCACGGATTTGTTATGGCCGGATTTCGATCAACAGGCATTGGCGCAGGCCATTGACTGGTTTAAAGGAAGACAGCGTCGATTTGGGAAAACCGGCGAGCAGGTTGATCAGTCTAAACATGGGTAACTGAGACATGCTCTGGAAACGTGTCATTACCGCCATCGTGCTGGCATTGCTGGCGATATTTTTTATTTTCTTTCAGCCTACTGAATCCCTCATGTATGCACTTCTGCTGGTGAGTTTTATTGCTGGCTGGGAGTGGGCCAGGTTGGCAGGTTTGATTCAGCCGTTTTTTAAACTGCTCTACAGCCTCATCATCAGTTCACTGGTGTATCTGTCGTGGTTGTTGTTGCCCGATTATCCGCACCTGTTTGAGCCAGTGATGCTGGTATCCATCGCATGGTGGGTTATCGTCGTGTATATACTTATTATGCGGGTACCCGAAAAAGATACCCAATCAGTCTCCTGGAAAAAAGTATTCATGGGTTTGATTACCCTGGTGCCTGCGGTCATGGCACTGATTCATGTGCATCAGTTCACGGATGGAGGCTACTGGTTATTTTTTGTCCTGAGTATTATCTGGGTTGCGGATATTGGCGCGTATTTCAGTGGCCGACGCTTCGGTAAGCACAAACTGGCGCCACACCTGAGCCCGGGGAAAACGCGCGAAGGTCTGTATGGGGGGCTGCTGGCGACTCAGGGTTACAGCCTGATAGCCGGTTGGTATTTTCAACTCCCTGTTAGCTCGATTATCCTGCTGCAATTGATCAGTTTAGTGGCGACGCTGCTGTCGGTTGCCGGTGATCTGTTTATTAGTCTGCTTAAGCGGGAGCGCGGTATCAAGGACAGTGGCACCATCCTGCCCGGCCACGGCGGTATTCTGGATCGTATCGACAGCATCACCTCGTCGGCGCCATTGTTTGCATTACTGCTCCACAAGTTTGTCATTTATGGCTAGTTCAAAAGGCATCTGCATTTTAGGTTCCACCGGAACTATCGGTGTGAATACGCTGGATGTTATTTCGCGTCATCCGGATCGATTTCATGTGGTGGCCCTCACCGGGCACAATAATAGTGAGCTGCTGCTGCAACAGTGCCGCGAAAATGAACCAGAAGTTGTTGCAGTAACTGATGCCGACGTGGCAGAGAAGATCGAACGGCAAATTCGAGCGGCTGGCCTGGATATAAAAGTATTATGCGGTGTCAAAGGCCTGGAGCAGGTGGCGGCATTGCCGCAGGTAGATTATGTCATGGCTGCCATTGTTGGAGCGGCTGGTTTACTGCCGACATTGGCAGCTGCCCGTGCCGGTAAGCGGGTGTTGCTGGCTAACAAGGAAGCACTGGTGATGTCGGGTGCACTGTTTATGTCGGAAGTTCGTGATCATGGGGCAGAACTGTTGCCCATTGATAGTGAGCACAACGCCATCTTCCAGTGTATGCCGGATAATTACCATACGGGCCAGGGTGCTGTCGGTGTGGAGAAGATCCTGCTAACAGCCAGTGGTGGACCGTTTAGAGAATATGGGCCAGAACAACTCGCATCCGTGACACCCGAGCAGGCCATCGCCCATCCCAACTGGGTGATGGGCAGAAAGATATCGGTGGATTCAGCTACCATGATGAACAAGGGGCTGGAACTGATCGAGGCCTGCTGGTTGTTTGATGTCAGCCATGAGAAAATACAGGTGGTGATTCATCCACAGAGTATTATCCATTCCATGGTAAGCTATAACGATGGCTCGGTACTGGCGCAAATGGGTAATCCGGATATGCGAACCCCCATCGCTCATGCGCTTGCCTGGCCTGAGCGAATTCAGTCCGGCGTGGAACCTCTGGATTTATTTGAGGTCGCAAAACTGGATTTTGTCGAACCGGATTTTGCCCAGTTCCCCTGTCTGGCGCTGGCGTACGAGTCCATCAAGCTGGGAGGAACCGCAACCACAGCGCTAAATGCAGCCAACGAGGAAGCGGTTTCTGCATTTCTGGATAGAAAGCTGCACTTTACCGGTATCGCTGAGGTGATTGTCAGAACACTGGAAAACGTCAGCCTGAAAGACCCGGATGCGCTCCAGGTGGTACTGGACGCAGACATGGAAGCCAGACAAATTTGTCGCGAATTTATTAAAAAATAACGTATAACGAGATCTACGGTTTTGATACATAACCTGTTCTTTTTCATCATTGCTATCGGTGTGCTGGTTACATTCCATGAACTTGGGCACTACTGGCTTGCGCGTTGGCTCAATGTCAAAGTGCTGCGATTTTCCGTGGGTTTTGGCAAGCCATTGATTAGCTGGCGTAGGCAACGTGGCCAGGATGAGATTGAATATGCCATTGCCGCCATCCCGCTGGGAGGCTATGTCAAGATGGTGGATGAAAGGGAAGGGCCAGTTGCCGAGAGTGATCGCACCAGGGCTTTCAACACCCAGCCGGTATATAAACGTTTCCTCATTGTTGCAGCAGGCCCCCTGTTTAATTTCATTCTTGCCATCGCATTCTACTGGCTGGTGTTCATGAATGGTGTGGATGGCTTTCGTCCACTGATTAATGCACCAGTAAAAGACTCTCCCGCTTATGAAGCTGGCCTGCAACAAGGTGATGAGATTCTGGCAGTGAACGGCACCTCAGTGAAAACCTGGGATAGCTTACGTCTGGCACTGATCAATTATGGTATTGACGGTGGTGTGATTCGCCTGACAGTTAAAACGGCCGATGAACTGGAAACAGGAAAAAATCTTGAAATCGGCGACCGCGAAATACTGAACAAGAAAGCCGATGTCCTCAGCCAGCTGGGTTTGTCGCTGTGGGAACCGAAACTACCGACTGTTATCGGTGGTGTGCTGGATAATTCGGCAGCCAAGGAAGCGGGGCTAGATGAAGATGATCGTGTGCTCAGTATCAATGGCCAGGCAGTGACCACCTGGGACCAGCTGGTAAATACGGTGCGGGCCAATCCAGGTAAATCGCTGGATTTCGAAGTGCAGCGAAATAATAAAACTCGGCATGTAACCGTTATACCCAATGTCAAACAAAGTGATGGTGTAGATGTCGGTTATCTTGGCGCTTATGCCAATATACCTAAAGAAATCGCCGATAAACGCTTAACCCGGGTCGAGTACGGATTCTTCGGTTCCTTTGTCCGCGCCGCCGAGGAAACCTGGAATATGTCGAGCCTGACTCTACGCGTGTTCGGCAAAATGCTACTGGGCGAAGCCGCGCTGGAAAATATCAGTGGCCCCATCACCATTGCAACTTATGCGGGTATAACTGCCAGCATGGGCTTCCTGGTTTATATAAAGTTTCTGGCGATGATCTCAGTCAGTCTTGGGGTGCTTAACCTGCTGCCGGTTCCGATGCTGGATGGTGGACACCTGTTTTATTACCTGATTGAAATGATCAAAGGTTCACCTGTATCAGACCAGTTCCAGGAAATTGGTCAACAAATAGGTCTGGTGTTGTTATTAATGTTAATGGGGCTGGCAATCTTTAATGATATTCAGCGTTTGGTAAACTGAGCAAATAATGAAACGCTGGTATTTTCTGTTACTTCTTCTGCTGGTTCCTGTTGTGGTTTCTGCAAACGCAACATTTACTATTTCCGATATTCGTATTGTTGGTAATGAGCGTATCCCGGATGGAACGGTGCTCAATTACCTGCCGGTGCACGAGGGGGATGGGTTCGATACTTCTCAGTCAGCCCATGTTATCCGGGAACTCTTCAAGACCGGTTTTTTCAAGGATGTTAGCCTGGCGCGAGACGGTAATGTACTGGTCGTAAACCTGGTAGAGAGACCGGCGATTGCCGAAGTTAAATTTGAAGGCAATCATGATATCGATGATGACCAGTTAAAAGATACCCTGAAAAAAATCGGCATCATCAAAGGACACGTCTTCAATCCCACCGCCCTGGACCAAATCCAGCAAAGCCTGACTCAACAGGTGTATTACAGTCGCGGCAAGTATGGCGCCAAGGTAAAAACAGAAGTTAAGCACCTGGATAAGAATCGCGTCAGCATTGTGATTACCATTTCGGAAGGTGTTATCGCGCGTATCAGAGAAATCAATATTATCGGTAACGAGGTTTTCTCTGACGAGACATTACTGGATCAACTTAAACTGGGTATCCCCGGATTCTGGGACTGGTTCAGTAGTAAAGACGAGTACTCCAAGCCCAAGCTATCTTCAGACATTGAAAGTATCCGCTCCTATTACCAGGACCGAGGTTATATTCGGTTTGATATCAACTCGACCTCAGTGAGTATTACCCCGGACAAAAAAGACATCTATATCACGATTAATCTTACCGAGGGCGAGCAGTACCACGTTAAGGAGATTAAGCTGGCGGGCAATCTGGTAGTGCCAGAAGATCAGCTGAAACTGCTGGTTCGCCTGAAGCCAGGTGACCTGTTCTCGCGTGCTGCCATGACCGAGGCAAAAGATCTGATGACGCGTAAACTGGGTGACGAAGGTTATGCTTTTGCCCGCATCCGCGTTATCCCCGAAATCAACGATCAAACCAAGGAAGTCGCTCTAACCTATTTTGTTGAGCCGGGTAAGAAAGTCTACGTGCGTCGCATCACTTTCTCGGGTAACTACAAAACCCATGATGAAGTTTTGCGCCGGGAAATGCGTATTATGGAAGGTTCGGAGCTGTCCAATGCAAAACTGGAGCGTTCCAAGGTCCGCCTGCAACGACTGAGTTTTATCGAAGAAGTGACTATCGATAAAGAACCGGTTGCTGGTACGAATGACATGGTGGACATCAATATCAATGTCACCGAAAGGCTGTCCGGCAACTTCAATATCGGTGCCGGTTTCTCCCAGACCCAGGGCTTCGTGTTCAATATGGGGCTGCAGATGGAGAACCTGTTCGGTACCGGACAGAAACTGGGATTGAATTTTACCAACGACCAGGCCAATACCGTTTATTCAGTATCATTCACTGATCCTTATTACACGGTGGATGGAGTGAGTCGTACCATTAACCTGTCGTATCGTAAACGCGATGCCTCGCAGGAAGCGATTAATAACTTCCTGTCCAATATTTATGGTGCCAATGTGCTTTACGGCTTGCCATTGAGCGAATTTAGCCGCATCCAGATGGGTTTTGGCTATGAGCATACGGATATCCTTCGCAGTACCGTTACCGCCACTTCCCAGGATGTGCTGGATCTGCTGCAGACTAATGGGGAACCGGACAGTAATGGTAATTACCTGAAGGCAGGATTTGATGCTATTACCCTGACCAGCAATTTCGTCTACGATACCCGTAACCGTACCGTCTTCGCCAACAAGGGTAGCCAGCAGATCCTGGGGCTGAATCTGGCTGCGCCCGGCAGTGATCTTGAATACTATAAAGTTTCATACCGGAGTAAATTCTACTTTGACTTAACCGATGAGCTGACCTTGCTAATGCGCACAGATTTTGCTTATGGTGACGGTTATGGTAATAATGATCAATTGCCGTTGTATCAGCGATTTTATGCTGGCGGTTTGCGGACAGTCAGGGGGTTTGTCACCAATTCTCTGGGGCCAATAGATCCAACCACGTTTGATCCACGCGGTGGTGATATCAAGACAGTTGCCGGGGCGGAGATGATTTTCACCGTGCCGTTTGTCGAGAAAGCCCCCAGATCCATCCGCTTTAGTGCTTTTTACGATATCGGTAATGTATATCTACAGAGTGAAGGTGGATTCCAGTCCGATGAATTACGCAGTGCTGTCGGTGTATCGTTTGTTTGGCTGGCCCCCATCGGGCCGTTACGTTTTAGCTGGGCGAAACCTGTCAGGGAACAGCTGACAGACGATACCCGCACGTTCCAGTTTAGTATTGGTTCATTTTTCTAGGAGATTTGTAACATGAAAAAATTCTTTATAACATTTGCTGTATTTTTGCTGGCGGTTCCATTATCAGCGAATGCCCTGAAACTGGGTTACGTGGATATGGGTATTCTTCTGAGAGATGCACCACAGGTCAACAGTATCAATGAGCGTTTGCGGGATAAATTTGAGAAACGCAGGGAAGACGTGATTAACATGGGCAAGGAAATTCAGGACAAAGCCGGTGAGATCAAACGCAATGAACTGCTCATGACGGAAAGCAAGCTAAAAGAAAGCAAGCAGGCACTGGAAGGAAAGTATAAAGCTTACAAGGAAAAAGAAGCTGCGCTGGCGCGTGAAATGCAGCAGGTTCGCAATGATGAGCTGGGTAATTTTCGCGATACCATCACTGCTATCATCACCAAGATTGCCAAGAAGAATAACTATGACCTGGTCATAAAAGATGGTGTTATGTATGCGGATCCCAAACTGAATATCACCAAACAAGTACTGGCTGATCTGAAAAAAATGCATGCGAGTGAGCAGAAAAAAGCCAGCTCTAAAAAATAACCATGAAATTCCGGTTATCTAAACTGGCAGAGCTGGTCGGGCTCGAGATGATGGCTGAGGATGATCCGGAAATTGATCATGTGGCCGCCATTGAGGATGCTGATGCTGGAGCCATCTGTTTTGTCAAAGGCGAGCAGTTTATTGAGAAACTGAAGCATACTGCTGCCTCTGCAGTAATTACCAGCAAAGATCTCGCCCAGCACAGTCCGGTTCCGGTATTGATTGCCGAAAACCCGAGAGCCAGCTATGCCAGGGTGACGGCTTTGCTCTATCCCCAGTTTCAACCTGACTGGGGTGTGCATCCAACAGCCGTTGTAGCGGCTACAGCATCGGTATCAGCCCAGGCATGGATTGGCCCCAATGTAGTTGTTGACGACCATGCTGTTATCGAATCCGGTGTGATCCTGCATCCCGGAACCTGGGTAGGGAACCACACCCGGGTTGGTAAAAACACCCTGATCTATGCCAATGTATCGCTATACCATGATGTGGTGATTGGCGATGATTGTATTATTCACGCAGGTACCAGTATCGGTTCTGATGGCCTTGGTTTTGAAATGGACCAGGGTGAATGGGTGAAAATCCCCCATGTCGGTGGCGTAGTAATCGGGAATCGGGTTGAGATTGGTGCTAACACCGCTATTGATCGTGGTTCAGTTAAAAACACCTTGATTTGTGACGATGTGAAGATCGATAACGAAGTGCATATCGCCCATAATGTAAGTATTGGCGAACACACCATTGTTACAGCTCTGGTGGGAATTGCCGGCAGTACAAAAATAGGCAAGTACTGCGTTTTAGCCGGAAAGTCTGGTGTGAGGGACAATATTGAAATTACGGATCATGTAACGGTGACTGCCATGTCGATGGTTTCCAAGTCCCTGACCAAACCGGGATCCTACTCTGCCAATACGCCGATTGATGATACAGCAACCTGGCGCAAGAATACCGCACGTTTCAGGCAGCTGGATAATCTAGCTAAACGGCTGATCAAACTTGAGAAAAAAATAGATAGATCGTGAAGAGGACTTTTATTTGAAGACCCTAGATATTAAAGACATTGCCCGAATATTACCGCACCGTTATCCGTTCCAGCTGGTGGATAAAGTGCTGGATTATGAGGAAGGGAAGACGCTTACAGCTGTCAAGAATGTAACCATCAATGAGCCATTTTTTCAGGGCCATTTTCCGGGCCTGCCGGTAATGCCGGGTGTGCTGATCCTGGAGGCCCTGGCACAGGCAACCGGCTTGCTAGGGTTTAAAACCGTTGGCGATGATGACAGTAAGGATCTGTTATACGTGCTGGTAAGTATTGATGGCGCCCGTTTCAAACGCCAGGTGGTGCCGGGGGATGTGTTAATCCTGGAAGTCGAATTTCTCAAGCGCGCGCGCGGTATGTGGAAATTTGCCTGCGAAGCCAAAGTCGATGGCGAACTGGCGGTATCTGCTACAATCATGTGTGCTGCAACCCAAAATATATCTGCAGGTTCCTGAAGGTAATAAGCATGATTCACGAAACCGCCATAGTCGATCCATCTGCCCGGATTGCCGATGATGTCAGCATCGGGGCCTATTCGGTCATTGGTGCTGAGGTTGAAATTGGTGAGGGTACAAAAATTGGACCCCATGTGGTGATACATGGTCCCACGACCATTGGCAGGAACAACCAGGTTTTCCAGTTTGCCTCGCTGGGTGAGCAGCCTCAGGACCTGAAATACGCTAACGAACCCACGCGCCTGGAAATCGGCGATCATAATATGATCCGTGAATTCGTGACCCTGAATCGAGGTACCGCCGAAGGTGGTGGTGTGACCCGCATCGGTAGCCACAACCTGCTGATGGCCTATGTCCATGTGGCGCACGATTGCCAGGTAGGCAGCCATATTGTATTCGCGAACAATGCTTCCCTGGCCGGTCACGTGGTGGTGGAAGACTATGCTGGCCTGGGCGGTTTCTCGCTGGTGCATCAGTTCACCCGCATCGGTTCCCACTGTTTCACCAGCATGGGTTCTGCCATCAACCGGGATGTTCCACCGTTTGTTATCGTATCCGGGAACTATGCCAAAGCCTATGGCATTAACAAGGTGGGATTACAACGCAAGGGTTTTTCCGCCGAAGCCATTCGCGCGCTGCAGAATGCTTTTAAAATCCTGGTGCGTTCGCACCAATCCCGCGAAGCCGCCATGGAAGAAATCCAGTCGCTGTACGAAGCCCATGCCGAAGTAAAACAGTTCGTGGATTTCATCAGTGCTAGCAAGCGCGGGATTGTGCGGTAAAAAGCTTTTGTCACAGAGCCTCAGAGACACAGAGAATTCACAGAGTCTTTTAGTGTAAGGCTTTTATATACGAGTAGTGGCGGTATTATATAAAAGCTATTTGTGGTTGTTACCTGGGTTCATTCAAGAAAATCCTCTGTGCTTTCTCTGTGTCTTCGTGACTCCGTGTCAATCTTTTAAAAGCATTTCATACGCCAGTTGTGCCACATTCATCGAGCCGCCCGGCTTGCCGAGTTTTTCTTTAACCTTGCCCATTTCCTCAATCATGGTGTTGCGGTAGTCCTGGTCATCCAGCAGGCGTTCCAGTTCCCGGGCGATGACCGCTGGTCTGGCTTCGTGCTGGATGAGTTCGCGCACGATGTTCTTTTCCGCGACGATGTTCACCAGGCCGATGTTGTCGATGGTGATCATGCGGCTGAGGATAAAGTAGGACAGGGTGGCCACTCGATAGGTGATCACGCTGGGTATCTGCATCAGGCCAATTTCCAGGGTGGCGGTTCCTGAGGCGGTGGCGATGGCATCGCACACCTGCATGACATTGTAGGAACGATCTTTCACCAGGCGGATGGGCAGATCATCGTATTTGTGCAGGAAAACGCTGATATCGGTTTGTTCCAGGGTGCTGGCAATGGGAATGATGAACTGCAGGTCCTGGCGTTTTTTATACATCTCGCGGGCACTGGCCAGCTGGATGGGTAGCACCCGTTTAACTTCCCCCAGGCGGCTGCCGGGAAACAGGCCGATGGTTTTTCGATCATTGCCAAGGCCATATTCCTGCATGCAGGTTTGCCTGTCTTTATCCGGCCTGGCCTCATCCACCAGTGGATGGCCGACGAACTGTACCGGCACCCCGGCTTTTTTATAAAAGGTCTCTTCAAACGGAAACAGCACCGCCATCATGTCGATGAGCTTGCCGATTTTATGCACCCGGTGCGGTCGCCATGCCCACACCTGGGGACTGATGTAAAACAGCACCATGATGTCCAGGGCTTTAGCGGTTCTGGCGAGGCGGAAATTGAATTCCTGGTAATCAATCAGGATTAGCAGGTCCGGTGGATTGTCTTTGAGTTCCTGCTGCAGGCGTTTCAGTGCCGCCTTGATATTGCCATAGTTGGCCAGTACTTCTACCAGGCCTACCACTGCAATGTCGCGGCAGTCCACCAGGATCTCGGCACCGGCGGCAGCCAGCTGGGAACTGCCCATGGCACGCACCTGAATGCTGTCGTCCAACTGCTGCAGTGCCTTGATCAGGTTGGCGCCGTGAAAATCTCCGGAGGCTTCACCGGCACTGATGAGAACCGTTTTGCTCATCGCCAATCCCTGGTTACAGGGCGGACTTGATGGTGTTGCAAATGATTTCGATGCGGGCTTCGTCCAGTTCCGGGAACACCGGCAGGGAGAAACATTGCTCCACAACCGACTCCGTCACCGGCAGCGTCATGCCTTCGCACTCATTGGCAAACACCGACTGCTTGTGCAGCGGAATCGGGTAGTAAATAGCGCAGCCGATGCCCTGGTCCTGCAGCGCTTTCAGGATCTGGTCACGCTTCGGATGCTGGCAGGTGTACTGGTGGTACACATGGTAGCCGACGCCGTCTTCATAGGGTGTGATCACATCGGTATCCGCCAATAATTTTTTATAGGTCTGGTCCACACGGCGGCGATTGGCATTGTAGTCGTCGATGCGTTTCAGCTTGATGCGCAGGATAATCGCCTGCAGCTCATCCAGGCGACTGTTATAGCCGATCATACTGTGGTGGTAACGCTGGGTGCTGCCGTGGTTGCGCAGTACCTTGACGGTTTCCGCCAGGTCGTTGTCATTGGTGGAAACCAGTCCACCGTCACCGTAACAGCCCAGGTTTTTGCTGGGGAAAAAGCTGAAGGCACCCAGGGCGCCGAAGCTACCGGTTTGCTGGCCGTTGATGTGGGCGCCGAATGACTGGGCGCAGTCTTCCACGACTTTCAGGTTGTTGGCTTCGCACAGCTGCATCAGTGCCGGCATGTTCACCGGTTGGCCGAACAGATGTACCGGGATGACCGCAGCGGTTTTTTCATTGATGGCGGCTTTTACCTGCTCCAGGTCGAGATTGAAGGTGCCGGGATCGATGTCCACGAATACCGGTGTGGCACCGACATAGCAGATGGCTTCGGCGGTGGCGATAAAGGTAAAAGGAGAGGTAATCACCTCATCGCCTGGACCGATACCCAGGGCCGCCAGTGCCAGGTGTAGCGCGTCGGTGCCGGAGGCGACGCCGATGGCGTGCTTCACGCCAAGATAGTCAGCGGATTCTTTTTCAAATGCCTGCACATTGGGGCCGAGGATAAACTGGGTGGCTTCCAGGGCATCCAGTAACTGCTTGTCCAGTTCGTCCTTGATCTGATGGTACTGCTCCTTTAAATCAACCATTGGTATGTTCATGCATTTTGCTCGCTTAATTTTTTGCTAATTTCGATGGCGGTTGCCAGGGCGCGTCGGCCGGCTTCACCGCTGACCAGGACCGGTTTGCTGTTTTCGATGCTATCGAGGAAGGCTTCGATTTCCACCAGCAGGGCATCGTTGTTTTCGTAGGCGCTTTCGGTGTTGACGATTTCCGGGATGCCGGGGAACATTTCTCCCTCGCCCTTGCGGTATACGTTCATGGCGCGGTTCTGGAAATCGATGGTGATACAGGAGTCCGGCTGGAACAACCGCATTTTACGCTCGGTTTTCATGCTCACGCGGCTGGCGGTTACATTGGCAACACAACCGTTCTCGAACTCCAGGCGCACATTGGCGATGTCGGGGGAACTGGTCAGCACCGGGGTACCGGAGGCGGCGATGGAAGTGACGTCGCTGCCGACGATGTCCAGGATAATGTCAATGTCGTGGATCATCAGGTCCAGCACCACGTTGACATCGGTGGCGCGGGGATTGAACGGCGCCAGGCGATGGGATTCGATAAACGTGGGCTGGCCATGTAGTTCCTTGTTCAGGTCCAGGATCGCAGCATTGAAGCGCTCCAGGTGGCCCACCTGGATCAGGCGCTGGTGCTGCTTGCCCAGTTCCACCAGTTCATCCGCTTCTTCCACCGTTACGGTAATGGGTTTCTCGATGAGCACATGGGCGCCATGGCTGAGAAAGTCTCTCGCGATCTGGTGGTGCAGGGTCGTGGGTGCGGCGATACTCACGGCATCTACCTGCCCCAGCAGCGGGGTGTAATCGGTCAGGGCCTGCACACCGTGTTTGGCGGCGATGCTGTCGGCGGTTTCCTGGTCGGCATCCACAACAGCGATCAGTTCGCTATTGGGTAACATGGCGTATTTGTCCGCATGGAACTTGCCCAGATAGCCCACACCGACCACGGCGGTTTTTATCTTGCTCATGGAATGGTTTTCTCATTAAGATGGCTGCTGATTTTCGCAGCACTAAAGCCTGAGAATTGTACCGGAATTGCTGGCGAATTTCCTGTGTGACAACGAGGTGATAATGACAAAACTTTTCATAGCGGGTGTGGACGAGGCGGGTCGAGGTCCCCTGGTGGGCCCGGTAGTGGCCGCTGCAGTCATCCTGGATGAGGCGCATCCCATCCAGGGACTGCGGATTCAAAAAAACTTTCCGAGGCGAAACGGGAGGCCCTGGCCATCAAAATCCGCGCCCATGCGCTGGCCTGGTCGGTGGCTTTCGTGGATGCCAAAACCATCGACCAAATCAATATTCTCCAGGCCAGTTTGCTCGCCATGAAACAGGCGGTGGAGTCCCTGGACCGACAGCCGGGCAGGGTACTGGTGGATGGTAATCGATTACCGTTGTGGGACTATGAAGCCGAAGCCATCGTCAAGGGGGACAACAAGGTG
>Ga0114931_10002903_pt1 | contig 21773 bp, 18 predicted proteins | sample 2SBtaG_FD_89579 | JGI IMG/M metagenome (GOLD analysis project Ga0114931, IMG submission 89579) | Deep subsurface microbial communities from Kolumbo volcano to uncover new lineages of life (NeLLi) - 2SBTROV14_V59a metaG | ecosystem: Environmental > Aquatic > Marine > Volcanic | place: Kolumbo... | reverse complement strand
TGGCGGTAGTCAGATGCCGTGAGCCTCATCGCCACACCGCCTACCAGCGTTTCCTGGATAGCGGGCCGCTGGCGTTTCTACCCTTGTCCGGGAATTACAATTCCATTGTCTGGTCCACCTCCACCGAACACGCGGAGTCGCTGCAGGCATTGAGTGATGAACGCTTCTGCGCTCAATTGGGCGATGCGTTTGAAATGCGCCTGGGCCCGGTCGAAACCGCCGGGCCGCGGGCGGCATTTGCGCTCTGGCGAATCCTCGCCCAGCGCTATCTCGCGCCGCGCGTCGCGCTGGTGGGTGACGCCGCGCACACCATCCACCCCTTGGCCGGCCAGGGGGTCAATCTAGGCTTACTGGATGCCGCGGCGCTGGCTCAGGTTGTGGAGAATGTCCAGGCTGCGGACCGGGATATCGGCCTGCCGGCCAATCTGCGCGCCTATGAATGCTGGCGTCGGGGGCACAATACCCTGGTTGCGCAAGCCATGAGTGGTTTTGTGAAGCTGTTCGGCAGCCACACAGCAGCGGCGCGCCGGGCGCGCAATCTGGGCTTTGATATCACCGATCGTCTGGTGCCTTTGAAACGCCTGTTCATGCTCTATGCCTCGGGTCAGGCGGGGCGCATGCCGCGTCTGGCAATGACCGATTCCTGAGCCCTCAACCATGACATTTCAGATTCACGTGAACCCATTGATACCTTTCAGCATTGCCATGGAGTCAGCGCATGCCGAGTACCCGCAGCCCAGTTTTTGAATCCTGTCTCAGCAGTCTCGAACTGCTCCATCGGGGCAAGGTTCGCGATGTCTACGCCATCGACGAATCGCATTTGTTGTTCGTGGCATCGGATCGCCTCTCCGCCTTCGATGTCGTGCTCCCCGATCCCATCCCGGACAAGGGCCGGGTATTGACGGACGTGTCGTTATTCTGGTTTGACTACCTGGCCGGGGAGGTCCGCAATCATCTTGCCGATGTGCCTTTAGAGCAGGTGCTGGACGCCCGGGAACTGGCCATGGTCAGTGGCCAGGCACTGGTGGTCAGACGGCTGCGGCCACTGCCCATCGAAGCCATCGTGCGTGGCTACCTGATCGGTTCCGGCTGGAAAGATTATCAGCGCACCGGTGCGGTCTCGGGAATTCGACTGCCGTCAGGGTTGCAACAGGCTGATCGCCTTCCTGAGGTCCTGTTCACCCCGTCCACCAAGGCCGCTCCAGGAGAACACGATGAAAATATCGATTTTAAGAACCTGGTCAACCAGGTTGGCCTGGATGTGGCGAATCAGGTGCGCGATACCAGTATCGCGATATTTACAAAAGCGGCTCGCCATGCCGGCGAAAAGGGGATCATTATTGCCGACACCAAGTTTGAATTTGCGGTGGATGACCAGGGTCTGGTGCTGATCGATGAGGTGCTGACTCCGGATTCATCGCGTTTCTGGCCGGTGCAGGGGTATCGTCCCGGCTCCAGTCCCCCCAGTTTTGACAAGCAGTTTGTCCGTGATTACCTGGAATCGATCGGCTGGAACAAATCACCTCCGGCACCGCGATTGCCGGCGGCCATCATCGCGCAGAGCGCGGAAAAATATCGCGAGGCGCGCCGCTGCCTGACCGGCCGTTGAAGCCGCCTGCGGCGATGATTGAGCGGGAGAGCCTGCATCGAGTCTGAGATTCCTTTTGCCGGCCTCAACCCGGATGTCATCCTGGATAGTGTCGAGTTGTATGGATTGCCAATCGATGGTCATCTACTGGCTCTTAACAGTTACGAAAACCGGGTGTATCAAATCGGTCTCGAAGACCGGGCACCGGTCATCGCCAAGTTTTACCGTCCCGGCCGCTGGAGCGACGAGGCCATAGTAGAAGAGCACGCCTTCAGTCTTGAACTCAAAGCCCGGGAATTGCCCGTGGCGACACCGTTACCCGATCACCAGGGCGCAACCCTGGTTCGTCATCTGGACTTCAGACTGGCCCTGTTCGAGCGCCTCGCGGGTGATTGGCCGGAGTTGGATCGGCCCGGACGCCTGTCCTGGCTGGGGCGCTTGCTGGGACGACTGCATGCGGTCGGTGCGGTCACGGACTTCAGCTACCGGGAAACCTTTGATGTAGCTGACCTGGGGGCCGGTGCACGGGATTTTCTGCTTCGGGAAGGCTTTCTACCCATGGACCTGGAAAGCCGCTACGCGGATTTGAGTCGTGTGATTCTGGAGCAGATTGCGACCAGTCTGGCGGGCATCGATTACCGGCCCCTGCGCCTGCACGGCGATTGCCACCCGGGTAACGTGTTGTGGTCGAGATCCGGGCCGGCCTTCGTCGACCTGGACGATTGCCGCATGGGACCGGCAGTCCAGGATCTGTGGATGCTGCTGAGCGGAGATCACAATGACCAGCGCCAGCAACTGGATCAACTACTGGAAGGCTATCGCCTGTTCCATGACTTTGATCAGCGGGAGCTACACCTGATCGAGGCACTCAGGAGCCTGCGCATGATTCACTATGCCGGCTGGCTGGCACGGCGCTGGCAGGACCCGGCCTTTCCCATGGCTTTTCCCTGGTTTGGGGATCAGATCTGGTGGCGCAGGCATCTGGATGATCTGGCAATCCAGAGCGAATTGCTCATGAATGAATAAATATTTTTCCCCAGTCGTTCTCCAATAAAAGCTTCGTGCCTGTTTGAAACCCTAATAGGAACAAAGGGTTAGCCACTGAACTCAGTTATGTGAACAGGTTCGCATCCCTTGGGATATTTATGACTGGAACTTGGAAAACAACTCAAGCTAAGTTATATAACTATAAGATATTAAAAGAATTAGCACTTGGGGACGTCAAACAGGGGCCAGTGTGCAGAAAATAATGCTTCTCAACCCCAAAGGGGGATGTGGAAAAACCACGATCGGTACCAGTCTGGCCAGTTATTTTGCAGCCAGTGGGCGTTCCACGGTGCTGGTCGACTACGACAGCCAGGGGTCCAGCACCCGCTGGCTGCAGTGCCGTCCCGAGGCGTGCCGGAAAATTCATGGGATCGCGGCCTATCTGACACCGCCCGGGGTGACCCGCAGTTGGCAGATGCGTTTTCCTGCGGGGGTCTCAAAGGTGGTGGTCGATACCGCTGCCGGACTCAGTTTCAAACAACTGCCGGACATGGTGGAACAATCGGACTTTATCATCGTGCCGGTTTTGCCCTCGCGCATCGACATTGATGCGGCCGCGGATTTTCTGGAAGTACTGGCACGCATGCCGGGGGTCCGGGGGGGTACCAGGCGGGTGGCGGTGTTGGCCAATCGCCTGCACGGAAACCGCCGGCTGGTCCGTGAGTTGAAGAGTTTTCTGGCAGCCCAGGACTTCAGCTTTGTCACCAGTTTCAGAGAATCAAGCAACTACATGCGGGCTACTGAACTGGGGATTGGGGTTCATGATCTGGATCACAAACGGACCCGGGTAGACCGGCAGCAATGGCAGCCGTTGCTGGACTGGTTGGGGGATGCGCCCGCGCCCAAGTCCCTGGCCTGGACCGCAACCGCCAGCCAGAATCAGCCCCAGGCAAACCTGTAGCACCACTTGTGGCTGAAAGCTGATCACTCACGCCGTATGGCGGCGTTGCAGAATTTCCACGGCAGGCAGGGTCCGGCCTTCCAGATATTCCAGAAAGGCCCCGCCGCCGGTCGAGATATAAGAAATCCCAGCGGCGCAGTCGAAGGCATCGATTGCGGCCAGGGTGTCTCCACCGCCGGCGATGGAAAATGCCTGGCTGCCGGCAATGGCCTGGGACAGGCCGCGAGTGCCGGCGGCGAAAGCCGGGTATTCAAAGACTCCGAGGGGGCCGTTCCAGACGATGCTGCCGGCAGTATCCATGATGGCGGCGATGGCCCGGCTGGTCTGCGGACCGACATCCAGGATCCGATCCTGATCCTGGACAGCGCTGACCGCGACACAGCGTGCCGCGGCATCCGCGCTGACCTGTTGTGCGATCACCAGGTCGGTCGGAATGGGGATAGCGCTGCCGCGGTCCCTGGCCCGCGTCAGCAATTCCCTGGCCACTGGAACCAGGTCCGGCTCATACAGACTGGCGCCGACGTTGAAACCGGCCGCGGCGATGAAGGTATTGGCGATTCCACCACCGACCACCAGTTGGTCGACCTTGGTGATCAAAGTCCTGAGGGCTTCCAGCTTGGTGGAGACCTTGGCGCCGCCGACCACGGCCACCAGCGGCCGGTCCGGGTTGGCCAGGGCCTTGCCGAGGGCGTCGAGTTCCGCGGCCAGCAGCGGGCCGGCGCAAGCCTGAGGCGCATATTGGGCCACCCCGCAGGTGGAAGCCTGGGCGCGATGCGCGGTGCCGAAAGCATCCATGACGTAGACCTCGCACAGGGCCGCCATGCGCCGGGCCAGGATTTCATCATTGGCTTTCTCACCCGTATTGAAGCGCACGTTTTCACACAGCACTGCCTGGCCGGGCTTGATGGCAACGCCATCGAGCCAGTACTCGACCAGGGGGATCTCCTGGTCCAGCAGTTGCGACAGGCGCCGGGCCACCGGCGCCAGGCTGTAGCGGGGTTCGGGCCGGCCTTCACTGGGGCGCCCGAGGTGGGACAGGATCATGACCCTGGCACCAGCCTGCAGGGCCAGGCGGATGGTGGGCAGGCTCGCGCGGATACGTGCGTCGTTGGAGATTTCCCCGTGGTCCAGTGGCACGTTCAGATCTTCACGGATGAGGACCCGCCGGTCCGCCAGATCGAGATCGTGCATGAGCGTCAATGAGGTCATTGGGTCTCCAGGGTACCCGTTTTGGAAATCGATAGATGCTGCGCTTGCGAGTGAGCGTTCAAGGCTCGAGTCGCTGCTGCACCCCCCTGCATTTTTACAGTCGAGTATTCGCCGAGTGCTTGTCCAGTATCGGGCGATGAAAGGTTCAGGGGGCGTTCATCAGTGCCACGGTGGTGTCCAGCATGCGGTTGGAAAAGCCCCATTCGTTATCGTACCAGGACACCACTTTAACCAGACTGGCGTCGATGACCTTGGTCAGGGGCGACTCGTAGGTGGAGGAAGCGGGATCGTGGTTGAAGTCGACGCTCACCAGTGGTTGATCGTTGAAATTCAATATGCCTTTCAGTTCCTGCTCGGATGCGGCCAGCAAAATGGCGTCGATTTCCTCTTTGCTGGTTTCGCGGCTGGCCTGGAAGGTGAGGTCCACCATGGAGACATTGATGGTCGGTACCCGCACGGCGAAACCGTCCAGCTTGCCGTTGAGTTCCGGGAGCACCAGCCCCACCGCCTTGGCCGCCCCGGTGCTGGTGGGAATCATGGATTGGGTGGCGGAACGCGCACGGCGCAGATCCTTATGATAGACGTCGGTGAGTACCTGATCGTTCGTATAGGAATGTATGGTCGTCATCAAGCCCCGTTCGACTCCGATTTTGTCGTGCAGGGGTTTGACCAGTGGCGCCAGGCAGTTGGTGGTGCACGATGCATTGCTGATGACCGTGTCGGTGGCCTTGAGGCTGTGGTGATTGACGCCGTAGACGATTGTGGCATCCACATCGGCGCCGCCCGGTGCCGAAATGATGACTTTTTTCGCACCGCCCCTGAGGTGCGCGGAGGCCTTTTCCTTGCTGGTGAAAAAGCCCGTGGACTCGACCACCACATCGACATCGAATTCGCCCCAGGGCAGTTTGGCGGGATCGCGTTCGGCGAACACCCGAATCCGATCGCCGTTGACAATCATATCGTCGCCATCAACCTCAACGGAACCGGGAAAGCGCCCGTGGGCGGTGTCGAAGCGGGTCAGGTGGGCGTTGGTGGCGGGGTCTCCCAAATCGTTCAGGGCCACGATGCGGATTTGATCGGTGCGCTCGCTTTCATACACGGCCCGCAGAATATTGCGGCCGATGCGGCCATAGCCGTTAATGGCAACTCGAATGGTCATGGTTCAGTTGTTTCCTTTGTTGAAAATTGGAATTCAGCCGGGTGTAGCCAGCAGCCCGCGCACCGTGTCGGCGACGGATTGCGCGTTGAGGCCAAACCGATCGAAGACTTCCTGGTAGGGCGCCGAAGCGCCAAACTGGTCCACCCCGAGAGTGATGCCCCGGTCACCGGTATAGCGGCACCAGCCGTTGGTGACGCCGGCTTCGATACTGATCCGCGCCGTCACCGTCGGTGGCAGCACACTGTGCCGGTAGCCCAGGTCCTGGGCATCGAATTGTTCCTGACAGGGCATGGAGACTACCCGCACCCGCTGCCCCTGGTCGGCCAGCTGCAGCCGGGCTTGCATGGCCAGGGCGACCTCGGAACCCGTGGCAATGATGATCACGGCGGGCTCGCCCTGGCTGTCAATCAGGACGTAGCCCCCCCGGCGAATCATGCCCAATTGCTCCGTGCTGCGGGACTGGTGCGGCAGTCCCTGGCGAGACAGCAGCAGGCAACTCGGGCCGTCCTGCCGGTCGAGGCGGCCTGCCAGGCTGCGGCGGTTTCCACCGCATCGCAGGGACGCCAGACATACAGATTGGGGATCACGCGCAAGCTGGCGGTTTGTTCGACTGCCTGGTGGGTGGGGCCGTCTTCACCGAGGCCGATGGAATCGTGGCTGTAGACAAACAGGCAACGCAGTTTCATCAGCGCCGCCATGCGCAGGGCATTGCGGGAGTAATCGGAAAACACCAGGAAAGTTCCGGCGTAGGGCACGAATCCACCGTGCAGGGCCAGTCCGTTCATGATGGCCGACATGGCGAATTCGCGCACTCCGTAATGCAGGTAATTACCCCCCGGATGCTCCGCATCGAGCACCCTGCTGGAGCTGCAGCGGGTGTTGTTGGAACCGCTCAGGTCCGCCGATCCACCCAGCAGTTCGGGCCACAGTGGCAGCAGCTGATCGAGAGCCATTTCCGAGGCCTTGCGGGTGGCGACTGCGGCCGCGGCGGCGTCGCTTTCGGTGAGCATCCGTTGGCTTTCGGCCAGCCAGTTGTGCGGCGGACGGGCCGCCAGGCGGCGTTCGAATTCCGCGGCACGTTCGGGCTCGTCCGCGGCATAGGCGGCAAAGTCCTCACGCCAGCTCGCTTCGGCACGCCGGCCCGCTTCCCGGGCATCCCAGGCGGAGCGGATTTCCGCCGGGATCTCAAACGCCGGCCAGGGCCAGTCCAGGGCCTCACGAGCCGCCTTGATTTCAGCCTCGCCAAGGGGTGCGCCATGGCTGGCAGCGGTCCCCTGCCGGGTGGGGGCACCGCGGCCGATCACGGTTTTGCAGCAAATCAGTGTAGGGCGCTGCTGCTCCTGACGGGCCGCCCCCAGGGCCGCATCCACCGCCGCCGGGTCATGGCCGTCGACCGCGGCCAGCACCTGCCAGCCATAAGCCTGAAAGCGCCGGGGAATATCTTCCGTAAACCAGCCGTGGACATCACCATCGATGGAGATGCCATTATCGTCGTAAATTCCGATCAGTTTGCCCAGACCCAGGGTTCCGGCCAGGGAGCAGGCTTCATGGGAGATCCCTTCCATGAGACATCCGTCTCCAAGGAATACATAGGTGTGATGATCGACGATACGATGCCGGGCGGTATTGAACTGTGCCGCCAGTGTGCGCTCCGCGATGGCCATGCCAACCCCGTTGGCCAGTCCCTGGCCGAGGGGGCCGGTGGTCGTCTCGATGCCCGGGGTTTCGCCGAATTCGGGGTGCCCTGGAGTTTTGGAATGCAACTGGCGAAAGGCACGCAGATCATCGATGCTCAGGTCATAACCGCTGAGGTAGAGCAGTGCATAATGGAGCATCGAGCCATGCCCGTTGGATAAAATGAAGCGATCCCGGTCCGGCCATCGCGGATTGTTCGGGTTATGGCGCAGATGATCACTCCACAAAACCTGGGCAATGTCGGCCATGCCCATGGGCATGCCGGGGTGTCCGGAATTGGCCCGTTGAACCGCATCCATGGCAAGGGCGCGGATGGCATTGGCGAGGGTACTGCGCGAGGGCATGGTGGCTCCTGGGAAACCGCTGTTAGCCGCTGCCGGCAAAGGCCCGGAATTTTGAACCAGGCGAATTGGATTGGCAATTTTATGCGACTGAAACGATCAATGATCGGAACCGGCGTGAGCTTGGGCAACTGGAGGTTGCCGGCCATGTTCCTGGCCTGGTGGCTGATCGCAGTTTCGAGCAGTGCCGCCGCCGGGGCACTGCGATTATTGGTCCAGCCACCCGGTTGGCAGCCACCCGCTATGAAATCGGGCCCGACACTGCTGGCGGCGTATCTGCGCCAGGAGACCGGGATTGCCATTGGCCTCAGCCAATCCCTGGACAGCCTCTCCCACTGGCGCAGTCTGCGCGGAGCCAGCCGCTATGAACTGGTTCTGGATGAGGCGCAATTCACCGATTTTCTGATCGCGCAGCGCCATTACACGGTCCTCGCCCAGTCGTCGCGCGCCATGCGCTTCACCCTGGCGGTGCGCCCCGGAACCGTATTCACCGATCCAGCGGATTTATCCGCACGCCGCATCGCTGTGCCCGCGCCACCCTCGCTGGCGGCATTGCGGTTGCTGGAACTGTTCCCGCACCCCACACAGGTCCCCGTCATGGTTCAATTTCAACGGGTACCGGAGGCCTTGCGGGCGTTGCGACAGGGCCAGGTACAGGCGGCGCTGCTGCCCATGATTGAAGGCCGCGAGTATCCCAAAGCGCAGTTGACCCTGATGACCGACGCCTCGCCAGGGCTGGGTTTTTCGGCCTCACCCGGGGTCTCCCAGGTACAGCGCCGGTTGCTGACGCGGGCTTTGTTGAATGCCCATCGCAGCAAAGCCGGGCGCCGCGCGCTCATGGCTCTGGACATCCCGGCATTTGAACTTTCCAGTGCCAGTGCCTACGAAGGCAGCTCAGGGTTGTTGCGTGGGACCTGGGGATATTCCAACGAAGATTGAGCTGGTTTGCTATCCTCAACTCTACGGACTCGGCGTCCATCCCCATCAGGTTTGTTCGTGTCTCAATCTGAATCACAGGTAAGCAAAAATCCTACGGGTCACGCGCGCACAGGCCTTCCGGCATTGTTGCTGGTGGATGACGATCCGTTGATCAGTGATTCCCTGAGCTTTGTTCTTGAGGAGGATTTCCAGGTGTTGTGCACGGCCAGCCGTGACGAGACCCGGGCCCTGTTACGCCGGGAACCCGCGGTTCCGAACCTGGCGCTGATCGATCTCGGCCTGCCACCGGACCCGCACAATCCGGAAGGCGGTTTCCGTCTCATCGAGGAACTCCTGAGCCTGAATCCGAATATGAAAGTACTGGTGTTATCCGGCCAGAGCGAACACCGGAACATGCGCCATGCCTTGTCTCTGGGAGCGGTCGATTTCATACCCAAGCCCTGCGATCCGGAGTTGCTCAAAACCCGGCTGAACCATCAATTGATGATGCTGGAAGCGGAGCAGCAGCCGGCTCCGGCTGCCGTACAGGGTGATATGTTGCTCGGAGCGAGTGGCGTCATGGACCAATTGCGAGAGCAGATTCAGCGCTATGCCGATACACCATTCCCGGTGCTGATCCTCGGGGAATCGGGCACCGGCAAGGAGCTGGTGGCCGCCAGCCTGCACCGTAACAGTGAGCGTGCCGAGCAACCGCTCATGACTCTCAACTGTGCCGCCTTCACCCCGGAATTGCTGGAAACCCAGTTGTTCGGACATGCCAAAGGTGCTTTTACCGGTGCCAACACCGCTCATGCGGGATTTTTTGAAACCGCCAATAGCGGCTCGCTGTTTCTGGACGAAATTGGTGATTTTCCCCTCAACCTGCAGCCAAAATTACTGCGGGTCCTGGAAAATGGTGAGTACTACCGACTTGGCGAAACCCGGCAACGAACCTCCGGAGCACGGATCATCGCTGCCACCAATGTCGATTTGCAAAATGAAATTCACGCCGGTCGGTTTCGTCAGGATTTATTTCACCGCCTGGGAGTCCTCAGCATCGAGATACCGCCACTGCGCTATCGGGGCGATGATCGGCTCCTGCTGCTGGATCATTTTCGCGCAGTGTATGCCCCCAAAGTTCCACCATTTCGCCTGGATGCAGCAGCCCGGGATCGTTGGCTGGCCTACAGTTTTCCCGGTAATGTCCGGGAATTGCGCAATATCGTAATCCGCCTAGGGGCAAAATTTCCGGATGCCCTGGTGGGCTTACCGGAGCTGGAAATGGAACTCGACAGCAGTTCAGAGACCATCGACAGTGCATCGTTGAACAGACTGCGCGAGCAGGGATTTCAGCTCGATACCGTACTCAATCAATGGGAGCAGCGATATATTGATGCCGCCCTGCGCCTGAGTGCCGGCAATCTGAGCGAAGCTGCCCGCCTGTTGGGGGTCAACCGCACCACCCTGTACAGCAAAATTCAGCGTCTTAACAAGGGCTCGAACGAGGATCACCACTGACGATGTACAACGAGTATTTTGGTCTTGAGCACACGCCTTTTCGGCTGACCCCGGATACCCGCCTGTTTTATCCGGGGGGCGGACGCGGTGAGGTGTTGGATGCGCTGATTTACGCCATTACCAGCGGTGAAGGAATCATCAAGGTAGTGGGAGAAGTGGGTACCGGCAAGACCATGTTGTGCCGGATGCTGGAAGAGCGGCTGTCGGATGCCGTTGAGATTGTCTATCTGGCCAATCCAAGTCTGACCCCGGAAGACATATTGTACGCCATCGCCCTGGAACTCGGTCTGGAGCCCGGAGCGGGTGACAGCCGTATTCAGATTATGCACGGCCTCCAGCAGGCCCTGCTGGAGCGCCATGCAGGCAACCGCCGGGTGGTGGCGTTGGTGGAGGAAGCACAGAGCATGCCCCGGGACACCCTGGAGGAGATTCGCCTGCTCAGCAATCTCGAAACCAAGCGGGAAAAACTCCTGCAAATCGTCTTGTTCGGGCAACCGGAGCTGGATGAAAATCTGGCGGCGCCGGAGATTCGCCAGTTACGTGAACGCATTACCCATGGCTTCAATCTCAAGGCGCTGAACACCGATGAGATTCGGGAATACATGGAATTTCGCCTCAGAGCTTCGGGTTACCGGGGCCGTGAAGCTTTCAGCAATAAAGCCTATAAAGTCATGCACAAGGCTTCCGAGGGGCTGACCCGCCGGGTCAATATCCTGGCGGATAAATCCCTGCTCGCGGCCTTTGCCGAGGATACCCACGATGTATCTGAACGGCATGTCAAGGTCGCGATTGAAGATACGCAGTTGAGCGTTCCACGCCGGCGTGGTTCCAGCTCCTGGTTGCTGCTGGCCGGGGGATTCGGGCTGGCGGCGGTGGTTGGCTGGTCGGCGGCAACCTGGTATGTGAACGGGCGCCCGGGCGCCCGGCCGCAACAGGCCATGACCGCCAGCGGGCAGGCGGCCATCGCCGCGGCCACTGAAATCACACCAGCCACCGCGCCAGGGATCACGCCTGAGCCGACCTCAGCCGGCAAGCAGCCAGCTCCAGATTCACAACCGGCGGCGGCCACAACCGCCAATGAAAGCAGCCGGCAACAGGCCGGTGACAGCGCTGCAATCGTAAACCCGAAAGTAAACCCGAAAGCCGGGTTGCAAGCGGCAGTAGTCGCCCCGGCCGCTGCCACCAGCAGCGCTCAGCTCGAAGTGCAAACCGAGGGCGTGTCGGCTCCGGCCCCGGCTACCGTTAATGATTCGGCTTCCGCGGCGACTCCAGCTTCGTTGCCTGCGCAACAGATTGCAGCTCCACAGCAGCCCCAGTCGGCAGTCCCGGAACCGGCCAAACTAGAAGTCCTGGCGGGCTCGCCTGAATCCGGGGCCCGGCAGCCGGCCCGGGCGCCACCGCCGGTAAATCAGCCAGCACGGTCCGCTTCGCCAGGCACGCAAAATGCCCAATTCGCGACAGCCACCGGGGTGGCACCTGGCGCACCAGACAAAACCCCTGACCAGGCCATCGCGACATCGAAGCTGGTTGCAAAATCCCAGGTCGAGCCTGCTGCTGGCCCGTCCAGGCCGACGGCTCCCCGGGATATCCTCGATGAACGCCTGGCCCGGACCCGGGACTGGCTCCAGCAGGTGAATCCGCGCCATTACAGTATCCAGCTGCTGGCGACCTCCGCGACCCGTTATCGCAATCTCAGGAATTTCCTGCAGCGGCGCGCGCGCAGCGGCCAGATTCAGGATCTCTATGTGTATGAAACCACCATTGACAAACGGCCCTGGTACGGTGTTTTGTATGGTGAATTTTCAGAATTTTCCAAGGCCCAGCAGGCGCTGCGGAAACTACCGGGATCGATGACCCGGCACAAACCCTTTATCCGCAATATCAGTGACATCACCGCCAGATTGTAATGTTCGAACAAAATATACAAATAATACAATAGCTTATAGTGTTATTTGTGATTAAAAGCGGGCACTATGACACTCCATGCAGGGCCAGCTGCGGGTCGGTAATGGAGTGATTTGCTGTATTCAATAGAATACCGGCAGGGGAGTATTCAGAGGGCTGGCCTATAAATTCATGCCGTACATGAGTTTTTTCTGTTAAATTATTGTATCTAATCAAGAATCAGGGGAGTGCCGAAGATGGCGACAAGACGGATTGGGCGGCTCATCGGGGGTGTCGTTCTGGTACTGGCGGTAGCCGGCTGCACGGTGGCACCGCCACTACCCAGACCCGATTCCAAAGGGCATCTGAATACCAATCCTCCGGTATCAGCCAAACTGGCGATCCCCAAACCCGTCAAGCGCCGCGCCTTTGTGCCGGTGCCCAAACCCCAGCCTCCCAAGGAAACCTTTACCGTGGTGGTCAATGTAGTACCGGTGCGGGAATTATTGTTCGCGCTGGCGCGGGATGCCTCCATCAATGTCGACATCCATCCGGATATCCAGGGCAATGTCACATTAAACGCCGTCGACCAGACCCTTGATCAAATACTGGACCGGCTGGCAACCCAGCTGCCGCTGCGATTCGAGCAACTGGGCAAAACCACCCTGGTGCTGCCGGACAAGCCTTTCCTGCGCTCCTATAAAGTGGATTATGTGAATGTTCAACGGGATTCGGAGGGTAAAAATGTCGCCTCCACGCTGGTGGCCAGCGGTGGCGGTGCTTCCGGGAATACCTCGAAGTCGGATATATCCAGTGTTTCCAATAATCACTTCTGGGAGACCCTGGAGACCGCGGTGGATGAAATCGTCAATCCGCCGGATCCGGAAAAGGTCAATGCCAACACAAACCTCAAGCGGGTGATATCCAACCGCGAATCCGGCGTTCTGATGGTCCGGGCCACCGCCACCCAGCATCGGCAGGTCCGCCGTTACCTGGACCAGGTCATGGCCCGCGCCACCCGCCAGGTGCTGATCGAGGCAACAATCGTCGAGGTTACACTCAATGATCGCTATCAGGCGGGTATCAACTGGCAGTTGTTTACCCGTCAGGGCGGTCTGCTGGGCGCCGGGATAACCCTGGGCTCGGATCTCGCCAGCGCCTTCACCGCCGGCGCCAGCGGCGCGGTGACCGGTCTGATTTTGAACGGCTCAAATGCACCGCAAGGCAGCGCCAAGCGCAACATCGAGCTTTCCATCAGCCTGCTGAATGAATTCGGCGACACCAAGGTACTGTCGAGCCCGAAACTTATCGCTCTCAACAATCAACCTGCGTCTCTCAAAGTGGCGGACAATCTAGTTTATTTCGAAGTCACGTCGTCTATCGCACCGGGTAATACCAATACGAACTCCACCGTCTCTTTTAACACCGACGCGCGTACTGTCTCTGTAGGCCTGGTTATGAGTGTGATCCCGCAAATTGGCGAGGCGGGCAATGTCATTATGCATGTACGTCCCACCATCACCCGGGTGCGGGATTTCGTCGAGGATCCGGCGGTGCCTATCGCCCTCGCCCAGGCCGGAATAACCAACATCAACGTGAAAAATGCCGTGCCGGTAATCCAGGTACGTGAATCGGAAACCGTGATGAAAGTGGGCACCGGCCAAATCGCGGTGCTGGGGGGATTGATGCAGGACAACGTCAGCAAGGACGATGAAGCGGTGCCCGGTGCCTCGGAATTGCCGGCTGCCGGAGAGTTGTTTAATTTCCGCGATCGCCAGCAGACCAAGAGTGAGCTGGTGATATTCCTGCGCCCGACCGTGATCAACAGTGCTTCGGTGAATGCTGACCTGGCGAATTTCGCTCCTTACCTGCCACAGAATCTGCCGAGCTTTGAGCGCCGTAAAGTGCCCTTCCAGCCCGTGGAGGGTCTCGACCAGTGAGCCTGCTCATGGACGCCCTGAAGCGCGCCGAAAAGGCGCGCCAGGCGCAGGCCGAAAAGGCTGATGCGTCCGAGGGTGAGTCCGAATCCGGCGCCAGCCAGGAGTTAAGTCTGGACCCCCTGGATCCGTCTCAGTTCCAGGACCAGGAGGCAATCGCCGCGGCGGCCACGCCACCCGCCGCCGATGTGGATTTTGCGTTACAGGCTGATGCGCCGATACCCCCGGCGGCGGCGACTGAAGATGTCGCCGACGACCGCCCCGAGGCCCAGCCTGAGTCCGAGGATGGCGCCGTGTCCATGTCCATGGATTTCGGCGACTTGTCCCTGGACGATACCAGTGCCACCTTGCCTTCGATGAAGTCCGCGCAGCGATCCGTGGATGACTATTTTGACGGCACCCATTCCATGTCCATGTCCATGGAAAAGGTTCGCACCGCCATGGAAGAAGGTGAAGAGCAGGCGGGTCCCGCCACGGACCCTCTGCCCGGTACCCGCAGTGATGCCACCACCAAACAAACAGCCCGGGCTGTATTTAACGCCAAAACCAGGCCGCCCTCAGGTTCCTCGCGAGTGGTGAGCCTGGTGGTGGTGCCGTTACTGGTACTGGCGCTGATAATCGGAGCGGGTTTCGTTTATTGGGATCAGTTATTGAAATATGTCGACACCAGTCCCAGCCTGGTGGTGAAACGTCCGCCACCGCCACCGGCCCCGGCAACCAACTCCGTAGCCCAGGCGCCAGAATCCGGACAGGCAGCGTCCACTACCACGATGGCCGCCAATACGCTGCCAGCAACACCCCAGTCCCCGCAGCCGAACACCCAGCCTGAGCCCAGCCCGGCGCCGGCGGACAGTTCTACATCACTTTCCGGGACTCTGGTTGCCGGGAATCCGCTACCCACCGCTGGCGAAGCCACGACAGACACTGCTGCCACCACAACCAAAGTGCCCTCGGAGTCAGGCCAGGAGGCGGCTTCAGCAGCGGCCACTGGCGAATCCCAGGACGCGGGTGACAATCTTCAGGCTATGGCGGATCAGGCCTTACGGGAGGCTACGGAGAATGTACCAGTGGATTTGCAGGCGCAGTTGCGTAAGCACAATGCTGCTGCCGGCGCCAGCAGTGATCCGTTGAGTTTGCGTATCACCCACCATCGGCGCGCGGATCGTGTGCACAAGGATCTGATGCAGGCTTATGAAGCCTTTCAGAAGGGTGCGAATGATCGCGCTATGGCCGCCTACCGTAAAGCCTTGAAACGCCGGCCAGAAGATCGGGACGCTCTGCTCGGGGTGGCGGCGCTGGAGGTCCGGGCCGGAAATCTGCAACGGGCCACCACCATTTATTATCGCCTGCTGGCCAGCAATCCCCGGGATCCCATGGTCCAGAGTGCCTTGATATCCCTGCGCGAAGATGTGGATCCGGTCGCGGGTGAGTCCACTATCAAAAATCTTTTGCAGACACATCCGGAGTCCGCCAACCTACATTTCAACCTGGGTAATCTGTTTGCCCGGCAATTGCGCTGGTCCGAGGCACAGCAGGCGTATTTCGACGCCTATCGCCTGGATGTGGGGAATCCCGATTATGCCTACAACCTGGCCATCAGCCTGGACCACCTGGCCAAGCCAAGGGCGGCCATGCAGTTCTACCAACTGGCGGTGGAATTGGCCGATGCCAAGCCAGCGAGTTTTCCTCAGGCCGATGCCCTGCAGCGGATTGGACTGTTAAGCGCGGCGCAATGAATTCCGATACCGCAACCATCAACCTGGATGCGCCGCTGAAGGCCCAGCGCATCGGTGAACTGCTGGTCGGGAAAGGGGTCATCAGCGGTGATCAGGTTCGAATCGCCCTGACCGAGCAACGCCGCACCCGGGAACACCTGGGCCGGATTCTGGTACGTCTGGGGTTTGCCACTGAGGCGGTAATCAGTGATGTGCTCGGCGGCGCCCTGGGTTACGACAGTGTCGATATGTCCCGGGTGGTGGTGGACAGTGAGGTCGTGCAGTTTATCCCCAAGGATGTCGCCCGCCGCCATCATATGGTGGCCCTGACATTTTCCGAGGCCGATCGGATCCTGACCGTGGCAATGGCCGATCCGTTCAATGTCATCGCCCTGGATCAGGTCCGCGCCCTGCTCGGTGGGGACATTGAAATCCGGCCGCTGCTCGCCGGGCAGGTGGAAGTCGATAAAGCCATCGATCAATTTTACGGTTTTGAGTTGTCCGTCGATGGAATTTTGCAGGAAATTGAAACTGGCGAAATCGATTATGCCAGCCTTGAAAGCGAAACCGATGAGTATTCTCAACCGGTGGTGCGCCTGGTCAACGCCCTGTTGTCCGATGCAGTGAAACGCAATGCCTCGGATATTCACTTTGAACCCGAACATGATTTTCTGCGCATCCGTTACCGAATTGATGGGGTGCTGCGACAAATCCGCAGCCTCCACCGCAATTACTGGTCGGCGATTGCAGTGCGCCTGAAGGTGGTGTCGGGAATGAACATCGCTGAAATGCGCGCCCCCCAGGATGGCCGCATATCCCTCTCGGTTTCGGGCCATCCGGTGGATTTCCGGGTCTCGACCCTGCCCACCACCCACGGTGAAAACATCGTCCTGCGGGTCCTCGACCGGCAAAAAGGCATCGTGCCCCTGGAGTCACTGGGCCTGGAAGAATCGGCCCTGACCACTTTGCGCATCATGATGGCGCGCCCCGAGGGCATTATACTGGTCACCGGGCCCACCGGCAGCGGCAAGACCACCACTTTGTACTCGATGCTGAGCCACCTGAATACCGAGAAGGTCAACATCATGACCCTCGAGGATCCGGTGGAATATCCCCTGGAAATGATTCGCCAGACCTCGGTGAATGAAGCCGTGCGCCTGGATTTTGCCAGCGGCATCCGCAGCTTGATGCGCCAGGATCCGGATATCATCCTGGTTGGCGAAATTCGTGATGAGGACACCGCGGAAATGGCTTTCCGGGCCGCCATGACCGGCCACCAGGTTTATTCAACTCTGCATTCCAATTCCGCCGTGGGCGCCATACCCCGGCTGCTCGATACCGGTGTACTGCCGGATGTCATGGCCGGTAACATCATCGGCATCATCGGCCAGCGCCTGGTTCGCAAACTCTGTGTCCACTGTAAGCAGGAGTATGAAACCTCGAAATATGAACGGCAGATTCTGCGCCTCGGCATAGGCTCCGAAGTGCCTCCGGTGTATCTCGCCCAGGGTTGCAAGCAATGCTCCCAGACCGGTTACCACGGCCGCCTGTCACTGATGGAAATATTGCGCTTCGATACCGAACTCGATGATTTGACAGGGCGCCGGGCCAGCGTGCGGGAAATTCTCAAGCTCGCTCGCAGCAAGGGCTATCGTACCCTGGCCGATGATGGAATCCGGCGGGTACTGGAAGGCGTCACCAGCATGGACGAGATCGCCCGGGTGCTGGATCTGACCGAGGGCATTCAATGAAGCCAGGGCTGTCGAAATGCCGATGATGCATTACAAAGCCGTGGATGCCCGGGGACGGATGCAGACGGGTCAGATCGATGTCATCAACAGCGCGGATCTGGAGATGCGTCTGGAGCGGCTCGGTCTCGACCTGGTCAATTTCAAGGAATCCGCGGTGAAGGGAGCCATCGGCACCCGCGCGCGGGTCAGCCGCCGGGAACTGATCAACTTCTGTTTTCAGTTCGAGCAGCTCATCAGCGCCGGAGTACCATTGGTCGATGCGCTGGAGGATTTGCGTGATTCAGCGGAGGATAAGCGCCTGCAGGAGGTCATCGCCGGACTGGTGGAGTCCATCGAAGGCGGCAAGAGCCTGTCCCAGGCTATGGAAGCGTATCCCCAGGTATTCGATACCGTATTTGTCAATTTGCTGCGTGCCGGGGAGGCCAGTGGCCAGGTTGGCGCCGTTCTGAAACAGATTTCGGATTCATTGAAATGGCAGGATGAGCAAAGCGCGCGCATCAAAAAACTCATCATGTACCCGACCTTTGTCGCCGTCATCGTGGTTCTGGTGCTGGCGGCACTCATGACATTTCTGGTACGCAACTGGTGACCCTGATTAAAAACATGGGCCAGGAAATGCCCCTGCATACCCGGGCGCTCATTGCGACCTCGAATTTTTTTGTCCACTACTGGTATTTGATTATTGTAACCCCGGTACTGGCCTTTATCGGCTTTGGTGTCGCGGTCAAGGCCAGTCCTTCGTTTTGCTATACGATGGACAAATTCAAACTTCAAATCTGGGTATTGGGACCGATTTTGAAAAAGGTCATTCTGGCCCGGTTTGCCACCTATTTTGCCATGATGTATGCATCGGGAATCACCGTGCTGGAATGTCTGCGCATCAGCGAACTGCTGGTGGGCAATGTCGCGATTGCCGATGCCGTCAACCGGGCGGGCCGGCAGATTTCAGACGGCGCCAGCATCAGTGCCGGTTTTGAGTCCACTGGCCTGTTTCCGCCACTGGTGATCCGGATGCTCAAAGTGGGTGAAACCACCGGTGGTCTGGACACCTCACTGCTGAATATTGCTTATTTTTACAATCGGGATGTGGAAGAGGCGATGGGTAAGATGCAGGAGATGATCATGCCGGTGATGACCGTCATGATCGGTGCGGTGCTGATTTGGGTGATCATATCCGTGTATGGTCCTATTTACGATCTCATAACGAAACTTTCCTAGAGTAAAGACGTGACGAAACGGATCTTTTTTATCACCACCGAGCGCCTGCGGGTTTTTCATTTCGATGGGCAACTGTCCGAACCCATCGAATTTATTGCTGATGAGCAGGGCTTGACGGATTTTTCACAGTATCTGCAACACTATCCCACCGAGTCGGTGGCGGTACTGGTGGATATGGTGGAAGAGGATTTTCGCGAGGAATCCATTCCCCATGTGTTTGGCGGTGACCGCCAGGCCGTGGTCTCAACCCGCCTGAACCGCATTTTCCGTGACGCCACTTACAGCCATACTTTGTTCCAGGGCCGGGAATCCCAGGGCCGGCGCGATGATCGGGTGTTGTTCACCGCCCTCATCCGGCCGGATTTGCTGGCGCCCTGGATGGGGCAACTGAGCAAACACAAGACACCATTGGCCGGGATATACTCCTTACCTCTGATCAGTGGGGATTTATGCAAGCAGTTAAAAATTGATCGACATTATGTATTGCTGGTGTCGTTGCAGTCGTCCGGGGGATTGCGTCAGACCTACTTTCATGACGGACAATTGCGAGTCAGCCGCCTGGCGGTATTGCCCGACCCAAGTCCGGAAAAATATACCGCGGTTCTGCTGGCGGAAATCGAACGCTTTCGCCGCTATCTGAACTCCCTCAGGTTGCTGCCCAGCGACGAAGCGCTGGATGTGTATATTCTCGGATCCGAGCGGGTTCGCGAGGAAGTCGAACGCCACTCCCAGACTTCCATTACCGCCCAACACCATGTGTTGTCACTCCGTGAGGTCGCTCGCAAACTCGGTATTCGTGGCGATTACAACAGTCGATTTTCCGATAATATCTTTGCCCATCTGCTGGCCAGGAAAACGCCAGCCAACCAATATGCCCCTGAATCCCAGACCCGTTATTTCCGCATGCACAAACTGCGCCGCGGTATGCTTGCGGCCAGTATCCTGATTTTGATCGCGGGACTGGGCTGGAGCGCGGCCAATGTGGTCGATGGCCTGTCGGCTATGCAGGATACCAAAAGCTTGCGCGAACAGGCGAAATTCTATCAGACCCGTTACGACCGGGCCCGGTCCCGTCTGCCTCAGACCCCCGCCGGTACCCGGGTCATGCAGCATGTCGTTGAAGCGGCTCAGGAATTGAGACTCTACCGGACCTCACCACTGGACACGATGTCGGTATTATCCGTCGGCCTGGATGCATTTCCTCAGATACAGCTCGATGAGATTAACTGGCATACGCAAATTCGTGGAAAAGGAACCTCAAATACTGATAATTTGAACGGCACTCAAGAAACGGCCTTGATCGCTGATGGTACTGCCTGGCTTCAGCAGCAGGCACTCATCCGGGCCCATATCAAACCCTTCGATGGGGATTACCGCAAAGCACTGGACACCGTGCGCCAGTTTGCGCAGTTCCTGCGTCAGGTGCCCGGAGTCGAGCAGGTACAGGTCGAATCGTTACCCCTGGACATCGGTCCTGAGTCCTCCATGAGCGGTAACGTGGAGGGTGCCGGCAAGAATGCCAAGGCTGAGTTCACACTGAGTGTGGCGCTCCGTGGTAAGGGAGGTCAGGGTGGCAGCAGCTGATATGGACTGGCGGGTCTTGCGCGGGGCTCTCGTCACACTGGTCGTGGCGGTGCTTGTCAGTGGCGGCGCCCTGGCGGGCAGCCTGCAGTTCGCACAATCTAAAAACATTCTCCATAAACGTGCCCGGGCCGCCTATCTCAGCGCCCGCGCTCAATACCACGACCTGGATCAGGAAGAGGGCCTGATAGCCACCTATCTACCGCGCTATGTTGCTCTTGAGAATGCCGGTATCGTCGGTCGGGAAAAACGTCTGGACTGGATTGAGTCTCTGCGCCAGAGCGCGAAGCAGGCACAGGTCGTCAAATTACGCTACAAGATCGATACACAGAAACCCTTCGATACCGGAATCAAGCTTGAGGTCGGCAACTTCCGGGTGTTCGCCAGCACCATGAATATTTCCGTGGACCTGCTTCATGAGGGTGATTTGTTTGTACTACTGGACAACATCAATCGTTCCGCCAAGGGCCTGTATGGCCTGAGTGATTGTGATATTCGCCGCCGTGGTGAGACGATCAATGTTGATCCGGAAGCTGTCAATCTGGTGGCGCAGTGTGATCTGAAATTTTTAACCATTCGCAAATCCGAAACAGAGGATCAGAGCTGATGCGTTATTCGGGTTTGAGCCTGGCCAGCCTGCTGATGTTTACGCAGTTGAGCGCATTACCGGTGTCCGCTGATGAACTTGGTCGCCTGTTTATGACCCGGGAGCAGCGAGCCAATCTCAACGATATCCGCTATCAGTCGAAGTTTGCACCGCCGCCCGAGCCCGAGCCCGCCCCGGTGGCCAAACGTGCCACACCGCAAACCCAGACCCCCGTGGTGTCCAGCCTCATGATCAATGGTGTTGTCAGACCCAGCCGTGGAGCCGGCACGGTATGGTTGAACAACCAGCAGGTCGAACGCGGCAGCGTGACCCGCGAGGGCATCAAAGTGACCTCGGGACCGCGTGGCAGCGATGGCGTACGCATCAAACTGCCGAGCGGTGTTGACACGATTGTTCTCAAGCCCGGCCAGAAAATCGACGTGGCGACCGGCAGCGTGCTGGAAGCCTATGAAGCCGACCCAAACAAGGACGCGAAAAGCGCATTTGAGCCCGAAACCGGCCAACCCGCCGTGGCACCAACCCCCCAGAGCGAGCTCCCGCAGGCCCCGGCTGCAGCCGCGGCTGAAGCTCCGGCCAAGCTGTCCCGGGAGCAAATACTGAAATTATTGCGCGATACCGCGGGAAAATCGTCATCAACGTCTGGCCAGTCTTTGTCACCGTGACCGAGTTCACACGCTTGCATTGCGGGCCGGGTAGACTGGTCC